>Ga0207771_100264_pt1 | contig 35777 bp, 32 predicted proteins | sample A23M2SouthBayCA_2_FD_187731 | JGI IMG/M metagenome (GOLD analysis project Ga0207771, IMG submission 187731) | Aerobic enrichment media microbial communities from Eden Landing Ponds, California, USA - A23 M2 (2) (SPAdes) | ecosystem: Environmental > Aquatic > Marine > Unclassified | place... | reverse complement strand
GACTTTCGTCTACGAAATGGCTACACAGATCGCGGAATCTGAAGGACTGGAACGACTGAAAGCCGAAACAGTAGCTGCTGCGATGGTGAGGGGGTTGACTGACTGGTGACCAACCGCAGAAGTACAGGGCCTGTGCGACGAATATCTTCCCTGGTGGACTGAAAGGGCGAGGGCCGGTCCCGTGAGCGAAGCGAACGGGACGTCGGGAGAGCTTGCTCTCCCGGAACTGGCGGCGAGCGTAGCGAGCGGAGTCGCCTGAGCGGGCCCTATTCTCGCGAGTGCCGTGCGGTGCTGTTGTTCGAGCGAGGATATCCCGGTCAGCGACCGCCCGCGAGGGCGACCGAAGGGAGCCCTCGATGCGAACGGGGAGGTACGACCCGTGAGCCAGCGGCCCGAGGGCTTTCAACGCATGACGATGAATGCGGTGCTGCCAGCAACCCCAGTTTCTTCCACAAAACCAGTTCACGAAACGAGCTTCATAATCACTCCCTGCACGTTACGAGCACGGACAGTCGAACATTGGGTCGTCAAGAGTTCTACAACACACGGCGGCAGGTCGACCAGACTTCAGTAGGGAGCACCTACGACCCCCTCCCGGCCGTCGCGCCCGTGGAACGTCAGTGCTCGAGCGCGCGGTCGAGCAGTTCGACGGGGTGGGGCGGGTTCTCGTTCGTCAGGTCGCCGTCACCGATCTGGCTCCGGCAGGACCCGCCCGGCGCGACCACCTGCGTGGCGTCGCTCTCCCGGACCTTCTCGAACAGCAACTCGCCGATGGCCTTCGAGACGTCGTAGTGTTCGGCCTCGTAGCCGAACGAACCGGCCATCCCACAACAGCCCGAATCGAGCGGGTCGACCGCGTAGCCCGCTCGGCGCAAGACACCGACGGCGTGGTGGTCCTTTCCGGCGGCGTGCTGGTGACAGTGGCCGTGATAGGCCAGTTCGACAGACGGGTCGCTGGTCGGGTCACTGGTCGCGTCGCCGGTCGGCAGGTCCTCGACCAGTCGATAGGTGTCGAGGTACTCACAGACGCCGTATGAGTGCTGGGCGACCCGCTCGGCGGCCGGCGTCGAGAGGAGGTCGGTGTACTCGTCCTGGAAGACGACCGCGTCGCTCGGTTCGACGGCGACGATCTCCCAGCCCTCGTCGATGTAGTCGCCGAAGACGTCGACGTTCGTCCGTGCCCGGTCGGCCGCGCGGTCGAGCAACCCCACAGAGTACGCCGCCCGGCCGCTCGGGGCGACTTCCGTCGGCACGCGGACGTGGACGCCGGCCGCTTCGAGCACGCGGACGGCCGCTTTGCCGGGTTCGGGGTAGTTGTAGTTCGTGTACGTGTCCGGGAACAGGAGCACCTTGCACTCGGCCTCGGCTTCAGACACGCGGGGCCCGCGGCGCTGGGTCCACTCGACGAGCGTCTCGTTCGCAAAGGACGGGAGCGAACGTTCGGGGGCGATGCCGAACACGCGCTCCAGCACCGCGCGCGCGCCGGGCACGTCACTCGCCCAGTTCGAGACGGGGGCGAGTCGCGAACCGAGTCGCGAGAGCGCGTCGATGTTCCCGAAGAGCTTCGACCGGAGGCCAGTGCCCTTGTGCTGGTGTGACTGGTGTTTGACCTCCGCTTTCAGTTTCGCCAGGTCGACGCCGGTCGGGCAGTCGGACTTGCAGCCCTTGCAGCCGACACACAGGTCCAGGACGTCTTCCTGGAACTCCGCCGAGTAGAGCTGCTCCTCGGGTATCTCGCCGCTTATCGCCGCCCGGAGCATGTTCGCCCGGCCGCGGGTGGCGGCGACCTCGTCGTCCGTGGCGCGGTAGGTGGGACACATCACGTCGGTGTCTTCCTGCCGGCAGGTGCCACAGCCGTTACACAGCTCGACGAGGTGGGAGAAGCCGCCTTCGTCGTCGAAATCGAGCGTCGTCTGGGGCTCGACAGAACTGTAGTCGGCACCGTAGCGCAGGTGCTCGCGCATGTCCGTCGGATCGTCGTCGCGATACACCACTTTGCCGGGGTTCATGCGCCAGTCCGGGTCGAAGGCGGTCTTCAGCTCCTGGAACGCGCTCCAGAGCTGGTCGCCGTACATCTTGGGGTTGAACTCCGTGCGAGCGAGGCCGTCGCCGTGTTCGCCCGAGAACGAGCCGTGGTGCTCGACGACGAGGTCCGTGACGTCCTCGGTGATCGAGTGCATCGTCTCGATCCCCTCGGTCTCCTTGAGATTCAGGATCGGTCGGATGTGCAGGGTGCCGCTCCCGGCGTGGGCGAAATACGCCGCCGACGTCCCGTGCTCATCGAGCACGTCCTCGAATTTCTGGACGTACTCGGCCAGTTCCTCGGGCGGCACCGTGGCGTCCTCGATGAACGGGTAGGGCTTGGGGTCGCCTTCGAGACTCATCAACAGCGGGATGGCCGCCTTCCGGAGCTTCCAGAGCTTCGCCTGGTCGTCCTCGGAGTAGGCTTCGACCGCGTCGAACGCCGCGCCCTGCTCGCAGAATCGCTCGGTGGTCTCGGCAATGGCCGCCTCGAAGTCCGCGACCAGCTCGGAGTCGAACTCTATCATCAGCGCCGCGACGGCGTCCTCGGGGATCGGCTCGGCGTACTGGGCGTACTGTTCGGACTCACGGGCCAGCCGGAACACCTCCTCGTCCATCAACTCGACCGCGCTCACGTCGTATTCGAGTGCGACCGGGACGGCCTGCAGGGCTTCGACCAGGTCCTCGAAACAGTAGAGCGCGAGCGCCGTCGAGTCGGGTTTGGTGACCAGCGAGACCTCCGCTTCGACCACGACGCCCAGCGTCGACTCGGCCCCGACGAACAGTTTCGAGAGGTTGATCACCGTCTCGCCGTCGTCGGTCTCGGAGACGACCTTGTGGAGATTGTACCCCGAGACGTTGCGCTTGAGGTCGGGATACCGACTGTCGATCTCCGCTTCGTTGTCCGCGACCAGCTCCCGGACTGTCTCGTACAGTTCGGCCTCCCGGGTGTCCTGGCCCACGATACGGTCCCACTCGGCGCTGTCGACGACGACCTCTCTGGTCTCGACGAGGCTCCCGTCCGCGAGGACGACCTGCAGGCGCTCGGTGTAGGCGTCGGTGATGCCGTAGCGGACCGAGTGAGCGCCCGTCGAGTTGTTGCCGATGCCGCCGCCGACGGTCGCGCGGTTCGAGGAAGCGGGGTCGGGGGCGAACTTCAGTCCGTCCTCCGCGAGGCGTTCGTCGAGGCGGTCCTGGACGACGCCGGGCTGGACGACGGTGCGTTTGTCGCCCGGGCGGACTTCGACGATGTCTTCCATGTAAGTAGAGCAGTCGAGGACGACACAGCCGGGACCGACTGCTTGCCCGGCGAGTGACGACCCCGCACTGCGTGCGATCACGGGAACGTCGTGGTCTGCAGCGATCCGAATCGCGTTCTGTACGTCCGTCGTGTGTTTCGGTTCGACGGCGCCCGCGGGCCGCGCCTGATAGATGCTGCCGTCGGTCGCGTAGAGAACCTGAGCGTACTCGTCGAACCGAACGTCGCCGTCGAGTTCGGCCCGGAGGTCGGCCGCCAGCGCTGTGTACTCCTCGACCGTGTCTCGAAGCGAAAAATCCCGTCGCGTCGTCTGGTCGTCGGACTGGGCGTCCAGGGACATAGCTGCGGGTTCTGGACGGACCGACCTAAAGACTATCGTTGTTCAATATTCCGATACGGGAGCGACGGAACCGGGACTGTTGGGACTGGGTGAACGCCCGCGACTCCGGGTCAGGATTGTTGGGACTGGGCGAGTCTCGGGAACCCGTCACGCGGCAGAGCCGACGTCCGTCGCCCGTTCGACCAGGTCAGAGCCGTACCGCTCGACCAGTTCCTCGTGCTGGTCCGGCCGGTGCTCGTAGACGTCCTGGAAGAGCGCGATCGGCGTCCCGGCGGCCTGGTAGGTAGCCTCGTCCCACATCCGGTCGGCGCTGATCTCGACCTCGACGCCGTCGATGCGCAGCGTCGCCGACCGCGTCATCGCGATGGCCCCTTTGCCGGCCTCCTTGGCCGCCTCGAACTCCTCCATCGAGTCCACGATGTCGTCGAGACTGGGAACGTAGGCCGTCGCGTCGACCAGCGCTTCGCGCAACTCGTCGCGGTCGAGGACGTGCTCGTCGCCGGCGAGGTCGAGTCGGAACTCGCCATCGGCGGTCTCTTCGAGCGTGACGTCGTCGCCGTCGTACACCTGGACCCCGGATTCGTCGTCGAGTTCGATCTCACGGTCGCCGACCTCCAGGAGCCAGCTCCCGGTCCTGGGTGGGAGCGGCGCCGTGTTGGCTTCGACGACCTGTCCCGGCGTCAGCGACCAGATACCGGTCATCCCCTTCGCCCGGTTCTCGGTCATCCGTTCGCGGTAGCCCGCGACGTCCCGGATGTCGTCGAAGGGGCCGTCGACGGCGACGAGCCCGGCGGCGCTCGCGCCTCTGGAGGTGTTGTGACGGAGTTCGGGCCACGGCGGCAGTTCGCCAGTGGGCGTCATGGCTCGCATGTCTTTGGTGTAGTCGACCTCGCCGTCCACGAGGAGGAACAGTCGCTCGAGGTTGTTGGACGGCTTGCCCATCTCCGCTCTGAGATCGCCCATGGCGAGTTCGGCCTCGCCGCTCTCGATTATCACCGACATCGAGAGACTCCCCTCCGCGAGCCCGTACTCGTGCTCGATTATCGTAAAGAACTCGTCGGCCTTCTTCCAGTCGTCGAGGTCACCGACTTCGGGGACGACGAACCCGTCGATGGCCTCGACGGCACCGTTGTCGGGGTCGGCGATCTCGAGCATCTGCTGGAACCCCTCGTAGCGGGTCGTCGGGTCCTCCCGGTGCCAGACGACGCGCGGGTGGATCTCGCCGGGGAAGTCGGCCCCGTGCTCGGAGACTACCTCGACGATGTTCTGTGCGCCCTCCTCGCGCATGGACGGCGCCGTCGCGTCCTCGTTGTCGGGGACCCAGACGTCGGGTGCCTGCATCCCCCGCAGTTGCGCGGCGCTCCGGAGCATCTTGGCCGAATCGTCCTCCCCCTCGACCGCGGTTGGCGACGTGAAAAACGTCCTGACGAACTCTCTGCTGTAGTGGCGTCTCGTGCTCATATCCGGCATGAACGAAAATTTAGCGAAGTATATTAAACATTTGCATCGGGCCACCGGTCGAGACGGTACGCATCCGTTTTCTATGACTGAATCCAAACACAGGCCCGAATTTTTCGTTGCACAGCAACAACCGTGAAAGGGGGCCAGGTGGACCGGTTGGCGGCCGTCGCCAACAGGGTGCCGACTGTGATTCCGGCCGGTGCGTTATCCAATAATAAACAGCTTGAAGACATTACAGGATGATCGGACGGTATGACCGAGAAAGCGAACCACCCCGTCAAATCGCTCGGGAAGACGTTCGCCATCGTCGAGTTGCTGAAAGAGCGCCGCGCCGCACCGCTCTACGAGCTGGCGGCCGAACTCGACATGAACAAGAGCACCGTCCACAACCACCTGAGCACCCTCCGGGAACACGAGTACGTCGTCAAGGACGGGGACGAGTACCGCCTCAGCCTCAAGTTCCTCCACATCGGTGGTGTCCTGCGCAACGACGTCGACCTCTACGAGGTCGCCAAGCCGAAACTCGACGACCTGGCGGCCGAGACGGGCGAACTCGTCACCCTCGCCACGGAAGAACGCGGGCTCGCGGTCGTCCTCTACCGCGCGAAAGGCGCGCAGGCCGTCGAGATCGACACCCACGTCGGCGGCCAGGTAACCCTCCACAACTCCGGGCTGGGCAAAGCCATCCTCGCGAACCTCCCGGACGAGCGCGTCGATGAAATCGTCGCCCAGCGGGGACTCCCGGCTGCGACGCCGAACACGATCACCGACAGCGCACGGCTCGAGAACGAACTCCAACAGGTCGAAGCAGATGGATACGCCTTCGACGACGAGGAACAGTGGCGCGGCCTGCGATGTATCAGCGCCCCGGTTCTCACCGACGACGGCGTGGTGAAGGGAGCTATCAGTATCTCTGCGCCGAAAAACCGGATGGGCAGCGAAAGCGCACGTCGGGAGTACGTCGAGGCCGTGAAAAACACCGCGAACATCGTCGAACTCAGTATCACCTACTCCTGATCAGTCTCCCGGAGTTCTCTCATAGAAAACTCGCGGCGTTTCTCACTGGTTCGTTCCGACCTCGGGCCGGTTGCAACTCCGACCGTGTGACAGGCTGACGATGGTTGATGCCTGCGAGGTCCGATACTGCTTGGTACAGCCCCCCAACGGTCGTTCACGAGTGAGCGATATTGGCAGACTGTCCTGTCGGTGCGGGCTCTGTCTGTCACGGGACACCCCGGATCCGCGCAGGTGGTGTCTCCGACCGCCTTCGCCCGGTCCGGCGCGGAGAAATCCCCGATCGGCCGACGATCGCGGACGCAGCCGGTTTCTCCGGCGATCACGTGGCGTTACCATACTTCATTATCTAATCGCAAACAGTGGTGGCCTGCGAGCGACCCGTCACCGGAACCCAAAAAATTACAATAATAGTAGCGTAAGCCGTGGGTGCTACTGATGACCCACACGGCGAAGAGAGGAGTCTCGATCCGCCCTGTCCGAGACGTTCTCAGCCCATGGTCGGCTTGCCCCCGGTCCAATCGAAACCGGGTAATATTGAGATAGAGTGACAAAATTAATCGCACATTTCTTTTCTACAGACACAGGGGGATCGTCGAACGCGGTAGAACGTCACGTTCTGAAGTAGACTCACAGATAGACGTTCGGTGATAGAACGCTGAACAGACCATATATGTCTCGATAGGCGTCTCTTCCCGGACGATCGGTCGATTCGTTCGGTACGCCCAGGACGGAGAAACGGTGAGAACGGGATCCGTTCGGCAGGCGGTACGTCACGTGATCCCCGATGGTACTGGTCTCCAGCCGGTTCGACGTAGCCACTAAGCGACGCTGAAATGCCAGAAAACGTGGTTTCGTGGCTGAACTACCGACGTCCACGTTACAGGATTCCGGACCAGACTCCGTACCATGCCCATCGAAATACGATACTGCGATTATTTTCGTCATCTCGAGGCTGGGATCCAGCACGGAAGGCGAGTGGAAGACAGGCGGAAGACGAGCGACGTACCGTCAGTCGTCTTTGTCGTCGTCGTCGACGAGTGTGTCTTCGATGAGTGCGGCGGACCCGCGGCGCAGTCGGCCGCTGACCGCCGTCTGTGAGATGTCGAGGAGATCTGCCAGCGTCTCCAGTGTGGCCTCGCGGGGTTCGTCGTAGTAGCCGTGGAGGTACGCGCTCACCAGCGCCTCGACCTGCGGTTCGGTCAGACCAAAGCCCGAGTCGACGTCCTCGTCGTCGTCTTCGTGGAGTTCGAGCACCTCGAACCGGATATCCTCTGTCTCGGCGTGGGCGTCGAGTTCGTAGAGCGTCTCGCGGTCCTGGAGTTGCAACCGGAGCACCCAGCCGCCGGCGTGGCTCCGTGACTCCAGGACCAGGCCGCCGGCCTCGGTGACCACCGGCGAGACGAGTTTGACGCCGTCGCCGTACTCGATCTGGTAGGTGCGTCTGTGCTCGGTGCCGGCCACCGCGGAGAACGCCGCGACCGTGCTGTCGGCTTCGAGCGCTGCTTCGAACGACTCGAAGTCGTCCGTCTCGACCCAGAAACAGTGGACGTCGTGGTGCGGGTCGGTTCCCGCGTCGGAGACGACGCCCACCTCGGCGTTCGGGACCGACCTGATGGTCTGGACGAGCGCGAGATCCGGGTGGGTCGCGTACACTTTCGTCGAGAGTACCATCGTCGATCTCCTCGGAGTCGTTCGTCGGTGTGGTCTGCCCTGTACGTTCGGTAACTGTTCACATAGTCCTTCGCCACTGCCTGGTCGCTCGTCGGTCAGTCACGCGGCCGGTCGACGACCAGCGTCGATTCGACGAGCGCACGCATTCCGCGCTTGATACGGCCACCGACCGCGGACGGCGAGTGGTCGAGCGAGTCGGCGACCGTCTCCAGCGACGCCTCCCGCGGGTCCGCGAAATACCCCCGTTCGTAGGCCGCCAACAGGGCCTCTCGCTGTCCGTCGGTGAGGACGTCCCGACCCGGCGTGTCGCCGTCGACGCTCCCGCCCCGGTGGAGGTCGAGTACCTCGAACTCGAAGCCCTCCTCGCGGGCGTAGGACCAGACGTCGTGGATTGCCTCGCGGTCGGGTAACAGCCAGCGTTCGTGCCAGCCACGACGGCTCCCTCCGGGCCCGGAACTGCGCGCGTCGAGGACGAATCCGCCCTCGCGCGTGACTCGCGGTGCCAGCAGTTTCGTCTCTCCGGTGAACTCCACGGCCAGGAGGTTGTGGTCGGTAAACTCCGACATCGGCCGGACGGCCGCCACCGTGTGGTCGGCCTCCAGTGCCTGTTCGAGCGCGTCGCCACCGACGTCGTCGAACGAGAACACGTGCATGTCCCCACTGGGGTCGGTGCTCGTTTCCGGGACCACTCGCACGTCAACCTCCTCGAGGGCTGCGAGCGTCCCCGCGAGCGCCCCGTCTTCGTGTGCGAACCGGACTTCCGTGATGGTCGCCACGATCGGTTCGTCTGTGGTGGTCGCCATGATGGTCCCTGCCGGCTCCCGAACCGGGACGGTCCCGCCTGCCTGTCCGACCGTCCGCTCCGGGGCCCGGATATATGGTAACGTTATACACGCACGCAGTTGTCTTAGTCTCTCCGACAGTTCACACCGCGAAGGGGAGAAGGCGGTGCCTACTGGACGGCGGAGGCTTCACGGAGTCGGTCGACGATGTCATCGCGGGTGATATCGCGTTCGCCCTCGGTCGCGAGGCGGCCGACGACCAGATCCAGCAGGTTCAGGTCCTGGAGCATCTCCAGGGCGTCGTCGCGGTCGATGTCGATGTCCTGTTTGACCTCGTAGATCGTGTTCGACCGTTCGACCGTCTCGATGAGGTCGTCGGCGGTGACCTCGTCGGGCAACCCGATCCCGTCCGAGAGGACGACCTGTCCTTCGTCGGCGGTCGGCCCGGCGGGCCCGTCGCTCGTCTGGTAGGTGTTGGGTTCGTGGATGTCGTAGTCGATCATGTACCGCCGCACCGTCTCGGCGGTGACGTCCATCTCCAGAGTGTCGGCCATCTCTGCGAACGTCTCACAGGAGTCGTACACCTCCGCCAGCAGGTCGGGGTCCTTGAACGGCGGGACGTCGCGTTCGCTCGTCTCCACGTTGGACTCCTCGTCTGCGTCTGTCCCGTTCCCGATAGTGCCGCTGTCGCCGTCACTCGTACCCTCCTGTCCTGAGTCGGCGCTCTCTTTCGAGACGAGGCCAGTACTCCCCGACCGGTCGGCAGCGGAGGTCACAGTTGTGCTGCTGGCGTCGACGCCACCGGTAGCTCCGGCGGTACCGGTGACAGCAGGGTCGTCACTGGAGACAGCAGCGCCCTCACCGTTCACCGTGGAGCCAGCAGTGCCGAGGACCGTCGCCACGAACCGCACGATTGCGGTGTCGTCACCGTCGCCGTCGCCGTCGAGTGGCGTCTCCGTCGGTTCGACGCTGACGTCGTGGTCGGCCACCGGGACGAGCTGGGTCGTCGATTCGAGAGCGAACCGGACCGTCCCGTCCGGACAGACCTGTGGGTCACAGAGCGACGCGACGGTTTCCCGACCGATCGAAAACGTCAGTTCGAGTTCGGCCCGTAACTCGCCGTCGTCGGCATCCGCCACTTCCACGACGTCGACGCGTTCGACCGATTCCCCGCGCCGCTCGCAGTCGTCGAGAAATCGCCCGAGCTCCTGAAATCCGCGACCGATTCCCATGCTAACAACTGGCACGACACGAACCTACATGAATATACACGATGAATTATTTTGGTCATTAAATACCAGACTGTCCTCACCGCGGGACGCGACAGCGTCTGATGCGGGTCCCTCACTCCCGAGAGTCGTCGCGCTCCTCGCCCAGGGAGCGACGTTCGGCCGCAGTCACGACGTTGTCGAGTAACGCGGCGAGGGTCACCGGACCGACACCGCCCGGAACCGGCGTGAACGCGGCCGCGCTGGCCCTGGCGGCTTCCTCGTCGACGTCACCGACGACGGTCGCAGTGGCGCCACCGACGCCGGTCGCGTCGGCACCCTCGTCGGCCGCCTCGGCTTCCACTCGTCGGTTCGCGCTCACGTCGACGACCACGGTGCCCGACGAGAGCATCGACTCGTCGACGAGGCCAGGTCGCCCCGCGGCGGTCACGAGGAGGTCGGCTTCACGAGTCTTCGCTCCGAGGTCTCGCGTCCGGGAGTGACAGACCGTCACCGTCGCGTTGCCGGGGTCGGCGTCCCAGAGGAGTCGGTTCGCGAGCGGACGGCCGATGGCTCGCGACCGGCCGACAACCACCGCGTCCCGGCCGGCGACGGGGACGTCGTAGTGGGCCAGCAGGCGACAGACCGCGGCGGTCGTCGCGGGGACGTATCGCGGGTCGCCGGCGACGAGTCGTCCCAGGTTCTCGGGGTGAAAACAGTCGACGTCTTTCGCGGGGTCGATCCGTCGGCCGAGCGCGGCCGCGTCGACGCCGTCGGGGAGCGGCGTCTGGACGAACACGGCGTCCACGTCGGGGTCCGCACTCAGCGTCTCGACGGTCTCGACGACCGCGTCCGGGGGGCCGTCGGGGTCGAGGCGACGGTCGCGGGTCGCGACGCCGAGTTCCCGGCAGGCCTCGTGTTTCAGGTCCATGAACCGGTAGGCCGCGGTCGCGTCGCTCGCGAGGACGGTGCCGACGGTCGGAACCCGCCCGCGTTCGCGCAGGCTCCGGACCCTGTCGGCGGCGGACTCGCGGATCGCGGTCGCGACGGGTTCGCCGCGCAGTTCGGTCGGTGCCACGGCGGCCCTTCGTCGGCGGTCCGTTTGTATCTTCGTCGGAACGCCCGGGGACCCAGCGCCGTCGAACGGGGTCTGGTCCGACCTATCGGCCCCGTCAGTCCGTCGAATGCGACCGTCCTTCGAGCCCCGTGTGAACACGGTACAACCGCCGACAACAAGTGATAGAGTTTTATCGGCGCATCCCAGAGACCCGGTAATGACGACCCTGAAAGTGGTTCCGGGTGCGAACGCACATCACGCGTTCCGACTCGGGATCGTCGCGGCCGCGATCGTCGGCCTCGTCGGGGTAGGGGCACTCTACTGGGCAGGTATACTGACGCCGACGCTCGTGGGATTCACGCTCGTGCTCTGTTTCCCGGTGTATCTGGTGTTCGCGGCGTCGGTACTCAGTGTGTGGCTCGGCTTCGACAAGGACGCGACCGACCTCAAACCGGTGTATCGCGAGCGCGACCAGCGCGACGGGCACGACCGCGGCGCCGACTGACTCGCCACGCTGACTGACTCGCGCCACTCACTCCCTGAGGAACGCGACGATAGCGTCCGCGTCGGCGCCGAGGCCACCGCCCTGTGCGACGGTCGGGCTTCCCCCGCCACCGCCGCCGAACTCCTCGGTCACGCCTTCGACGATGGCTCCCGCGTCGACGTCGCCGGTCGTCGCGACGGCGAGGTACTGTCCCTCCGCACCGACCAGTGCGACCACGTCGACGGCGCTGGCTCCGTCGCCGACGACCGACTGTGCCCGGTCGGCCAGTCCGTTGGCGTCCAGTCCCGGCAGCGTGCCGACCAGCCAGCGCGCACCGTCTCTCTCGACGGTGTCCTCGCGCAACTCGGCGAGTCGCGCGTCGACTAGTTCCTCGCGGAGGTCGTCGAGTTCGCCCCGCAGGTCGTCGCGCTCGTCCTGTAGACGGGCCACGGCGTCGGGGAGGTCGGTCACGCGCGTGTCGAGCGCCGCGGCCGCAGTCATCGCCCGTTCGCGCTCCTCGGCCCGGCGGTCGATGGCGGGCACGCCCACGGTAAACTCGACCCGGGTCAGTCCCTCACCGGGATTGGACCGCTCCAGAACCGTGATTGGCCCGACGTCGTTCGTCGAGCGGACGTGGGTCCCGCCACAGGCCGCGACGTCCCAGTCCTCGATGGTGACGATGCGGACGGTGTCGCCGGTGATCCCCTCTTCGGTCTTCGTGTTGAACGCGACGTCCTCGCGGGCCAGCGCCTCCTCGCGGGGGAGTTGCTCCCAGGTGACGTCGAGTGAGTCCCACACTGCGCGGTTGGTCAGTCGTTCGAGTTCGACCAGCGTCGCGTCGTCGATCTCGGTGCTCGTCGCGAAGTCGACGCGGACCTTGCCCTCGACGGTTGCTCCGGTTTTCCCATCCTCGACGGGTTCAGCACTGATGTCGAAGCCGCCGTAGCCGAGGTCGTCGAGCACGCGCCGTCCCGCGCCGTAGAGCAAGTGACTCGCGGTGTGGGCTCGCATGCAGTAGGTACGAAACGCGTCGTCGACGACACCCTCGACGCTGTCGCCCGCCTCGAAGTCGGGGGTTTCGGCGAGTTCGTGGACGATGTCGCCGTCGCCGTGCTGGACGTCGGTCACGTCGATGCCGTCGATGGTTCCCCTGTCCGCGGGCTGGCCGCCGCCCTCGGCGTAGAAGTAAGTCTCCTCGAGGACGACGCGTCGGTCGTCGACGGACTCGACCGTCGCGGTGAACGTTCGCACCGCCGGGTCGGCTGACGCGAGCGATGTCATGGTCGCCGTGAAGGTGTGGCCCGACCAAAAACGTCCGGGCTCTTCGCTGTCTAACGATCAGTACAGAGCGTGCAGGTGACACGGTCTCTTTCCGACCACGCATTTCGGAGAACCTTTTGGTGGTGCCCAGATACCGTCCTCAGTCACCGGTGCTCATCAACCCATTCACAGAACGCATCGAAATCCGCTGCACCGGCATCGTCGGCGATATCGTGGAGGGTTCCGATACTGATCGAGTCGTGGGCTGGAACTGTCACAACGCGGGGGTCTGTGTTCTCGTGGCTTTCGGATGGATCCCACCGCAAAATCAGGTGATCACCTGTGGTGCGGACGTGCCGAAAGCCACCGACGTTCACGAGCACTTTGTATACATCTTCACCGGAGAAATCCCGCGTTACCATCGCTACTGCAAGACGTCGGGGAGGCCATCGTCCTGAGACCGGGCGACATCAGGTTCGACACCGAGGTCACGTATCTCGTCGTCGGTTGGAGGGTGACCGCCATCGCTTTCTACCGCCTCGACGACGGCGTCGAGGTTCTCGAGGGCGACCTCCCGGCTCTCGCCCTGTGCAGTCACCCCGACGCGGAGTTCACGAGCAGTCCACTGGCCATCCGGATTCTTCAGCAAACGGATTTCCCGGTCAGGAGATTCCGACTCGCCTGCGTCGGCCCGTGCCATATGCACTGGTAACCCGCCAAGAGGCAAAACGCTTCGGGCACACCAGCATCTCTCACGAGTCAGCAGTGTTCGATACGCACTCACGGTGAACGACTGGTCCAGATCAGCGTTCCGAGGAAATCAAGCGCTCGTGAAGGATCGCCGGCGTGCTCGACGACAGGTCTCCGTACTACTCGGCGTCTTCCCTGGCGTTCAGCTTGGCCTGTTCGCGGGCGCTCGGGTTGACCGACTCCTTGAACGGCACCTCCGCCACGGTGGCGTAGACCGGTTCGCCGGGCTCTTCGGCGTACTCGTCGGGGAGGTGGACCTGGAACTCGATGTCCAGATCCTCCTCGAAGATGCTGTCGTCGAGGTTCGTGTCCGTCTCGGCCTGGAGCTTCTCGGCGGGGACGAACCCCATCCCGATGTTCGTCTCCAGATCGGGGTTCCACCACGGCGAGGTGAGATAGCCACACTCCTCGCCCGTGTCGGGGTCGGAGATGAGCCAGAAGTCCGGCGCGTAGTCGCGGATGGGCTCGCCGGCCATCTTCAGCCCGACGAGTTTGAGCGTGAACGGGTACTCGCCGCTCTCGATGAGTTCCTGCTGGCGTTCGAGTTCCTCCTTGCCGATGTAGTCGGCGTCCTTTTCGTCCGGTACCTGGTAGCCCAGGTTCACCTGGAAGGGGGAGGTCTCGTGGTCCATGTCCTGACCCCAGGACATGATGCCGGCGGCGATGCGCCGGTGGTGTCCGGGGGCGATCTGCATCCCGCCGTGTTCCTTGACCGAATCGAGGACGGGGTCCCAGACGCGCTCGGCGTATTTCGACGCGTCCTTGACGTAGATCTCGAAGCCCTTCTCGCCGGAGAAGCCGGTCTGGCTGACGAGGACGTCACAGCCGTCGACCTGGGCTTCCATCAGCCCGTAGTAGGGGATCTCGCTGACCTCCTCGCCGACGACCTCGGTCATCACGTCCTCGGAGAGCGGTCCCTGGATCTGCATGGGGGCGACGTCGATCTCGTCGATCTCCACGTCGAAGTCCATGCCGACGTTCACACCTTGCAACCACTGCATGAGCGTCGAGTCCGAGATAGAGAACCAGAACTCGTCGTCGGCGACGCGCAGGAGGATGGGGTCGTTGAGGATGCCGCCGTCCTCGTTACAGAGGATGACGTACTTGCCGGCCATCGTGTCGATCTGGGTGGCGTCGCGCGTGATGACGTAGTTCGTGAGCGCCTCGGCGTCTGGCCCCTTCACGCGGATCTGGCGCTCGACGGCGACGTCCCAGAGCGTGACGCTCTCGGTGAGTGCTTCGTACTCGGCCATCGCACCGCCGTCCTCGGGCTCGACGAGTCCGCGCGGGTGATAGAGTCGGTTGTAGACGGTACAGCGCCAGGCGCCTTCCTCGTTGAACGACTTGTGGAAGAACGGTGACTTGCGCACGCGCGTCGAGACGAGCATCTCGATGCCCGGGTCGCCGGTCTGGCGCAGATTCCGCGGCAGGACGCGGTCGGACTGGTCGACGCTCGGGTAGTTCGGGTGCTCGGGTCTGGACTGGGGTGGTTGGTTGTCCGACATCGCTATCCGGTATCGCTCGCCCACCCCCATAAAAGAGAGGTGTCACTTTCATTCGACGGAACAACTCTCGTCGACGACGACGACGCAAAAGCACCATATTTTCGTTACTTGAGTGCTCTACGGACTGTTTGTTCCCTCGTGAGCACGACTCCAATCGACGAAATCGGCTGTCTACCAACCACTACAGATACGTTATCTGATGTGTTGTGGTTCGACAGTCCGATGGCCCGACTGACGGGGTGGCGTGTCGGGAGTCGTGAGCGAAAGGGCGTGATGCCCAGGCGGTCGACCCCCCGGGTTTTTCGCGGACTGGTGTGTCAGTCACACGTATGGCGGCAGAGTCGACAGAGGAGGCGGACGACCCGCTCGTCTCGTGTTCGCTCCAGGGCGGGACGCTGTCGGTCTTCGAGGACCGCGTCGTCATCGAGCGGTCGTCGGCCTCGATCCACGAGGACAAGACCATCCCGATGGAGGAGATCCGCGGCGTTGCCTACTCCGGCGGGTGGCTGACCGGGCACGTCCAGATCGAACAGGTCGGACTCGAACCGGCCGAGGCGGGCTTTCTCAGCCACCCGGTCGACGAGAACACGCTCTATTTCCCCCGGTCCAAGCGCTCCGACGCCAGGGAGGCGCGGGACGCGATACTCGAACGCGCGAGCGCGGAGTGAATCGTACTGCGGGCGAGTGGGGGGTGAGACGTAGTTTTTTCACATCCTGTTCTGTATTTGACGTATGGGCGGCCACGGAGGATCCTTCCGGACGCGCATCGGGGAGGTCACGGTCGACAGCGACGCGGTCCGGATCAAAAAGCAACCCAGGGCCCACCTCCGGAGACAACTGGCGCGCTGGCACCACGGCGAGCGCTGGGACCGGGTCAGGGCCGCGCTCCGGTTCGGCCTCGATCTGGCCATACCGCCGCTTCTCGTCTTTCACCTCCTCGAAACCTGGGAGACGGCGACGGCCGGGGTGCTCGTTTTTGTGTTCGTGATGACCGGATTCCAGCTTTTTTCCTGTGGCGCCAACTCACACGCGAGACGGAAATCCCCCACTCGGACGTCTCGGGCGTCACGCTCGACCCAGACGAGCGGGAACTCACAGTCAGGTTCGACGCCGGCACAGCCCTCCGCCCTCCGAACGGTCCCGGGCTCAAGACGGATTGGAGCGACGAAGCGATGCGGACCTTCGAGACGGGTGAGACCGAGCGGACGGTGACGCTCCCGACCGACGACGACGTCAGGGACGCACGGTCGGCCTTTCGGCTGGCCGGTACCGACGTCGACGAAGGCTCCGGAGGGAGCGAGGCCGATCGGTACGACGGCGAGACGGAGACGGAGACGGAGACGGAGACGGAGACGGACTACCGTGTGACGACCCGGAACGGCGTCGTCTTCTGCGAAGACTGTGGCTCGCAGGTTTCGCCGAGCGACAAGAGTTGTCCGGTCTGTGACTGCGCCCTGTGGGTCGACAGACCCGTCGAAGACGACCGGCGGGAGACGGCACTGGAGTACTGATAGTGATTATTGTAGATTATTTCCGGATAGCGCCGACCCCGGTGTCGGCGCGTACCGGTAAATTGCTACAATAATCACTATGACTGTTGGAATCGAGAGCGCGACTCGACGCTCAGCGTCACCAGGGTCCGCGGTCACTCGCGCTCGGTTTCGCGGTCTTCCCACGCGCTGGGTGCGACGCCGAGCGCACGGACGAGCGTCGGGTAGGCGAGCACGATGACGACCACGACGACGAGTTCGACCACGAATCCCTGGTCGCCGACGAACCGACGCAGGGCCGTGATCGCCAGAATCACGAGCACCAGATTCGCGACGTAGTGGGGCAACAGTTCGAGGAATCGGCTTCGGTTCATGTGGGGGAGTCTCTCTGTTTGTCGGTCGCCGGTTTCGGTGCCCGGGCCGAGTCGTCCGGGTCCAGTTTTTTCGTCGGTGCTACCTGCCGTCCAGTCGACCTCGGCGCCACTCTTCGGCGTCGGGCACCTGGTTCATCGTGTAGACGTGGACGCCGCGGATGCCGTACTCGGGGTCGGTCGCGTAGGGCGCGAGCCCGTCGATCAGTTCGTCGGGCTGGTACTTGCCCCGCGAGCCGACGAGTTGCCGCACGAACCCGACGACGCCGGTGGTCTTCTTCAGGAAGCGTACCGAGTCCCCGACACCGACCTTCTGGGAGATACCGATCAGTTTCTGGTATTTCATCACGCCCGGGATACCCACCTCGACCGGGAGCTCGACGCCGCGTTCCCGGATCGTCTCGATCCACGTCACCACCGCCTCGGGGTCGAAACAGAGCTGCGTGACGATGTACGTAGCGTAGGGCGTCTTCTGCTCCATCGCCTCGGCGAGTGTCTCCTCGCTGAGGAAGTCGTGACCTTCGGGGTAACCCGTGATACCCACGTCCTCGAACTCGTAGCCCAGGTCGTCGAGCGCGACCAGCAGTTCGTAGGCCGACTCGAACTCGCCGGCGGGATCCTCGCGGTCGCCGCCGGGGACGAAGACGTCGTCGACGCCCGCCTCGACGAGGCGGCCGGCTACCTCGTCGAGGTGGTCGTCGTCCTCGACGTACCTGGCTGCGATGTGCGGGACGATCTCGTAGCCCTCCGCGGCCGCTTTCTCGGTCCACTCGATGGTCGCGTCGAGTCCGAGCGTCGGCGAGGTCGTTATCGCGATGGTCGCGCCGTCGGGCAGGTGGGTCATCTGCTCCCCGAAACTGTCGAACGGCATGAGTTCGAAGCGCGGCTCGGCGAGCAGCGCCGTCACGCCGTCGGTGTCGGTCTGAGTCGGTGTGTCCAGTGACATATTGTTTCTCTCGCGTGTCGCCGGCGTCTGTCTGGTATCTACCAGGGGCGACACCGACATTAGGGCTTCCCCGACTACTCCTGACACCGAACTGACTGGCTGTGGATCGACGGAACCCGCGACTGCCGAGCGACCGTTCGTCGCCGCGCTGTCCCCGATACGAGCCCGCAGTCTCCTTCTCGAGAGGTTCGGTCAGCCCCGGGTGACCCGTCGTTTTGATATCGCGCGCTGTGACTGATGGGCCGACGATGGCATCCGAACACGACCCGACGCACCCCGGAGGCGACCCATGTCGGTGATCCGCGACGGCACCGTCCTCGACGGGAGCGCCGTCAGTGACAGCGTCCGCGAGGAACTGGTAGCACCTGTCGAGACACTCGCCGACGCGGGCGTGACACCCGGCCTCGCGACGGTCCTGATGAGCACCGACCCCGCGAGCGAGACGTACGTCTCGATGAAACAGCGCGCCTGCGAGGAACTCGGGATCGACGGTATCCACCGCGAACTCGACGCCGAGGCGCCCGCCGAGGACCTCTTCGAGACCATCGACGAACTCAATGCCGACCCCGCAGTCCACGGCATCCTCGTCCAGCTGCCGGTGCCCGACCACGTCGACAAACGGCGCGTTCTCCGGAGTATCGACCCCGCGAAAGACGTCGACGGCTTCCATCCGGAGAACGTCGGCCGCCTCGTCGCCGGCGACGCACGGTTCAAACCCTGTACGCCCCACGGGATCCAGGTGCTACTCGACGCGGCCGACGTCGAGACGGAGGGCGCCGACGCCGTCGTCGTCGGCCGCTCGGACATCGTGGGCAAGCCGATGGCGAATCTCCTGATCCAGAAGGCGCCCGGGGGGAACGCGACGACGACCGTCTGTCACTCCCGCACCGAGGACCTCGACGCGAAGACGCGCGAGGCCGACATCGTGATCGCCGCCGCCGGGTATCCAGAACTCGTCGATGGGTCGATGATCAAAGAGGGCGCAGCGGTCATCGACGTCGGCGTGAACCGCGTGGACGCCGATACCGAGAAAGGGTACGAACTCGTCGGCGACGTCGACTTCGAGAGCGCGAAAGAACAGGCAGGAATCATCACGCCCGTCCCCGGCGGCGTCGGTCCGATGACGATCACGATGTTGCTCTACAATACGGTAAAAGCCGCCAGCGAGCAGGCCGACGTCCCCGTGGACCTGCCCCGGTCGGAACTCGGCGCGTCGAAGTCGTAGTCTCGTCGCCGGGGTGATGTTCGGTTCTCGTCACCGGGGGACCGCCCGGATCAGCTCTCTTCCCGAGCGAGTCATGACAGTTCGATTGACGGTTCTGTTTCGACGGTTCGAGGATGACGGTCGGCAGGGAGAGTGGATACAATCGACAGCAAGCGCGCCCTTGTGGGTAACTGGCCAGTGAGCCGCCCGTGAGACTTATGGGTCGATTCGGTCACCTAGCCGCCAGAGCGCCGCGGTGTGAACCGGGGGTCGGATCCGGTGGCGCGGCTGTCGCGGTCCCCTCCGCAACTCGCACGTCGGCGCGGTGAGAGACCATGGCCCAGGAAAGCGCGGAGACGGTCACGTTCGCGGACATCGAAGCCGCACGGGAGCGACTCGACGACCCGACGGTGGTCAAGGAGACGCCGGTCGAGCGCAGTACGTCGCTGGAATCGATGACGGGCGCCGAGGAGGTATCGCTCAAACTCGAACACCTGCAGTGGACTGGGTCGTTCAAGACGCGGGGCGCCTACAACACGATCCGGCGACTGCTGGAGACCGAGGACGTCACACACGTCGTCGCGGCCAGCGCCGGCAACCACGCCCAGGGCGTCGCGCTCGCGGCGACGAAACTCGGCGTCGACTCGACGATCGTCATGCCCAAGACCGCACCCCAGACGAAAGTCGAGGCGACGCGGGGCTACGGCGCGACGGTCGAACTCGTCGGGAAGGACTTCCGTGCAGCCATGTCCTTCGCCCAGGACCTCGTCACCGGCACCGACGCCGCGTTCGTCCACGCCTACGACGACCCCGATATCGTCGCCGGACAGGGGACGCTCGGCGTCGAGATGTACGAGAACTGTCCGGACGTCGAGACGGTCGTCGTCCCCATCGGCGGGGGCGGGCTCATCAGCGGTATCGCCACCGCGTTCGCCGAACTCAGTCCCGAGACGCGGATCGTCGGCGTCCAGGCGACGGGGGCGGCGACGGTCCCGGACAGCCTCGACAAGGGCGTCCCCCAGACGCTGGAAGACGTCGACACCATCGCCGACGGCATCGCGACGGGCGGGATATCCGAGCTCACACTCGGGATCATCGAGCGCCACGTCGACGAGGTGGTGACGGTGACCAACGGCGAGATCGCCGACGCTGTCCTGTTGTTGATGGAGCGTGCGAAACAGGTCGTCGAGGGGGCGGGCGCGGCCTCGGTCGCGGCGATACGGGGCGACCAGCTCGACGTCTCGGGCGAGCACGTAATGCCACTGCTCTGTGGCGGGAACCTCGACATGACGATGTTGCGGACGGTGCTGGTCCACGCGCTGACCCGGCGTCAGCAGATCCTCCGTCTCAGAGTGCGGATCGACGACCGGCCGGGGAAGATGGCCGAACTCTCTGGGATCATCGCCGAGCACGACGCCAACATTCAAACTGTTCGCCACGACCGGGCGCTCGAAGACCTCGACGTCGGCGAGGCCTACCTCATCTTCCAGGTCGAGACGAGCGGCGCCAAACACGCCCGCCACATCGTCGACTCGATCGCCCACCACGGCTACAGCGTCGACGTCGTCAATCATCCGGGTATCGACGCCTTCGCCGACCGGGATTCGGCCGGAAACCCATAATCAAGGGGTCTGTGGCCGCTCGCTGGACAGGACTAGCCAGTGGCTACTCGCCTGTCGGAACCGCCCGGAATCCGAATCGCCGGACGCGTTCACGTCGGCATTTAAACACCTGTATAATTTCAGATGAACGTTTATGCAAAATCCTCGGGTTGGATGTTGTGAGGGATTGTCTCGTGCTAACTGGTAGCATGGACGGTTCCGTCGGACGGACCGCCGACCGAGCAGGGTGGAGCGTCGTGAACGACCGCGCGTGGCGGGCGAAGGAGGATTCGAGAATGCCAACGGACACGATACACGCGACAGTGACCGAACGGGAGGTACAGTATGGCTGACGGCGAGGGCGAGACGACGGGCGAGATGTCGGACGGGCTCCAGGTGGAGTTGTTCCACCCCGAGTCCGACCGCGAGCCCGGGGACACGAACATCCAGCGGTGGGGCTTCGACGTCCACCCGATCGTGTTCCCGATCGCACTGGTGATCATCGCGCTGTTCATCGTGCTGACGATCTTCTATCGGAGCGTCGCCAGCGTCCTCGACTGGACGATGGTGACGACTCAGGAGACCGCCCAGCAGGAGGGCTGGGAGATACTCGGCCAGACCGACGGGGGCGTCCTGGTGCACCAGACCGCATCCGACGCCTACAACGTCATCTTCAACTTCATCGGCGGCAACTTCGGGTGGTTCTACCTGCTCGTGGTGAACGTCTTCATCGTCGTGTTGCTGTACTTCGCGCTGAGCAAGTACGGCAACATCAAGATCGGCGGCGTCGAAGCCGACAAGGAGTTCAGCGACTTCTCGTGGATGGCCATGCTGTTCAGCGCCGGCATGGGGATCGGCCTCATGTTCTTCAGCGTCACGGAGCCCGTCAACTACTTCGTCAACCCGCCGGCCTTCTGGGGCGCCGAATCCCAGACCGGTGGGGCCGGAGCGGCGGCGATGGCCCAGACGTTCTTCCACTGGGGCTTTCACCCGTGGGCCGTCTACGGACTGGTCGGCCTCGGGCTGGCCTTCTTCTCGTTCAACCGCGGTCTGCCACTGACGTTCCGGTCGATCTTCTGGCCGCTGCTGGGCGAGCGGATCTACGGTTGGCCGGGACACATCATCGACCTCGTGACGGTGTTCGCGACGCTGTTCGGACTGGCCACGTCGCTCGGACTGGGCGTCGCGCAGGTGAACACGGGATTCGAGTACGTCGCCGTCGACATCCTCGGTGCCCTCGGTAGCGTTCCGAACACCACGCTATCACAGATAGCGATAATCGGCGGCATCACGCTCATCGCCACGATGTCGGTCGCCGCCGGCCTCGACGGCGGGGTCAAGCGCCTCAGCACGCTCAACCTCTACCTGATGTTCCTCCTGCTGGGGTTCCTGCTGGTCGTCGGTCCCACGATCTTCGTCTTCGGGTCGTGGGTCGAAGGCCTGGGCGCGTACTTCGGGAACATCCTCGCGCTGGGCTTCTATCGCGGCACGATGGGCGGCGGCGGCGGGACCGTCGAGGCCTGGACGGTGTTCTACTGGGGCTGGTGGATCGCCTGGTCACCGTTCGTCGGGATGTTCATCGCGCGGATCTCGAAGGGACGGACCGTCCGCGAGTTCGTCCTCGGGGTCCTGTTCCTGCCGTCGCTGTTCTCGACCATCTGGCTGGCGACCTTCGGCGGGAGCGCGCTCGCCGGGTCCCTCCAGGGCGAGGGTACCGGCGCCGTGGTCGGAGCGTACAACGAACTCGGGTACGGTGCCTTCGAGACGCTCGGGATGTTCGTGACGCTCGAACAGTACCCGCTGGGCGCCATCTCGGCGTCGCTCGCGACGCTGCTCGTGATCACGTTCTTCGTCACGTCCTCGGACTCGGGGTCGCTGGTCATCGACCACCTGACCTCGGGCGGCAAGCACGACGTGCCGAGGGTCCAGCGCATCTTCTGGGCACTCACCGAGGGCGCCGTCGCGGCCATCCTGCTGTGGGGCGGCGGCCTGAACGCGCTCCAGACGGCCGCGATCACCACCGGCCTGCCCTTCGCGTTCATCCTCTGTCTGATGTGTTACACGGTGTATCTCGGGCTCAGCAACGAGTACGAGATCCTCGAATCCGAGGAGTTCGCCGAAACGATCGAGGAACTCACGGACCAGGATGACGTCGACGTAGTCACGACCGGTCGCGAGACGGTGACGGACGTCTCTGAGAGCGACGAGGCGCCGGGCAGCGACTGAAGACAGGCGACTCACCTATCACTCGCTTCGCTCGTGATGGGTTCGTCGCCTGTGTGTCGGATGGTGTGGTCGAGTCGCTCGTGCTTTGCTGAGACCTGACGGTTTCAGCGTCGCACTCGCTTGATATTGTATATATTTCGACAGCCGGCTACGAGGCCAGCGAGCCCGCTCGGTGGCTGACCGTGGCCGGCACCGTTCCCCGACGGACGTGGCCGGCACCCTTCTCCCGACGCGAGCGAAGCGAGCGTCAGTAGTAGTCCCACTCGTCGTCGTCGCTCCCGGGACTGACCCCGTCCTCGCCGTCTGGTTCCCGGTCTTCGGGCCACTCGATGCCGTCGCCGCGCAGGCTCTTGTAGGCGAACGCACCCAGCGCCACGATCATCAACACGAGGATCAGTGACGCGGCGAGCGCCACGGCGCCGCCCGCCGCTCCCAGCAGCCCGCCACCGCCCTGGAGTATCGCCGGGTCCATACACTGGCTACGTGCTCGGGGGGCAAGTGTCGTTCGGCCACGAAGCCCGCTCACTGCCCACGCCTCGTGAGCTCCGGACAGTCACTCGTAGGACGCACGTTCGGAGGCGACGGTTCGCTCGGAGTGCACCCAGGTGCGCGCGCGGCCGCCGACGCCGACGGCGGCGACGAGCACCCACGTGGCCCCCGCCGGCAGAACGGGCACGACGAGCCAGGGGACGGCGCTGATGGCGCTGCCGACGAGCAAGCCCTGCCAGGGACCGCCCACGCCGTAGACGTCGGTCAACACCGTTCCGAGGACGGTGTAGCCGAACCCACTCAACACCGCCACGCCGCCGACGAGGACGACCGACACGAGCACGCCCAGCGGCGTCCCGTCGACGCCGAACTGGAGCAGGAGGGTACTCGCGAACAGCCCCAGGAAGACGGCGAAGACGTACGCACCGACGCCGTAGAACACCGCGCGGGTCGGGTCCGCCATCGTGTCGTCGACTGCGCGGTCGACCAGCGACCCTCGGAGCCCCAGGACCAGCCCGCCACACAGCCCCACGAGCATGGCCGACCCCAGCGCACGGAGATATGGAGGGGCGTCGGTCATCACGGCCGGGTCCAGCGACTGTGCGGTCGCCACGCCGGGCAGGACTGCGAGTGTGACGCAGAGTCCGACCGTCCGTCGGGCGACGTCCGGAGTCATAGCACACTCGACAGCGTCCCGCGGTGAAAAGCTGTCGACGGGTGGACACGCCGCGTGGACGGCGACGAGTGATTTAAACGATCGTAGACCAAGATCAGATAGTGACGGGGCTCCCACAGGCTGTGTTTGCGCGGCTGAAGTGGATCGGGGCACGGGTGGCCGCCCCGCTCCGCCGGAACGACGGGCCCAACAAGTTCAGACTCTCCAGCATGGACACCGCGACGACGACCATCGACGGCTCGGTCGGGTGGGGAAACCGGCCGCCGGCGTTTCTCGCGTGTCCGCGGTGTGACGGCGAGATCTACCAGCAAAACGCCCGTGACGGCATCGACTGCCCCCACTGCGTCGCCGAGTTCGAGGCCGACGAGTTCGCGGACCTGGAGTTGCGCCACATGCAGTGTCCGGTCTGTCGGAGTCGTATGCGACACGGCAATCGCCATCCCGACCAGTTCGACTTCCCCGAGTGGGCCACTTGCGACGGCTGTCGCTATCACTGGGAGTTCGAGCACTCCTACGGCCGGCTCTAGACGTCTCGGCTGCCGGTCAACTACCGTCGCTCGTGGACGACTGTCCGGTTGGACACACTCCACGCCGACGAGGGCGGGGAAAGCTATTCCGTGGCGGCGCGTCTCGTCTCCAGAGAGCCATGGCGGACGTAGTCTCGACGGGGATGGCCGTGTTCGCGGTCGTACTGATAGGCCTCGCGCTGTACGCGATGGCCGCCAGGAGTTTGACCGTCGCCGGGATGTGCTTTCTGAGCGCGAGTCTCGTCATCTACCTCCGAGAGACGCGACTGCAGGACGACGAGCTATCCGGGTAGCGACCGCGAGAGCACAAGCTTCCGGGTGGCGATTGCGAGACGACACGAGGGCCGCGTAGCGACTGTGAGAACGACCGCGTGGTCCTGGCCAGTCCCGGGCAGCTCGCCGGAGTCCGGAACTTAGTGGTCGTTGACCGTCATGCGAGTCGTGAGCACCGGGACCGTCGACGAACGGACAACGCGCTCGGACGTGCTCCCGAGCAGGTTCGGGAACGTACCCTGGTAGGCACTTCCCATGACGACGAGGTCGATCTCTTCGTCTTCGGCGTACTCGACGATCTCCTCGGACGGCGCGCCCGACCGGATGACTGCCTCGCAGTCGACGCCGACATCGGCCGCTGCCTCGCAGATCTCACCGGTCACCTCCTCGCCGTAGGCGTGGTACTCCTCTCGCATCGATTCCTCGTCGTCGCGGATCGACAGCGCCCGCGGTGCGCCCGGCAAGTCGACGACGTAGAGTGCGTGCACCGACGCACCGACCGACGCCGCCAGTTCGATACCGTGCTCCGCGCCCCGCCGTGACTCGTCGCTCCCGTCGTACGGGATCAGGATCGTATCGTACATTGGTTGTACCCTCGGTACCAATTCACATATCGGATAAATATAACTTTGGGAGGCGCCGTCCCGGCAGAGTCACGGTCTCACCTCTGTGGTCGAAAAAGCATTATATGGGCCTTGTGGGCATGGAATCGAATACAGGCCGCTATCGGATCTCGGCGTATCCGGAGATACGAAACAATAAATAACAGAATTATTATATTTTGTGTCCGGTGCGGTGTGCCGTCACGACAGCGGATCGTCGAGGGTTGCTCGGCGTCCGGTTGGTCGTTGGATTCGCCGCCAGCCGTCTACTCGTCGGAATCGTCGTCGTCCGATTGGTCGTCGGTCTCCGGGGACTCGTCGGTGCCATCGGTCGAGCCGAATTCGGCGGGAGCGTCGTCGTCGACGACGGCGCGGCCGAGCATCCGGCCGCCGATGACGATGGGGCTGATCACCTCGTCGGCGCCGACGCTGTCGAGTTTGTCGACGTGTTTCTGGTCGGCAGCGGCGGCGACGATCCGTATCTCGGGGTTGGTCTGGCGGGCCGCGAGTATCGAGAGGACGTCACGGGCGTCGTCCTCGGTAGCGACCACGACGCCGGTCGCGGCGTCGATGCGGGCGTCCCGGAGCGACGCGGCGTCGGTCGGGTCGGCAGTGAGGACGTTGAACCCGCGGTCGCGCAGGGTCGAGGCGGTGTCGGTATCCTCGGTGACGACGACCAGGTCCGTCGTCCCGTCGAGTTCGTCCAGCAACGGTTCCGTGATGTCGCCGTAACCGAGGACCAGGACGTGGTCCTCGAGCAGTGAGAGTTCGGATGCGCTCATGTTCCCGAATGCGCTCGATATCCGCGATTCCAGTGCCGGGATCAGCAGCGACCCCGACGCGATCGTAAACGAGCCGGTCCCGAGCACGATGACCGACAGCGTGAACAGTTTCGTGAGTTCGGTCGTCGGCGTCACGTCACCGTAGCCGACGGTCGTCCCGGTGACGACGATGTAGTACAGCGCGTCGGTCAGCGTCGTGACGCTGGTGAAGTGCTCGCGCAGGGCGTAGGCACCGACCGTCCCGTAGACCTGGACGGCGACGAACGCCGCCAGCGCCGCCGTCTGGAACGGCGAGAGGTCGACCGCCTTCTCGAAGTGGTCACGGTTCCTGACCAGGTGTGGCAGGGCGACCAGGCTCGCGAGCAAGACGGGGACATCGGTCGCCTCCGCCGTGAACAGCGGCAACAGTGCCACCAGGGGGAGCGCGACGAACGCGCCGTAGAGTGCGATCTTCAACCGGCGCTGCAGTCCGAACGCGACCGCGCCCAGCAGGAACGCGAAGAAGACGCCGTAGAGCCGGAGGAGGTCGCTCGCGCCCGGGAAGAGCCCGCCGAGTGGCCCGTCGAGCGAGACCGCCCCCTGGCTCAGGTCCGACAGTCCCGTCACGAAGGCGACGACGGCCACCGTCCCGAGCAGCAGGACCGAGACTTTCGCACCCGAGAACGCCGACCAGTCGACCAGTCGGACCCGCTCCGTGTGGTCGAACAGCTCGGCGAGGGCTGCGTCCGCGGTCTCTGCCCCCTCTTCGCGTGCCTCGGTGCTCACCCTCGTCGGTACGACTGAATCACATAAAAACGTGTGCCAGTGTGTCACACGTAGCCACTCCACCTGGGCTGTGACAGCGGGCTATGACGGATGGTTGTGGCGGTGGGCCGTGTCGGGACTGTGGCGGTGGGCCGTGTCGGGACTGTGGTGGTGGGCCGTGTCGGGGGTTGTGACAGTGTACTCTGCCATCGGTTCCTCAGCGTGTCGGCGATCGGATACGACGACACCGATAAGACGTGCGGGTCGAAACCGTGGGATATGGCAACACAGGGCGATAGCGCCACAGAGCGGTTCCTCCGGAAGGCGCTCGTCCCGGTCTGTGTCCTCTCGGGGGTTCTCGTCGTCTCGGGGTTTTTCTTCCCGTCGTTCGTCGTCGACCGACTCTCCGGGCAGGGCTGGCTCGTCCTCTCGCTGTCGTTTTTCGGTGCCGGCCTCGCCTATCTCGCGCTCTTGCCGGTGCGGACACCCGAGGCAGAGGTGGAGGACCCCGCCGACCGTGGGCGCACCGCTCGCTACCTCTTGCGCATCCGCCACGGACACGTTCGCCGTATCCTCGAACCGTTTTTCGACCGCCAGGACCCCGTCGTCTTCGGCGTCCCCGTCGCCGTCCTCGCCCTGTTCTTTCTCGTTCGCCTGCTCGCGCCCGGTCCGACGACCGCGGCCATCGGAGCGACGAAGGGGCTCCTGTTCGCGGACCTGGGCTGGGTCTTTCTCGGTGCCGTCCTGCTCGCCGTCCTGTACTGCGTCGGCTTGCTCGTCGGCCCCTGGGGCGCGGTGCGACTCGGCGGGCCCGACGCCGAACCGACCTACACCTACCCGACGTACTTCGCCCTGTTTTTCACGGCGGGCATCGCCGCCGGTATCGTCTTCTGGGGCCCCGCCGAGGCGCTCTTTCACTACCAGACGCCGCCGCCGTATTTCGGTGCCCAGCCGGGGTCCGGCGCCGCGGTCGTCGACGCGCTCGCCTACACGTTCTTCCACTGGGGCGTCTCGGCCTGGAGCCCCTACCTCGTGATCGGTCTCCCTATCGCGTACTTCGTCTTCGACCGCGGCGCACCCCTCCGGGTGTCGACGCTGTTGACTCCGTTCCTCGGCGTCGACGGCCTCGATTCGGCGCCCGCGAAACTGGTCGACGTCCTCGCGATCTTCGCGACTATCGGCGGCGTCGGCACCTCGGTCGCGTTCGTCAGTCAGCAGTTTCTCACCGGCATCGACTACCAGTGGGGCGTCACCTACGGCGTCCTCGGTCCGGTCGTCCTCGTCGCCGGCCTCACCGCCATCTACGTCGTCGCCGCTCAGTCGGGTGTCCACCGGGGCATTCGCCGGATCGCGGGCGTGACTGTGGGTCTGTTCGCGCTCTTTACGCTCTTGCTCCTCGTACTGGGACCGCGCGCGACAGTCGCCGACTACGGCGTCGCGGCACTGGGCCGGTACGCCACGAACTTCTTCGGGATGAGTGTCTTTCTGGGCCCGCAGTGGGTCGCCGACTGGACGGTCTGGAACTGGTCGTGGTGGTTCTCGTGGGCGCCATTTGCCGGGCTCTTTCTCGCCGCGATCTCGAAGGGGCGCACGGTGCGGACGGTGGTCGCGACGGCCGTCGGCGCCACGTCGCTGGCGACGCTCGCCTGGTTTCTGGTGATGGGCGGGACGACGCTCGCGCTCCAGCACGGCGGGGCCGCCGACGTGCTCGGCGCCGTCGACGCCTACGGCGGGTCCGAGGCCGTCGCCGGCTTTCCCGTCTTCGCCGCGCTTCCGATGAGTCAGCTGTCGATGTTTCTGTTCCTGGGGCTCATCGTGGTCTTCATCACCACCTCCGCCGCCGTGTCGACGCTCGTCGTCGCCATCCTCGCGACGAAACGCGAGTACGCCCCCTCGACGGGGAGCATCGTCTTCTGGGGCGTCCTCCAGGGTGCCGTCGCCACCGCCGTCCTCGTCGTCGGCGGCGGCCAGTCGCTCCAGGACGTCGCCGTCCTCACCGGCGGTCCCTTCGCCCTGATCTCGCTGCTCGCACTCGCCGGCCTCACGTTGACGTTCTACCGCGACGAGAAGGGCCACCGTTCGCTCCCGGGCAAGGCCAGGGCCGCCCTCGACGCTCGCGGCGTCACGCTCCTGCCCGAACGCCCCGACCTCGGCGACGAGGAACGGAAGTGAGCGGGGGGCGAGGTTCCCTGGGTTCGGTACCGGTCAGTGATACGAGGGGAATTGGTTCGGGTCGCTGGCGGTACGTATTAGGGCCGGTCGGACGACCCAACGTGTATGAAGCGCACTGTCAGCACCGACGACGCACCGGCGGCCGTGGGCGCGTACAGCCAGGCGACGACTACCGACGACCTGCTCTTTACGGCTGGTCAGCTTCCCCTGACGACCGACGGCGAACTCCTCGACGACGAACCCGTCGACGTCCAGGCTCGCCAGTGTCTCGAAAACGTCCAGGCCATCCTCGCTGCCGAGGGACTGGACATGAGCGACGTCCTGAAAGTCAGCGTCTTCCTCGACGACGTCGACGACTTCGACGAGATGAACGACACCTACGCGGAGTTCTTCGACGACGAACCGCCGGCCCGGAGCGCGATCGAGGTGGGCGCCGTTCCGAAGGGCGCTGCTCTCGAAATCGAAGCGATCGCCACGACGGAGTGAGAGTTGTGGCCGGGGTCACGTCCCTCGGAGATGCCGAAACCAGTCAGAAATAATCGGGAAATAGTACCAGAAAAGTTATCATCGTGCCGGTCGGCTGAACACACCGGTGACAGCGGTAGCCACAGCCGTTCAGTGGGCACTTCGGCCCGAACGAACGGCGAGGGCACTGTCCCGATTCGACTGCGGCGACACTCTTTCAGTCGGCCGGTTTGGCCGTACCGAGCAGTATTCGGAGTGGGTGGTCACGGACACGACGGGGCCCAGGTGAGACCAAAACCGGCGAGGGTCAGACGAACCCACCGGCGGGAGCCATCTGACTCGTTTCTCCCCGACGTGCGAACCGTACTGGGTGGTCCGGGTGGTCCGCGGGGGTCGCCGAACCGACGCGACCCACCACGAACCGCTCCGAGAGGGGGCGTGGATACTACGTCCGGCGACTTCGATTCGGTGAACGTGGTCGTCAACCATCCGTTGTGGTATACTAACGTTTCCGATACAATATTTTATTATTTGTTTTGTCATCGAGTCCGCGAACGGTCCCCGTCGACCCGGTCTCCGGGCGGCCCGAAAAACGGACTCACGCGGCGCGGACAGCGGGACGGTTCACTCGGCGGCGGCCGGTTGTTTGGTGAACACCGGCGGGTTGTGGAGTGTCTCCCCGTCGTCGGCGAACAGGTGCATGCGGTCGGTGTCGACCGTGACCGACACCCGGTCGCCGGGGTCGAACTGCTGTTCGCCCGACACCTGTGCGACGACCTCTTCGTTCAGCCCGTCGATCTCCAGATACACGATGTTGAACGACCCGACCTGCTCGAAGACGGCGACTTCGGCGTCGACGTGGCCGTCGGTGCCGTGTCCCAGCGACAGGTTCTCGGGCCGGATGCCGAGTGTGGTGGCGGTTTCGGCTCCACCGGGCGCGTCGACTGAGAAGGCGCCGGTCGTCACCGACCCGTCCGCGACGGTGCACTCGACGAAATTCATCGACGGACTGCCGATAAAGCCCGCGACGAACTCGTTGGCGGGCTGGGAATAGGCGACTTCGGGCGGTGCGATCTGCTGGAGACTCCCGTCGTTGAGGATCGCGATACGGTCGGACATCGTCATCGCCTCCTCCTGGTCGTGGGTGACGTAGATCGTCGTCGACTCGATCTCACGGTGGAGCTGCTGGAGTTCGGCACGCATCTGTACGCGCAACTTCGCGTCCAGGTTCGACAGGGGTTCGTCGAGCAGGAAGATCTTCGGGTCGCGAACGATGCTCCGGCCGAGTGCGACGCGCTGTTGTTGCCCGCCCGAGAGCTCGCCCGGCGTCTGGTCGAGGTGTTCCCGGATACCCAGCATCTCGGCGGTCTCTTCGACTCGCTGGCTGATCTCTTCGCTGTCCATCGACGTGCTCTCCAGCGCGAAGGACATGTTCTTGCGCGCGGTCATGTGCGGATACAGCGCGTAGTCCTGGAAGACGAACGCCGTCCCTCGTTCTTCGGGGCTGGCGTAGGTCATGTCCTCCCCGCCGATCCTGAGAGCACCCGACGTCGGGGTCTCGAGGCCGGCGACACAGCGCAACGTCGTCGTCTTGCCACACCCCGAGGGACCGACGAACGTCACGAACTCGCCGTCTTCTATCGTCATCGATACGTCGTCGACCGCCACGAGGTCACCGAACTCCTTCCGGAGATTCTCGATTTCTAGTTTCATGTCACTTGAAGTTGAGACCCGCCATGCCTTTGATGAACTGTTCGGAGAACAGCGCGAACGCGATCATCAACGGGAGCGTCGCCAGCGTGCTCATCGCGAACAGCTGGTTGTAGACGACGGTCCCGCGTAGTCCCTGGAACTGCTGGAGTCCGACGCTGATGGTGTACAGATCCTGTGTCTGCAGAAAGGTTAGCGCGAAGAGGAACTCGTTCCAGGTGAACACGAACACGAAGATCGCGGCCGTCGCGATCCCCGGTTTCGCCATCGGCAGGATGACCCGCAGGAACGTCCGCCACTCGGGGACGCCCCCGATACGGGCCGCGTCCTCGACGTTGTCGGGCAGGTTGGTGAAGAAGCTGTGCAAGAGGAAGACCACGAACCCCAAAAAGAAGGCGCTGTAGGCGACGATGAGCCCGAGGCGGGTGTTGATCAGGCCGAGCCGCGAGAACAGCGTGTACATCGGGATCAGGAGGATCTGGGCCGGTATCATCAGGATACCGATGAACAGTACGTAGATCGGTTTGCGCGCGGGGAACTCCCGGCGACCCAGAACGTAGGCCGCGGGCGTCGCGAGCGCGAGTACGAACAGCGTCGACCCGCCGCTGATGACGACCGTGTTGAGGAACCACTGGGCCCACGGACCCGTCTGCAGGGCGTCGACGTACGGGTCGATCGTCGGCGTCGGCGGGACGAGATACGGCGGGAACACGCCGATCTGCACCGACGTTTTGAGCGACGTGGCGACCATCCAGTACAGGGGGATCGCCACGAGGATCGTCGCGACCGTGAGCGCCCCGATCGTACCGACGCGTGTGACCGTTCGAACGTCACTGTCGCCGGACACGACGTCGCGGATACGTGTGGCGACGCTCATACCTCGCTCCCTCCGGAGAACCGAATGACGAGCAACGAGAGCGTGAGTGCGATGGCAAAGAGGATGAACCCGTAGGCAGCCCCCTTGCCGAACTGGAAGAACCGGAAGGCGACCTTGTAGAAGTACGTCGCCAGGATCTCACTGGAGTGAGAGGGGCCACCGCCGGTCATGACGTAGACGTGTGCGAACGCCTTGACCGAGTCGATGATCCCGATGATGACCGTCACCAGTATCGCGGGTTTGAGCAGCGGGAGCGTGATGTGCCGGAACGTCTCCCAGCGGCTCTTGCCGGCGACCTTGGCGGCCTCGTAGACGTTGTCGGGGATCCCCTGGAGCCCGGCGAGCAAGATTACGAGGTAGTAGCCGGTGCGCTTCCAGACCACCATCAACAGGACGCTCGGGAGCGACCACGTCGTGGAGTTGAGAAACCGCATGGGTTCCTCGATGATCCCGGCACCGACCAGGAACGAGTTGAGGAGCCCGTTCGTCCCCAGGAGCCACCCGAAGACGATGCCTGCGACCACGAGCGGGACGATCACTGGCACGAAGATGAGCGAGCGGAACGTGCTCGTTCCCGACACACCAGTGTCGATGAGCACCGCGAGTCCCAGGCCGAGTACGAGCGGGACGAACACCATCCCGACGCTGAAGATGATGGTATTGAATCCCGCCCGCCAGAAGATCGGGTCCGAGAGGATCGCCTCGTAGTTCTGGAGTCCGACCCACCGGCGCTCGCCGCCCAGCGTCGTGACACGCTGGAAGCTCAGGATGAACGTGTCGACGAACGGGTAGACCAGTACCACCGCGTACAACACGAGCGCGGGCAGCAGGTACACGTACGGCGTCCAGTCGATCCCGGGTTCCGTCGCCGTGTCCGAGGAAAACCGGTCTGGAACGTATCGACCGATCCTGTCTGACAGTGTGTTTCGTGAACTCATAGTGTAAGGGAAACCCTCCGTATCAGGACTGGAGAACGCCGTTGATCGACTCTGCGGCCTGAGTCAACGCCGGCTGGGGATCCTGGTTACCGAGCAACACCCGTTCGATGGCGTTGTTGAGCGGCCCCTGCATCTCGAGGAAACGCGGGTGCATCGGCGGGGCGTGGCCCTGTTCCATGGCACGACGGAAGGCGCCGAAGATGTCCTGGCGGTTCTGGACGTATTCGGTGTCGAACCCGGACTGGCGCGCCGGGAGATAGCCCAGATCCTCGACAGTGACGCGCATGCCTTCCTCACTGTTGACCCAGTCGATGAACTCGAGGGCTGCCTCGCGCTGCTCTCCGCTGGCCTGGGTCGAAACCGAGATACTGTTGCCGCCGAGGAAGCTCGACTGGGAGCCCCCCTCGGGTTTCGGGAACATCGCGGTGCCCATGTTCTCGAAGAGTTCCTCGTTCTGGCTCTTGACGGCCCCGACTCCGGTGCCGCCGCCGTAGGCCATGGAGGTCTCTTCGGCGACGAACGGGGGATAGGTGAATGCCTCCGTCGACGTCTGGTCGGTAACGTAGCCGTTCTCCTGGAGTTCCAGGAAGAAGTTCAGCGCGTCCACGGCGGGCTGTTCGTCGATCAGACACTCGGTCTGGTCTTCGTTGAGGAACTCGCCACCGCCGGCCCAGACGTGGGGCATGAAGAAAAACGTCTCCAGGCCGACGAACCCGAGTGTGTTGGACAGCGGCGTGTCGTACCCCGCCTGCTGGAGGGCCTCGCAGGCGTCGAGGAACTCCTGGAAGGTCTCGGGCGGGTTCTCCGGGTCGAGGCCGGCCTCCTCGTAGTGGTTCTTGTTGTAGTAGTACGCGCTCAGGTCGATCCAGAACGGCATCGCGTAGACGTCACCGTTCCAGCGGATGAAATCCTCCTGTAGTGGCTGGAAGATCTCGTCGGTGTACTCGCGGCTGTCGAAGAAGTCGTTTATCGTGTCCAGCGCACCGAGCTGGGCGAACCGCGGGAGATACACGACGTCCAGGCCGAGCACCTCCGGTGCGTTCCCCGCACTGATCTGTGCGATGAGCGCCCGGTACTTCTCCTCGACCGGTTTCATGCTCGGGTTGATCTGGATCGAGTCGTGTGACTCGTTGTATACGTCGGCGTAGATCGACGGGTCGCTCCCGCCCGACCGGTCGCGATATGTGATCTCGACTGGCGACGACCCACCGTCGCTGCCGTCGCCGCCGTCCATACTGGTCCCACCGTCGCCGCCGTCTGACCCTCCGTCTCCACCGTCGCTACCGTCGCTGCCGTCCGACCCACCGTCTCCACCGTCACCGCCGCCGGAACAGCCAGCGAGACCGGCCGCGCCCGTTGCACCTAGCACTCTGAGTAGCTGTCGCCTGTCAATATCTCGCATCAGTGGCCAGAAGGAAGGCTAGTATATAATACTAATTGAATATATTCTATAATTATAGGGGCCTGAAAGTACGGGGAGGGCTGCAAGGTAGGTCGGAGTCCGAGCGGGTGTGGGTGTGACCCGGGACACGCGATCGTTCGTCGGCGTCGGACGCGGACCCAGGGGGCTACGCCCAGGAATCGGTCGCCGAGACGGGTGTGCAGTAGAGTTATATACTGCCACACGCAATCGTGTGAGCGTATCATGGAGCGTTCGCAGTACTCGGTAAGTGTCGATGCCGTCGAGATCGACGACGACTTCTGGTCGCCGTGGATCGACAGGAATCGCGAAGTCACCGTCGAGTATCAGTACGACCAGCTCGAGGAGTCGGGGGCCCTGGAGAACTTCCGCCGGGCGGCCGAGGGCGAGACCGGCGGGTTCAGCGGGATGTGGTTCCAGGACAGTGACGCCTACAAGTGGCTCGAAGCGGCGAGTTACGAACTCGCGAAAGGCGAGGACGGGGATGCGGGCGAGGACCAGGACCAGGACCAGACCCTGCGCGAGCGCGTCGACGAAGTGGTCGAGTTGGTCGCCGCCGCACAGGAGGCCGACGGCTATCTGAACACGTACTTCCAGCTGGTCGAACCCGACGCCAGGTGGACGAACCTCCACCTGATGCACGAACTCTACTGTGGCGGGCACCTCATCGAGGCTGCGGTCGCTCACTACGAGGCGACCGGCGAGGAGTCGCTGCTCGACGTCGCGAGGTGCTTCGCCGACCACGTCGACGACGTCTTCGGCGAGGAAGTCGACGGCGTCCCCGGCCACGAGGAGATCGAACTCGCACTGGTCAAACTCTATCGCGTCACCGACGAACGGCGCTATCTCGACCTCGCCGAGTACTTCGTGGACCTGCGGGGCCACGACGACCGACTGGCCTGGGAGACGGCCCACCTCGACGAGATCGCCGGCCACGAGTACGGCCAGTTGCCCCAGGGACGCGGCGACGAGATCATGGACGCGGCCCAGAATCTCTTTTTTGACGACGGCGAGTACGACGGCAGCTACGCCCAGGCCCACGCGCCAGTCCGTGAACAGACCACGACGGAGGGCCACTCGGTGCGGGCGATGTATCTCTACGCCGCCGTGACGGACCTGGTCGCGGAGACCGGCGACGAGGAACTGTGGGCGGCGATGGAACGCCTCTGGGAGAACATGACCACCAGGCGCATGTACGTCACGGGCGGGATCGGGCCGGAACACGCCCACGAGGGGTTTACCGAGGACTACGACCTGCCCAACGAGACGGCCTACGCCGAGACCTGCGCCGCTATCGGGAGCATCTTCTGGAACCAGCGCCTCTTCGAGCACACCACCGACCCGAAGTACGCCGACCTGATAGAGCGGACGCTGTACAACGGCTTCCTGGCGGGTGTGTCGATGGACGGCACCGAATTCTTCTACGTCAACCCGCTCGCGAGTGCGGGC
>Ga0207771_100261_pt1 | contig 36069 bp, 36 predicted proteins | sample A23M2SouthBayCA_2_FD_187731 | JGI IMG/M metagenome (GOLD analysis project Ga0207771, IMG submission 187731) | Aerobic enrichment media microbial communities from Eden Landing Ponds, California, USA - A23 M2 (2) (SPAdes) | ecosystem: Environmental > Aquatic > Marine > Unclassified | place... | reverse complement strand
TCGCGGCTTCCCTTCGTCAATTTCCTCTTTGAGATCGTAGAGTTCCTCAAGCGCAACCTCGTCGAGCCGACCCATTACCGGCTCTATTACGTCTATTGGTAAATAACTTCCTTAATCACTATGAAAGCCGAAACAGTAGCTGCTGCGATGGTGAGGGGGTTGACTGACTGGTGACCAACCGCAGAAGTACAGGGCCTGTGAAACGGTATTTCCCTGGTGGACTGAAAGGGCGAGGGTCGCTCGCGTTTATCTAGTCGACTCAGCGGCCTCTATCCGAGCGAAGCGAGGATATGTCGCTGAGCGACCGCGAGCGGCCCGAGGGCTTTCAACCAACTACGTCGAGTGCGGTGCGGTCTGCAGATCAACTTTCTTCCACAACTCCGATACAGGAAACGAGCTTCATAACCACTCCCTGTACGTTGCGATCACGGGTGATCGAACGTGGGATCGTGCGGGGTTCTACGACACGCTCTCCGACCACTACTTCGAGAGGCTTTTGGGCTCGAAGCGTCATAGATCGACCAACAGTGGCCATCACGGACAAGATCTACGTGAAAAACCACCAGCAGATCGCCTCCCAGATAGAGACGTCGTTCCCCAAGAGTGCCTTCTCGGGGGCGACGATGGACATGCTCTTCCGGGGCGAGAACCTTTCGAAACTCGACGAGACGACCCGTGATCGCGTCCTTGACTTCGCAGAGGACTTCATGGACTGTGACTGCGAGGCCAATCCCCACTGTGGCCACCCCGAGGAGAAGTTCGTCCGCTACCTCCTCGAACTCCGGGAGTCGGGCATGGGCCCGGATGCCATCGTGGACGTGATGGGCGACGACTACATGCTGTATGCCTACCCCGGTGACGTCCTCTCTTTCCTCGACGACTCGGTGCGCACTCTGGAGGCGGTCGAGACGCTCGCCGATGTCGACGGCCGCGACGACGTGGCCAACGACGCCCGGCAGAAACGTCAGCGGTTGCTGTAGGGGTCTTTCGCCCGCCACCAGTTTCGTTCTCAGGTATCGAGCGCGACAACCAGTTCGTCCAGCCCCTCGATGGTCAGGTCGGGCTCGGGACCGAACGACTCCCAGGGAGTGTCTTTCCGGTCGACCCACACCCCTCGCATCCCGGCGTGCTGAGCGCCCATGACGTCGAACCACAGCGCCGTGACGTGTACGAGTTCGTCGACTGGCGTGTCGGTCCGCTCGGCGGCGTGACGGTAGAGTTCGGCGGCGGGCTTGAACGTCTGGATCTCGTCGGCGCTTATCGTGTCGGTGACCAGGTCGGCGATGTCGGCGTGTGCCACCAGTGAGTCGAGCATCTCGGGGTTCCCGTTCGAGAGGACGTAACAGTCGTAGCCCGCCTCGCCCAATCGTTCGAGACTCCCGCGGACGTCCCCGAAGACGTCGAGTTCGTGGTAGACCGCGAGGATCTCGTCGCGTTCGGCAGTGGAGATATCGACGCCGTTCACGTCGAGTGCGTACTGGAGTGCGTTGCGGTTGACTTCGTAGAACGGTTCGTAGGCGTCGACGAAGTTCGCGACCATCGTGTACTGGAGCGAGCGCGACCGCCAGAGCCGCGAGACGGGTTCCGGGTCCGAAACACGGTCGGCGAGTGCCTTCTGGGCGGCGTCGACGTCGACGAGCGTGCTGTAGGAGTCGAACGTGACCGTCGAAACGCGTTCGGAGTCGAGCGACATTGGTAACACACCGCACTCGGCGGAGCCACATAACGACTGGCTCGCGATGGCGGCGTTCGGTCCTTGTTGCGTAAGTATCAGGTGTCTCGTATCGAGTTGGTGTGAAAGAAACAGCGACCGCCGACCGCACCGCAGTCGTAATCGTGGGTTGAAAGCCCTCGGGCCGCTCGCGAGTCGCTTCGCTCCTCGCTCGTAATAAAGGCGCGTAGCGCCTTGCAGCTCGCGGTCGCTGAGCGGGATATTCTCGCTCGGTCAACAGCACCGCGCCGCGCTCGCGAGAATAGAGCCCGCTCAGGCGACTAAAGTAGACGCCAGCGGCCCTCGCCCTTTCAGTCCACCAGGAAAAAGTAGGTTACACAGGCTGTCTCGACGGTGAATGGTCGGTAGCCGTCGCCACAGACTGCTTCCTGGCGTCCTGACGAGCGAAGCGAGTCAGGGCTCGGAAGAGCTTGCTCTTCCGGCGGACTGGAAGGGCGAGGCGGGCTCGCGTTCATATAGTCGCCTCAGCGACCTCTATCCGCGCGGGTGGTGCAGAGAGCGTGGATATGTCGCTGAGCGACCGCGAGCGCGCCGAGGGCTTCCATCTCACGATCACGAGTGCCGTCACGACGAGTGTGAGCGCGGTCACGGAATCTCTCCCAACACCAACTGTTACCTACACACCCTCTACTGAACGGTCCGTTTCGATTCTCGGGACTGTTCACCTCGCATCCCACACTTCCAGGTCCAGCCTCACTCCTCGTCGGGGAATATCTTCCCCGGATTGAGCGTCCCGTTCGGATCGAGCGCGTCCTTGATCGAGCGCATCACCCCCAGAGCGCCGGCGCCGTGTTCCCGTTCGAGGAACGCCCGTTTACCGAGGCCGACGCCGTGTTCGCCGGTCGCCGTTCCGCCTAACTCGATGGCCTGCTCGACGATCGCGGCGTAGACCGCTTCGCCGCGTTCCACTTCATCGGGGTCGTCGGGGTCGACGAGGATCTCGTAGTGGAGATTGCCGTCGCCGGCGTGGCCGTAGCAAGCCATCGGTAGGTCCGCCTCCTCGGCTCGCTCGCGGGCGAACCGGACGATCTCGGGGAACGACCCCATCGAGACGGTGACGTCGCCGGGGTGGAGCGGGTGCAGGTCGGGGTCGTACTCCCGCAGCGCGTATGCCATGTCCTTGCGCAGTTGCCAGAGTTCGGCCATCTCCTCGTCGGCGGCCATCTCGAATTCGAGGTAGTCGTGGGCGTCGAATACCGTCCGACAGAACGCTATCTCCTCGTCGATCCCGTGGTCGGCGTGAAACTCCAGGAAGACCATCGGACTATCCGGGAGGTCGGTGCCGGCGTAGGCGTTGCCCAGTTGCGCGGCGAAGGGACCCATCAACTCGATCTTCGCGACGTCGACGCCCGACCGGACGGCATCGGAGACAGCGGCACCGGCCGATTCCAGGTCCGGAAAGATGGCCCGTCCGCCCCGGATCTGCTGGGGGCGGCCCGCGAGTTCCAGCGTCGCCCGCGTCACGACCGCGAGCGTCCCCTCGCTGCCCACGAACAGGTCTTTGAGGTTGTACCCCGCCGACGTCTTCCGGGCTTTGCTTCCCGCCTTCACGACCGTGCCGTCGGCCATGACGGCTTCGAGTTCGAGCACCCAGTCGGCCACCTCGCCGTACTTCACCGTCTGCATCCCGCTTGCGTCGGTCGCTATCATCCCGCCGATTGTCGAGATGTCGCCCGAGGACGGGAGGGGCGGAAAAAACAGGCCGTGGCGCTCGACAGCCTCGTCGACAGCACTCCCGAGGACACCGGGTTCGACGTCGACCTGCAGGTCCTCGGGGCGCACGTCCAGAATCCCGTCCATCCGCGTCAGGTCCATGCTGATGCCACGCTCGACTGGAACCGCAGCCCCTTCCAGACCCGTGCCGGCGGCGTAGGGTGTGACCGGAATGGCGCGCTCGTCGGCGGCCGCGAGTACTGCGGCGACGTCCTCGGTCGATTCGGGCCAGACGACGACGTCCGGACGGACCTCGTCTTCGGGCTGGGTGCTCCAGTCGCCGGCCCGCTCGTCGCGGGCGTGCTCGCGCCGTGACACCTGCTCGTCTGCCAGCAGGTCCTCGAGAAAGGCGTCGTCGCTCATGTCTCACGGGCCGGGACGGCGAGACTTAGCTCCGTCGGCGGCGGCGGTTCCAGGGGGTTACCGACCGCCGGCGTCGCGGACTCGTCCGCCCCTCAATCGGGCAGCACCGACTCGTCGATACCGTCGCGTCGGCCGTCGAGGACGGCGAACCGCTCGTCGCGCCGTCGCTCCAGCCACCGGAGGAGTCGCTCGGCCCAGACGAGTTTCTGCCGTTTGAGGGGGTCGACGTCGGGGTCGTCGAAGTCCCAGCCGACGAAGACCAGTTGGGCAGCGCCACACTCGTCGGCCAGAAACGCCGCGCGGTCGCCGTCGGTGAATCCGCCCGTGTTAGCGACGGGGCCAACCGGCGCGGCCTGTGTGGTCGGCACCACCGAATCGAGCGACAACTCGGGCACTCGCTCGCGGAGCGCGGGTTCGTTGTCGCCGTGAGCGTGGACGGCGACCGGCGTCTTCTCGCGAGTCAGTGTTCGTGCGATGTCACCCTGTTCGTCCAGATCGGTGACCATACAGTCGACTCCGACGCCGTGCTCACGGCAGACGGTCGCGGCGTCCGACGCGGCGACGACGGCGTCGGCCTCCCGCGCTGCGTCGAGTTCGTCAGCCAGCGAGGGGGCGGCACCGGCGATCGCGACACGCCGACCGGCGAAGTCGACCACGGCGGGGGACAGCGTCTCCGCGTCGGCGACGAGGTCGGCCAGCAGGTCGCGGGCTCGTTCGTCTGACGCACGCGCGAATCCAAAGTCGGCGAGTATCGACTCGTAGACGGGGGCCCAGGTCGCGAAGTTCATGGCTGTTGCTCACCGTATAGCGGCACAATAAACCGGTATAGCCGAAATGGCACGTCTCGGTACCCCTACCCAGGTGCCCTTTCGGCCTTCACACCCCCGTTCTGGCGCAACCGGTATAAGCTTTCTTACCTCGAACCCCCCGCAACCGGCATCTCAGACCGCCGAGCCCACCGGTAGCGCGTCCACCGGTAGCGCGGTTTGCTCGGCCACACGGGCGAGTGCCGCTTCGCTCCCCGCGAGCAGCGCCCGCCACTCGCTCCTTCGCGACTCGCCGTCCGCGGCGCCCGACCCACTTCCGCCTCCGTTTCCGTCTCCGCGACCGCCGGCTCCGACGAACAGTTCACAGCCCGTCGCGCCGGCCGCGGTTCGCAGGTCTGCGAGCGTCTCCGCGTCCGCTCCGGTGACCTCGTAGACGCGACTGACGGCCGTCGCGGGGTCGCCGTCGGCACCGAGTCGGTCGGCGTGGCGGGCGAACTCGCCGGCGGTCGTCACGTCGAGTTCCGTCACAGTGACGCCGTCGACGGTCGTTCGCGTCCGTTCTCGCGTGAACGCCCCGCCGATGGTTGCGGCGTCGACCGTCTCGGCGACGTCGTGGGTGCGGATCACGTGTGCGCCGCGTTCGACTGCCATCGACGTCGCCGCGAGACTGACCGGCAGCGCTGCCTCGGTCGAGCGGTCGGCCAGCGACCGGAGGAAGTTCTTCCGGTTGATCGAGACGAGCATCGGACAGCCCAGCCCGCGGAACTCGCGCAGTCGCCGGAAGGTCGCCCGGTCGTCTTCGAGGGTCTTTGCCTCCGACCACCCGCCGAAGGCGGGGTCGACGATGGTCTTGTCCGTCAGCCCGTTCTGTGTGAGCGCCGCGTAGACCTGGTCGACGTAGTCGGCCTCGGCCGCCCACTCGGGCGAGCGCCGTTCGGCCCACGGCGTCTCCTCGACGGCACCGGGTCGGGTGATATCCGGTGGGCTGGCCATCTTCGCGACCGCGACGTCGTAGTCCCGGCAGACTTCGGGCATCTCGGGGTCGGCGAAGCCGGCGATGTCGTTGACCATGTCGAACCCTCCGTCGAGTGCCGCGGCCGCGACCTCGGTGTAGCGCGTCTCGATGCTCCAGACGGCCGACCCGCTCGTCGACTGGAGGGTCTCGACGGCGGTGTCGAGCCGGTCGAGTTCCTGCTGGGCCGAGAGCACGTCGAAGCGCTTGTTCGCCGACTCCAGCCCGACGTCGACGATGTCGGCACCCTCGCCGATCAACTCGTCGTCGACGTAGGCCGCCGCCTCGCCGGGGTCGTCGAAGACGCTCGGGTCGTAGGGCGATTCCTCGCTGACGTTGAGCACGCCCATGACCCGGGGCGGGTGGTCGTCACCGATGCCCAGGCCCGCGGCGTCGACGTTGTGCATACCCGCTCTGAGGACTGAGGGGAAAAAAGCGGTCGGATACCCTACGGATCTCGCGACGACCGGCCGAGCACCAGTGCCGACTCTTCAGAACTCGACGCGCTGCCAGCCGTCGGGCTGGTCGGCCAGCCCCTCGACGCGGATGGCCGCCTCGCCGTTCTCGGACCGGAGCACGACGCGGCCGTCGAACGCTTGGGCGAGCGACGTCAGCGTCTCCGTCTCGACGGCGTCGGGGTCGATGGCACAGACGCCGAGCCCGTCCGCGGTGCGGATGCGTCCGGTCAGGGTGTGCAGGAACCGGTAGACCGGCTTCACCGAACTGTAGACGACGAACGGCGCGAGCGTGTAGACGCCGGTGCGGACCCGTTCGGCCCCGTTCGCGTAGAGGGACTCGTACAGTGACGAGAACTCGATGCCGATGCCGGTCAGGTCGTTCGGGCTGCCGACGGCGTGGACGTTGTGCTCGGCGTCGTCGACGCCGGTCTCCGTACAGTCGACGACGCCGACCCGCATCGGGTCGTGCTCACCGCCCACCGCCGCGTACTCCGACAGCGCCGTCGGGCCGTCGGTGTCGGCGGTGATGAACAGCGCCCCCTCCCGGCGGTTTCCGCGCAACAGCATCCGTAACAGCAGCGTCCGGATCCCCCCGAGAGCGGGGCCCGTCACCAGGAGGTTCGTCCCGTTGGGTACCTCCGACAGGGGTAACCCCTCGAAGGAGTACCCGTTGCGCTGGACGCTCACGACAGCTCACCTCCGGTGTCGTCCTGCGGGTCGGGTGCCGTCTCCGACGTCTCTCTCGGCTCTTCTGTGGGCGGTTCCGGTGACGGGTCGGCGCTGGTATCGGAGCCCGCCTCGGCCAGTCGCCGGCGCAGTTCGAACTGTTCCATCGCCTCGTCGGCGAACCGCTGCAGGTCCGCGATCTTCGCTTCCGAGAACGACCGGGGTTCGCTGTGCGTGAGACAGAACGCACCGATCGTCGCGCCCTGCCTCGTCCGAAGCGGGACACCGGCGTAGGCGGCGATGTCGAGTTCCACGAGGCGTTCGTTGTCGGCAAAGCGCGGGTCCGCGCTGACGTCTTCGACGACCAGTGAGTCGTCTTCCAGAATGGTGTGGGTACACATCGTATCTTCGCGGTCGAGCGTTTCCCAGTCTTCTCCCGCACAGGCCAGGAACCGTTCCTCGTGGGCGTCGACCAGGCCGACGAACGCCACGTCGACGCCGAAGCGGTGCTGTGCCAGCGCTGCCAGTCGGTCGAACGTGTCCGCGGCGTTCAATCCGGGCAGGTCGTACTGAGCCAGCGCCGCGAGGCGCTCGTCTTCCTCGGGCGGGAGCGGATAACCGACCTGTGTCCGCTGGGCGACCACGTTCTCGACGAGTCGACTCAGCGAGTCGTGGGCCTCGGGCGTGTCCCTGGGCAGGTACTCGACGACGACGTCCTCGTAGCCCGTGGAGTCGATCCGGTCGGGGCTCGCGTCGGTAAACAGCACGCAAGGGGTGTCCGGCGAGCGCTTCCGGATACGGTCGGTCAGGTTCAGTCCTGTGCCGTCTGGGAGGGCGTACTCGGTGACGACACAGTCGATGTCACCGGTCCCGATCAGGTCGGCCGCCTCCCCGACGGTGCCGCAACTGACGACGTCGTGTCCCCCCTCTACGAGCGCGTCCCGGGTCTCCCGGCGTGCCTGCGGGTCGCCGTCGACGCACGCGATCGTCAGTCCGGCCATGTGATACGGTCCCTATCGGCTCCACCCACATAACTCTCTGCGTGCGGTTCTCGAAAACTGAACTCGACGGTCGCCGTCGTCGGCGTTCGGTTCCGGCGGTTTTCCGGAGAACGGGAAGGCTTTTGCCCGGTGGCACCCGACCACCGCACCGATGACTCCTCACGCTCGTCCGTCGAGGCAGCGTCGGTGGTGGTTGCGGTGACCCGTGGTCTGACCGAGATCGTCGTCGTCGGCGAGGACGACACCGGACTCATCGCGAACGTCACCAGCCTCCTCTTCGAGCGCAACGTCAACATCGAGGACTTAGACCAGGCGGTCCGGGAGGGGCTCTTCCGGATGACCATGCGCGTCGACACCGACGGGATGGTCTGCAAGCAGTCGACGCTCCGGGAGGACCTCCACGAGCTGGGCGAGGAACTCGGCGTCGACGTACAGGTCCGCTTTCCCAGCGACCGCGACACCCAGAGCATCGCGGTGCTCGTCACCAAGGAGTCCCACTGTCTCGAAGCGATCTTCGAGGCCTGGGCCAGCGGCGACCTGGGTGCCGACGTCGAGGTCGTGATCGGCAACCACTCCGATCTGGAACCGCTCGCGGCGAAGTACGACGTCCCGTTCCACGACATCGGCGACGAGAAGGGGACTCCCGACGAGGGCGAACTGCTGGAGTTGCTCGCCGACTACGACGCCGACCTCGTCGTCCTCGCCCGCTATATGCGCATTCTCAGCCCGGACGTGGTCTTTCGCTACGAGAGCCGGATCATCAACGTCCACCCGTCGCTGTTGCCCGCCTTCCCGGGCGCGTCGGCGTACATGCAGGCCATCGAGGAGGGCGTCCGCATCGCCGGCGTCACCGCCCACTACGTGACGACCGACCTGGACCAGGGCCCGATCATCGCCCAGCGAGCGTTCAACGTCCCCGACGACGCCACCGAAGAGGAACTCCAGGCGATCGGCCAGCCCCTGGAGGCCGAGGCGCTCCTGGAAGCTATCGACCTCCACCTCACCGACGAGGTTTCCGTCCATCGCGGGCGGACCCGACTCCGCGACCCGGAGGGGGCAGACGCGCAACTGGGCGCTCCGGAAGACCTCGACCACGCCAACCCCGACCGACCGGTCGACGGACTCGGCGAGTACGTCGCCGACCAGGGCGACACCGGGGACGACGGTGAGGTTGCCGACGAGGACTCGCCCGAGGCGGAAGCCGGCGACTAACAGCCGTTCTCGCCCGGGTATACGGCCCGTAACGAAGGTCCTGCGGGCCCGTTGCCCGCACATGGGTGGTGTGGGAGCGACCGACCGAGCGTACAGTGTGGCGACCGACTGCAGTTCTCGAGACCGGGATCCGTCGACGGATCGACTGTGGAGCGGCCGTCGGCGCCTCGTCGAACCCCCGGACCGCCGCCGGGAGGTGAGTCGATGAGCGGCCCGTACTCCACGGGAGTGGGGCCACTCGACAGGGAGATCGGTGGCGGCATTCCGTCGGGAACGCTGGTCGCACTCTTTGCCGACCCGGCGAGCCAGGCCGAGCTGTTCCTCCAGGAGTTTGCCGCCCGACAGGATACTCTGTATCTCTCGGCCGAGCGGGGCGCGACGGCAGTCACCAACGCGCTCCGCGAAGGGGATCGCGACTGCGAGGACGTCGCGGTTGTCGCACTCGATAGCGACGCCCCGGTCGTCGACGCGATCCAGCAGGTCGAGCGACTCCCGGAGGGGGCGGTCGTGGTCGTCGACCCCGTGGGACCACTGGAGCGTGCCGATCCCGGTCGATTCCGCACGTTCCTCTCGACGCTCCGGTCGCAACTGGCAGGGACCGACGGCGTCGCCGTCCTCCACGCGCTCAAACACGACCGCGTGCCCGACCAGCGCCACCGGACGGCCTACGCGGCCGACCTCGTGTTCGACCTGGTCACCGAAGCGGACGAGAACACGATCGAAAACCGGTTGCTCGTCCCGAAGTTCCGCGGCGGGCGAGCGCTCACCGACCCTGTCCGCGTCGAACTCACCGACCGCATCGCGGTCGATACGAGCCGCGACATCGCCTGAGAGGCGTCACTCGTCGCGACGGGGTGTCGCATCACTGGTCGTCGATACGAGACAGACGACGGTCAGGATAGCGAACAGGCGACACTGCCGGGCGCTCGTCCGGGACTGTCCTGCGGCCGAACCCACCGCCAGCGCCCGCTTTGCTCGCGGGACGGTCGTGTCGCGCTCTCGCTGTCCGTCCCGCGCCGATAGTCAGCGCACGGCGGGACTGGCCGCGGTATCGCACTTGAACCTTCGTCGGACTGTCGTCGTCCGGGCGGTCACGACTCGACCGCGAAGTAGCGGTCACGGTGCCGTCGACAGCCGGGATTGAACGCCGCCCCACACTCGGGACAGCGGTCGTCGCAGTCGAGATACGCCCTGACGGGCAGCGTCGCGCCACAGACACCACACAGGACTGCGGCCTCGTCGAATCGCTCGCGGGGAACCCGTTCCGGTTCGTGGTCGGTGACGGCCTCGTGGCAGCGAAAACAGGGATAGTACGAGTCACAGCAGGGAAAGCGAAGCGCCACCACGTCCAGTTCGGTGTCGTAGTGGGCACAGCGGGTCTCGGTGTCGACGTCGACGCCACGGAGCGGGACGGTAAAACGGTCGTCCGCGTTCGGGGGCACGACTGTTCGGCGGTCGGGGCTGCTGTCGCAGTTCGCCGCGTCGTCGTCGGTCACGTGTCGTCGGGCACGGACTCAGAGGTCCCGGACGGCTTCGACGGCCGCGTCGATCCCCGGGGCCTCGAAGGCGTCGCGGCCGACGTAGGCGTTCGTGCCGGCACAGTAGAGGTCGCGAGCGGCCGCGACGACCGACGGGTCCAGCGGTTCGGGTTCGCGCTCGCACAGCGACTTCCAGTCGGCGACACCCTGTTCGTCGGCCTCGGTTTTGGCCGCGGAGACGGCCTCGACCCACTCGGGCTGGGTGCGCTTGTGGTACTGTCGGATCACTTCCTTGGAAACCTGCTGGCCGTCGTAGGAGAAGCGGTTCTCGTCGAAGGTGCCGACGACGTCCGCCACTCTGATCTGCCCCTCGTAGTAGAGACACTCGATCTTGCCGTCCTCGTGGACGAACCCCACGTCCTCGGCGCGCTCGGTGACGACCCGGTTGACGTCACGGGCGACCGATGCCAGCGCGTCGACGTCGGCGCGGCCGGCGATACGGTCGGCCTCGTCGTGGGAGAGATAGCGGTCCTGTTCCTCGTATTTCGTGGAGAACTCCACGACCGGGTCGTCGAGGTCGACCGCCTCGTCGGGCCAGGTCTCGACATCGAGCCCGTGGTCGGCCGGGTCGGTGCGTTTCCGGAGCGACGACCCCACGGGAACGCGATTCCGGAAGACGATCTCGAGGGGGACGAGATAGTTCTCGCCCGCTTCGTCGTGGTAGCTCTCGTAGTCGTAGCCGCTCGGGTCGGCCGCGTCTGCGCCCTCGAAGGGGAGGTCCGGAACCTGCGTGAGTTCGATGACCATCTCGCGGGGCGCTCCCCCAGTATCGAGTGCGTCGTCGAGCCAGACGGCGTCGCTGGCTTCGTCACTCGCGTCGAGTGCGCCGCTGACCGGGGCCGCGTCGCTCGCGGCGGTCGCGTCGTCGGCACTCGGGGCGTCATCGCTCTCGGCGACGACGCCGAGATAGTGGGTGGGGATGCCTTCGGCTTCGAGCAGTTCGAAGTTGAACGCGCCCATCGTACAGAGCGAGGCCCCCTTGTCGGGGATCTCGTCGGGCATCCGCCCCCAGTCGAACACGGAGTAATCGTCGGTGAAGACGAACGCGCCGCGCCCGAGTTCGTCGGCGGTGGCGGGTCGCTCCACGCGGAACGCTTTGACCGAGGTCATTGTCGGGCCTACCCCGCCCGCGACAAAAGGGTTTGAGATCCGTAGCGGTCGTCAGTCGGGGACTGCTCTCGACGCCGTGGTTCTATTGTTCTCTCGATGTGGGTACGTCCCTCACGTTCTGACGGCCGGAACGGCTTTGTACGCGGCGAGTCACCCCTCGCTCGATGGCAACGGGCTCACATCTGCTCGACGTGGCGATCATCGTCGTCACGACGGGCGTCGTCTGGGTCGGGAGCAGCTGGCTGGAGAGCGCGAGCGAGCAGCTCTCGGAGTACTACGGCCTCCCGCAGGTCGTCCAGGGGTCGGTGGTCGCGGCGATCGGGTCGAGTTTCCCGGAACTCGCGACGGTCGTGTTCGCGGCGCTCCTGACTGGCCAGCTCGGTCTCGGTGTCGGCGCGATCGTCGGCTCGGCGATCTTCAACGTGCTCGTCATCCCGGCGGCGGCGGGCATCGCCACCGAAGACGACATCGAGTCCAGCCGCGCGCTCGTCTACAAGGAAGCGCAGTTCTACATGCTCGCCGTCTCGGTGCTCGTGATCACCTTCGCGATGGGTGTGATCTACTACCCCGACAACTCCGTCGACTACCTCGCGGGCACCGTCACCTGGCAACTGGCGCTCATCCCGCTGGGACTGTACGGACTGTACGTCTTCATCCAGTTTCAGGACACCGCCGACCACGAAGCCGACCCGGAGAGCGCCCAGGACGTCGATGCTCGCCGACAGTGGCTCTTCATGCTTGGGGGGTTGGTCCTGATACTGGTCGCCGTCCACGAACTCGTCGCGTCGGTCGAGGCGCTCGGGGAAGCGTTCGGCATCGACCAGTTCATCATGGGCGTGACCATCGCCGCAGCGGCGACGAGCCTCCCCGACGCGCTGGTGAGTGTGCGCGCTGCCCGCGACGACCGTGGCGTCGCCTCGCTCGCGAACGTCCTGGGCTCGAACACGTTCGACCTGCTCGTCGCCATCCCCGCCGGCGTCCTCATCCTCGGGGAGGCGACCTTCGACTTCAGCATGGCCGTCCCGATGTTCGCCGTCCTGACGCTCGCGACCATCATCCTGTTTACCTTCCTCCGGACGGACCTGCAACTCTCCCGGACCGAGGCCGCGGGTCTCCTCGTGGCCTACGTCGTCTTCGTCGCCTGGGTCGTCCTCGAGACGCTCACCACCGTCGTCAACTACCTCCCGAACGGTCGCGTCTAGGTCACCGACAGCGGACGTCCGACGTCCCGACTGGCGTCCCCGTCCTCGGCAAACCCGGCCGCTACCGCTGACCGCCCGCCAGTCCGGCCGATAACCCGCTATCCTTTTACTGTCGGTCGTGAAGGTGTGTCCATGTCCGACGCGGCCGAGCCGGGGACGAACGTCCCCCGGGGCGAGTTCGGGTTCGACCACCGGCCCGAGACCGACCAGTCGTTCGAGAACGCGCTGGCGAAGGCCCGCGACGGCCACAGGTTAGACGTCGACGACGGGATCGAACTCCTCACGACGGGCACCGACCGCCCCGGCATCGACCCCGCGCGCAAGGAACTCGTCCTCGAAGCCGCCGACCGCCGTCGCGCCGAGGTCGTCGGCGACGAGGTCACGTTCGTCGCGAATCTCAACAACAACGTCACCACGGCCTGTAACACCGGCTGTCTGTTCTGTAACTTCAAGGACCGCTCCGAGCAGTTCCGGACGGCCAACGACGAACCCCACGGTGGGTTCACCAAGACGCCCGCACAATCCCGCGAGATCGTCGAGAGCGCGCTGGACCGGGGTATCTACGAGGTCTGCTCGGTGTCCGGACTCCACCCCGCCTTCGCACTCGACAGCGAGCACCGCGAGATACTCGAAGCGAGCGACCGGGGCGACCTGAACTACCGCCCGCCCGCCGAGTACGAGACGGATCCCGCGACCTACTGCGAGCAGATCCGGGCGATGGACGTGGGCGGGGTCCACGTCCACTCGATGACGCCCGAGGAAGCCTATCACGGCCGTCGCGGCACCGACTGGTCCTACGAGGAGGTTTTCGAGCGCTTGCACGAGGCGGGGCTGGATTCGGTCCCCGGTACCGCCGCCGAGATCCTCGTCGACGAGGTGCGCGACGTCATCTGTCCCGGCAAGATCGGCACCGACGAGTGGCTCGAAGCGATGGAAGCCGCCGCGACCGTCGGGCTCGACACGACGGCGACGATCATGTACGGCCACGTCGAGAACGAGGCCCACCGGATCGAGCACCTCGCCCGGGTGCGGGAACTGCAGGACCGCGCCGGCGCGATCACGGAGTTCGTCCCCCTCTCCTTTATCCACCAGAACACCCCGCTCCACGAGCGCGGGATGGTCGAGGCGGGTGCGACGACCGACGAGGACGAACTGATGATCGCCGTCTCGCGGCTCTTTCTCGACAACGTCGAACACATCCAGTCCTCGTGGGTGAAATACGGCGACGAGCAGGGACTGAAGATGCTCTCCTGTGGTGCCGACGACTTCATGGGGACCATCCTCAGCGAGGAGATCACCAAACGCGCCGGCGGCGAGTTCGGCCAGTACCGCTCGTTCGAGAAGTACGTCGAGATGATCGACGCGATCGGCCGCGTCCCCGTGGAACGCTCGACGGACTACCGACAGCGCCGGCGCATCGACCCCGACGACTCGCCCCACGGCCCCGAACTCGGGCCGCGAGCGGACGGGACGCCGCTCGTGGAGTGAGATTAGACGACCTACCGCACAGTTGTCTTCCGGCGTCGATGCCCACTTGTTGGTTTCATAGCCAACACAATTTTACCCGTGGGCACGAAACCAACGCCACACCGGATGGGACCGGCTGCTGAGGACCTCGACGGGTACGACGATGCGACAGTATACGAGGACGGGACCGTCGTCCGCGTGTCGGTACGCCGGACTGACGACGAATCCTATCCGTCCGGATGGCGGTACACGTTCCACTACGGAGCACTGACCGCCGGTCCCGAGACGCTCGACGAATCATGACTGACGATACCAACGTACTCCTGGTCACCGTCGACGACGATCCGGATCCCTACGTCGCAGGACTGGAAGCGATCCGACGACTCGGCGACGGGGAGTCCATCGACGAACCCGCGACCGTTCGGTTTCCGAACGAATCCCGACTCACAGAGGTGTTCAACGAACGCACGTACACCCTCATCCGTGTGATCAGGGACGAGGGTCCCGAAAGTATCCGCGAAACCGCGCGGCTCGTCGGTCGAGACGTGAAGAACGTCCACGAAGAACTGACCACGCTCGAAGCCCTCGGTGTCATCCGTTTCGAGGAAGTTGGACGGGCCAAACAGCCCGTGTTCCCGTACGACGACCTCGTCGTGACGCCGCTCGCTCACGACCGCGGTGACGAGTCGCCAGTCGCACTCTGAGTCACCAAGGGCGCGCGTGACGGAGACCACCAGCCATTAGGTGACAGGCGGCCGACCACTCGCGTATGCCCTCCACTCTCCGTGAGGCCGTCCGCGAGCGACTGACGCTCCGGTCGGTCGTCTACTTCCTCGTCGCGATGGCGATACTGCGGGTCGCCGTCGACGCGTCGGTCCCACAGCTGGCTGTCACAGCGGCCCTGTCGCTCGTCACCGGCGCTGCCGACGTCGTTCGCGACGTCTACGACGTCCGTCAGTCGGTGACGAGTGCGTGGGCCGGCGTGGTCGCCGTCGTCGGGAGCAGTGTCCTGCTCGGCCTCGGGGAAGGGCCGTTCTGGTTCTCTGTAACCTTTCTCCTCGTCGGCGCCTGGTTCCTCCTCGACGCGGTCCAGGTCGTGCGCCACGAGGGACTCACCGAAGACGAACCCACCGGCCGCGAGGTCTACCGTAACTACGTCGGTCGCCGGATCCACGAGGCACTCGACGAACAGCCCCACACTCGCCGGGAACTGTTCGACGCGCTCGAAGCCGACGACGAGACCGTCGAGGCGGCGCTCGACCGACTGCAGGAGCGCGGTGTCGTCGTTCGGGAGGGCAGCGAGTTCCGTCTCGACGCCTCGGACGACGATGGTGGGGTGCTCGCCGGGATCCGAGGTGGACTCGTCGGTCTCGCACGCCGGATCGCTCGTCCGGTGACGCTCGAACTGAAATCGAGGGACGACGCGGACGGCGGATCGACGCCGGCAGGAGGCGCCGCTTCGTCGAAATCGGCCAGCAGCGACGACCCTCGTCGGAGGACCGGACGGGAACGAGAACGCGAACGAGAAACGGAGTCGACGGGCGGTCGGTGACCACTCGGCCGGACCGGGTTCGGCGGGACGGGAGTCGCCTGCAGTCGTCGGTCAGTCCGCCGCGCCGCCCGCGAGCACTGTCCGGTAGCGTTCGCCGGCCGCGTCGGCTGCGTCGATAGCCGACTCGATCCGCTCTGAGACCCAGCGGTCGACGCTGGCAGGTGCGGGTGCCGGTTCGACGCCCGTCCGCCGCAGGTCGGACGAGAGAAACCGCTCGTAGACCGGCAATCGTTCGCGCAGCGGGACGCCCGCGTAGTCGGCCACGTCGCGCAACTCCTGCAGGGCGGGCCAGGCGTAGTCGGGGTTGATGTGGTCGTCCGTGACCGGTGACACACCTCCCAGGTCGTCGACGCCACAGTCGATCACCTCACGGACGTCGGTGAGATTGGGCGGCACCTGTACCGACACCTCCTCCGGGAGGACGGCGCGGGCCATCGCGACCGCCTGCCGGAGTGTCTCCGTATCGGGCGTCCCGCCCTGCCAGCGCTCGTTTTCTTTGACTGGCTGGACGATCACCTCCTGAACGTGGCCGTAGCGCTCGTGTAACTCCCGGATAGCGAGCAGGCTCTCGGCGCGGTCTTCGGGTTCGTCGCCGATGCCCACCAGGATGCCCGTGGTAAAGGGGACGCCCAGTTCGCCCGCCGTCCGGATCGTGTGGAGGCGCTGGCCCGGCGACTTGGCGCGTGGGCCGCCGTGGGCCTGGACCTCGGCCGTGGTTTCGAGCATCACCCCCATGCTCGCGTTGACGTCGGCCACGAGGTCCATCTGCTCGCGGGTCTGGTCGCCGGGATTCGAGTGTGGAAGCAACCCTTCGTCGAGGGCGATCGCACAGACCTCACGCAGGTACTCGTGGATGGAGTCGTGGCCCCACTCGGCGAGCTGGTCGTGGACCTCGGTGTAGCGGTCGTCGGGGTCGTCGCCGAACGTGAACAGGGCCTCCGTACAGCCGGCGTCGGCGCCCATCGCGACGAGTTCGCGGACTGCCTCGGGCGACATGAGCGACGCCTGGCCGGGCGGGTCGTAGTAGGTACAGTACGTACAGGTGTACCGGCAGGCGGTCGTGAGCGGGACGAAGACGTTGCGTGCGAAGGTCAACTCCGCGGCGGGGTCGACGTCAGCCGGTTCGACGGTGAGGAGGTCGTCGATTGCGGCGTCGCTGACGGTCAGGTCGACGCCGTACTCGGCTGTGCCGGGTATCACGCTCGGGGGTCCGCGTTCGACCGGCAAAGGCGTGACGCTCGCGGCGAATCGACGTGGTCGTCGGTGACGACGGAACGAACGAGGTGCTCCCGGTGATCGTGTCGTCGTCCAGAGGGGGGACGGAGTGGACTCGCCGTCACGAAGACGCCGAGTCGAGGACTGATACGGTCGGTTGTAAGCCACGTCCGGATTTCGCCGGACCGCCCGGCGAAATACCGGTACGTCGTTACAACCGACCGTATGAAGCGGCGTCAGCTTGGCACAGTTCAGGTGCGCGGCGCGAGCCGTCTGCACGGGCAGGTCCGTGCATTCGTCGCTTGGCTCGGGACAGATAAAACGGTTCTCCGAATTTCCTCCCGAATCCATCCAGGATCCCGTCACAGCACCGCTCCGGCCCGTGTCGACAGGTTCGCTCGCTCCGGCGTCTCGAGAGGCCCCAGAACAGCGTCACCGCGTCGCCTCGACGCGGCCGTCGGTCGTCGTCACCGTGAATCCCGCTTCGCGGAGCCAGTCGGCAGCCCGTCCCTCGGCGTGGAGGAGGACCTCGACCAGGTCCGTGGACTCGTCGACGTCCGTCGCCAGCCGGAACGAGTCCACGGTGGTGGTCTCGGCGCCTATCTCGCGGGCGATCACCCGGTGGTCGCGGATGGAGGCGCCGTGGTAGTCGACGTGAAAGTCGGGGTGGTCGACGACGAGCGCGTTGGTGCCACCGCCCCGTCCCGGCGCGAACACTACGTCGGCGTCGGGAGCGAACAGGCGGTCCAGCGCCTCGGATGTCGCGAGTGCGAGGTCGGCCATGACGACCGCGACGGGTTCCTCCCCGGGTGCAGGGAGGCGGTCGTTGACAGCGTCGGTGAGTGGACGGTCGTCGACTTCGACCGGAGCGTCACAGTCGACGGGCGCGGTAGCGAGGACAGTGGGATGCTGACCGGCATTCGCGAGCGCGTCGAGGACGTCGTCGAGCATCGCGTGGGCGAACCCAGCGCGCTCCTCGGCGTCGAGAACGGGAGCAAGCCGGGTTTTCGGCCGGTCGACGCTAAACGGCACGACGACGCGCATCTACTGGAGCTTCGTGTCCGGTCCCTGGTTGGACCGCCAGTAGTAGATGCCGCCGCCGACCAGCGCGAGCACGACGGCCGCGACCGCGACGTAGATCAGCGTCTGAGTCTGCTGCTGGGACTGCTGGGCCGACTCGGCCTGGTTCTGGGCGTCCTGTGCCGTGTTGTTGGCGAGGCCGAACTGGCCGCCGTTGTACGCCTCGATCGCCCGGTCGAGCTGGTCCTGGGCCTCCTGACTGTCCGACCCGTTGACCGCGGTGGCCGCCTCGTCGATGGCGTTGCGCGCCTCGTCGCTTTCGTTGGTGTAGTGGTGGACCGACGTCGCGTTCAGCGTCGACTCGCTGCTCCCGGTGATCGAGACCAGTTCCCAGAGGGTGTACGCCTGGGGTGGCTCGTACGTGTAGTTATCCACGGCGGGCGTGGTGCCAGTGAGTTCGATCTCGATCTGGTCGCCACCGTTGTCGAGTGCGAGTTCCTGTTCGAACGTCTGTTCGCCGTAGACCGTCTGGTTGAGCTGGTTGCCCTGGTCGCGGACCGACACGGTCCAGCTGACGTTCTCCAGTTCGGTGGTTCCCCGGAGCGTCCACTGTTCGTTCTCGTTGAACGGGTCGTCCACGACGACGGTCGTCGAGACCGTCTCACCGACTCTGGACTCCTGGAAGTCCGTCTCGTCGGTCAGTGTCAGCGCTCCCGCTGGCCCGGCCACGGCGAGCAGGAGTGCGAGCAGTGCCACCAGCGTCGTGCCCTTAGAAGAGGGGATCCAGCTCATCCTGATCATCTTCGACCAACTCCTCTAATTGCGCTTCGCTTTGCTGGCGGATGTCGTCGATGTTGTCCTGGGCCTCGATGGCGACCTGCTGGAGCTCTTTGATCCGCGGGACGTTGTGCACGCCCGACAGCAGGATGGAGGCCGCGACGTTGTTCTCGCGAACGGGGTAGTCGCCGCCGCGGACCTCCATACTCCCGGTCTGCTCTTCGAGCCACTTGCGGCCGCGCTCGATGCCTTTCCGGTTCAGGTGCTGGGGCGGACCGCTCATGACGAGCAGTGCACGCTCGGCACCGTCGATCTCACAGGGCAGCGTCAGCCGCCCGAGCGCCGCCTTCCGGACGAGCGACGTGATGCGGTTCGTGGTGTTGGCGGCGTCCATGCCGCCGTCGTCGATGCCGTCGTCGTCACCCCCCGTAAACCGGGAGAGCAACCCGCTGTTGTTCGTCGGTTCGACGCTCTCGGCGGCGTAACCGACCGTGGAGACACCACCGCCCGCGAGCGTGTTGATTATCTCCGAGGAGTCGACGACCGACTCGGCGACCGCGTCGCCGGATTCGACCTCGCCAGCGCCGAAGAGGACGCCGAAGCGACGGACGATCTCGTCGTTTATCTCCGCGTAGCCACTCTCCATCGACTCGCCCGACTGGCGCCAGGCGTCGTTGTCGAACACCAGCAGGTTGTCTACCTCGCGCACGAACGTCTGGAAGGAACGTGCGGCGTTGAGGGTGTAGATACCACCCTCGTCCGAACCGGGCAGGATGCCCAGGCCGTACACCGGTTCGGTGTAGATCCGTTTGAGGTGTTTCGCGAGCACGGGTGACCCCCCTGAACCGGTCCCGCCGCCCAGTCCCGCGACGACGAGGAACGCGTCTATCTCGTGGACCGGGATGTTGTCGATGGCGCCCTGGACCTCGTCGATGTCTTCCTCGGCGATCTCCGCGCCGAGCTCGTTGTCCGCGCCCACGCCGTGGCCCTTCACCCGGGCCTGGCCGATGAGCACGCGATTCTTCTTGGGTATCCGTTCTAACCCGAGCAGGTCGGCTTTCGCCGTGTTGACCGCGACTGCGGAGCGGACGATCCCGCTCCCCGTGGCCTCGTCGTATTCGAGGAATTTGTCGACGACCTTCCCGCCGGCCTGCCCGAAGCCGATCATCGCCAGTTTCATTGGTAGCGCTGCCTTGCAAAATAAAGAGTCACAAGGCGGGCATAAGCTTTTTGTCCAGCAATCGAAACTGATAATAATATTTCGATTACATATATGTGACCGCCGGCCGACATCCGGCAGACGAGCGTCAGACGCGGCCGGTAAGAGGTGATTCGGACGGATGGTCGTGTGTCCCAGGGGACGGTCGCGGCGGGGGGTGCAGGGTGTGGTCGGGTTTCAGTCAGTGAGACCGGGGTAGGATCAGCCAGTGAGGTCCGGATGGGCCCGTCAGTCAGTGGGGTCCGATAGGCCCGTCAGTTCCCGAGACCGAGGTACGACTGGAACGTCGTCAGGTCGGACGCGTCGACATCGAAGGCGTCGAGGTCGTTGTGGTCGGGGACGTTCTCGAAGCGCAGCCCCTGGTACTGGTCACGGCCCAGCGGGAGGCCGACGCTCCCCATGACGGTCATTCCGATCTTCGCCAGTCCCATCGGGAGCGGGACGACCGAGACCGACCGCCCCTCGGCCTCGAAGACGATGTTCGTGACCTCCTTGAGCGTCAGCACTTCCGGGCCGCCGATCTGGTACGTCTCGCCGACGTGGGCGTCCTCCTCGACGGCGTCGGCCATCATCGGGACGAAGTCCTCGACCCAGATCGGCTGGAAGAGCGCGTGTTCGCCCCCGCCCGGGAGCGGATAGACCGGGACTGCCGGCGCGAACCACCGCTTGAGGCGCTTGGTGAACGCCTGGAACTCGTCGCCGTCGCCGAAGATGATCGACGGCTGGAAGATCACCCAGTCCCGGTCCGAGGCGCGGACGGCCTCGTCGGCTCGCCCTTTCGCCCGGAGGTAATGCGTGTTCGCGTCCGTGTCGGCGGCGAGCGCGCTCTGCTGGATGTAGCGTTCGACGCCGTGTTCTTTCGCCGCACGGAGACAGTTCTCCGTGCCCTTGCGGTGGACCCGGTCGTGCATCTCGTTGCCACCGTCCGGTTTGAACATCGGCGCGAGCGCGACGAGGTAGACGACCGCGTCCTGTCCCTCGAAGGCGCCCTCGATGGAGTCGTAGTCGGTCACGTCGCCCGCGACTGTCGCGACGTTCTTCGGGAGGTCGCCGTCGTCGGGCGACCGCGAGAGCACCGTCACGTCGTGGCCTCGCCCTGCCAGTTCTCTGCTCAGACTCGTCCCGACGAACCCGCTCCCGCCGACGACCAGTACGTTCATATCAGAAATGATGCACGCAGGCCCCTAAACGTTCGTGCCAAACCAGTCCGGTAGTGGCGACCGTCGGAGACGTTCCGGCCGTCACCGGTCGGGCAGGGCAGTCCGATGGTCAGTGGTCGGACGGGACGGTCGCGTGGTCGGACTGTCACGTCGGTTGTCGGTCCGCGGCGTTTACGTGTGGCGGCCGCGAGGTGGCGGTATGCTCGTCACGCTGGAGGGACTCGACGGCAGCGGCAAGAGTTCCGCCGTGGCCCGATTGGCAGAGAGCGACGCGGTCCCCGACGACGCCGTCTTCACGCGCGAACCAACCGGGTCGTGGTACGGCGACGCCGTCCGGCGTTCGATCGACGCCGACGACGCCGACTCGATCGCGGAACTGTTCCTCTACACCGCCGACCACGCGGCTCATCTCGCCGACACTGTCCGTCCCGCACTCGCCGAAGACCGCGTCGTCGTCTCCGACCGCTACTCCGACTCCCGGTACGCCTACCAGGGCGCCACGCTCGCCGCCCACCCCGACCTCGACGTCCCCGACCCCCTGGCGTTCGTCCGCGAGGTCCACGAACCCTGGACACGCCCGCCCGACGCCACCGTGTATCTCGACGTCGACCCCGCCACCGGTGCCGAGCGCGCCGGCACGACCAACAAGATGGAGCAGGCCGACTTCCTCGAACGGGTCCGGGACAACTACGAACAGCTCGTGGCCGACGAGCCCGACCGATTCGTCCGGATCGACGCGACCCGCCCGCAGGACGCTGTTCTCGCGGACGTCCGGGCGACCGTCGCCGATCTGCTCGACTGACTAGCCGCTGTCGAACGGCCGTACTCACTACCTTCGCCGGACTACGGTTCGCTTACTCGTCCGCGTGGCTCTCGCATCGGTTCGGGACGGTCACGGGAGTCCCGCTGCGGTCGCAACCGACGGGTCGACGATTCCGGAGTAGTCCGCAGGTATCGACGCACAGCGTGGTCCGAATGTATCGGTATTCGAAGACACCGCGCAAGAACGGTTAACCCGGTACGGCGGTCTTACCGGAACGTCCCCGACACAGATGCGCAGTCCCCTCGCCTTACTGGTCCGTGTCAGCCCACTCTCGACCGACGAACGCGACGCGGTCGCGGCGTGTAAGCTCGCCGTATCGGCGGCGGCCGCTCGCGCACTGACTGTGGTCCGGGCCGTCGCGTTCTGGACTGCTGTCCTCCTCCCGCTGGCGTATCTTCCCCTGTTCCTCGCCGGTGTCGCCGGTGCCGTCGACCCGGTCGTCGTCGCTGCAGTCGTCGGCTTCCACGCCATCGCCGTCGTCGTCGGGCACGTCCACGACGGTGGCCTCGCCGACGGACTCGACCGGACCTGATAGTGATTTTTGTAGCGATTTTCCGGATGTCGCCGACCTCGGGGTCGGCGACATCCGGAAATAATCTACAAGAATCACTATGAGCCGTGTCCGACCGTTCACGATACAGGTATCACGATCAGTCGAACTTCCCCAGGAGATCGTCGTAGAACCCTTCGCGTTCGTCGGCGAGTTTCTCGACGATGAGTTCGGGCGTCGAACGTGCGAGCGTCCCCTTGACCGGCGAGCGGTCGACCCGCAACTCGCCGTCGACCAGTCCTGCTGCCTCGATACCATCCACCGCGAGGTCGACGGCGGCCGATTCGCGGATCTCGCGGGCGAGGTGGGTGACGAACACCGCCGTCGCGTCGGTGTCGGCGAACGCTTCCAGTATGCCTGCCATTATCTTCGCGCTCGCGCCCGGTTCGGTGATCGATTCCAGTTCGTCGACGAGCACCAGAACGCGTCCCTCGCGGACGGGGTCACCGCCATCCGCCGAGGCCTCGTCCGCCGCGTCGCCAGTCGCTTCACTCTCGCGTCGGACGGATTCGACGAGCGACCCGAACTGACGCAGCGTCGACTCGAAGGCCCCCGCGTCCAGCGTGCCCTGGGTCTTGGCGTGGTAGTGCAGCGCGCCGACCTGCTCGACGCGGGCGCGCTCGGCCGGGACCGGCAGCCCCATGTGCGCGAGCGTCACGACGAGCGCGACGAGGTCCAGCGTCGAGGTCTTCCCGCCGCTGTTGACGCCCGTCAGGAGCGCCACGCCCGCGACGCCGTAGTCGACCGGTTCCACGGCGTCGAACTCGACGTCGAGCAGGGGGGAGCGACCGCCCTCGATCTCGAATCCCGACCCGCCCAGTTCGGGCATCGTGCAGTCGAAATCACGGGCGAAGCGCGCGACGGCGAGTTCCACGTCGAGTTCGAGCGCCTGCGACGCGAGTCGGTCGGCGTCGTCGCGGTGGTCGGCCAGGTCGCTCGCCAGATCGCGTTTGAGTTTGGTCGCACGCCGGTCGCGTGCCGTGGTCAACTCCTCCTGCAAGCGGGAGACGACGCCCTCGTCGCGCTCGACGGGGAAGGTTGGTTCGTCGGGGAAAGCTCGGCGGGCAGTGTCGGCGTAGTCGTCGATGCCAAGTGCGTCCACGAGGTGCTCCCGGGCCGCGGTGACGGCGTCGGCGTATTCGTCGGCGAGTTCGCGCTGCAACAGGGAGTCGACGCCGGCGCCCTGCTCGACCAGCGAGAGGAGATCCGCGCCCTCGATGGTGACGTCACGTTCCTCGATAGCCTGGCGGAGGCGGTCGTTGGCGACGCTCTCGGCCGTCGAGACGGCGGCGTCGAGGTCGTCGACAGCACGTTGCAGGTCGTCGAGGCGCTCGTCGCCCGCGACGCCACCCTCGTCGTCGAGTCGGTCCAGAGCGTCTTCGAGAGTATCGAGGTCACAGGGCGGGTCCAGATCGGCGACGCGGTGGACCTCGACGGCGGCCCGGAGGCGGGTGCGGTTGTGTGCGAAAAAGGAGAGTGGTCGCTCGGGGACGACTCCCTCGACGTGCTCCAGGGCAGCGGGTTCGACGCGGACGTCACCCTCGACGTCGACGCCGGCGAAGGCCTCGTCGAGTGCGACGACCGTCGCGTAGCCCCGAGCGAGGTCCGCGAGGCCGCGCGCGTCGTCGACGATCTCGACGCTCACCTCGGGGACGAGTTCCTGTGCGCGGGCGTAGGTCTCGGCGTCGGTCGTCGCGAGACAGCGGTCACGGACCCGGACGGGCGCGGGTTCCTCGAGCGGTTCGACGCCGGCGAGTGCGCCCCGTACTTCGTCGTCGGGTTCGCGTTCCATGGCCTCGCGAGCGAACTCGCGGGCCTCCTCGACCCGCGAGGGGACGCCGCTCGGGTAGAACGTCTCCAGGCGGCGCTCGGCGTAGGCGGTGACCGTCCGCTCCTGGAGCAAGGAGAGGGCGTCGTGGTAGATCTCCTGGGCGCGGGGCGTGGCGGCGAACCCGCCGGGGTCGTCGTGGCGTCGGCGGACGGCCGCGCGAGCGATGCGGGCGGCCCGGCCGTCACTGATACCGGGGGCGCTCGCCAGCGTCGCGACGTCGCCCTCGCGGAGCGCGCGCTCCGGGTCGTCCAGTTCGGCGAGCGCCTCGGCGGTCTTCTCGCCGACCCCGGGAACCGACTCGATGTCCATCTACCCGCCCTAACCGCGGCGCTCGTCAAAAACCCCTCGCCAGAGACGGGGCTGCAGGGTGGCCGGTCCGTGTCGACGAGAAACGAGGGTGACCGGCGAGTGGCCGGTCAGTCCTGTGTCGGGCTGGCGATCCGGCGCCCGCCGGAGTCGGGGTCGAGGCCGGTCGGTCCGCGAGCCATCGTGTCGACGGCGCGTTCGACCTCGGGCACCAGTCCGTGGTAGGTCGCGGCAGGTTCGCTCCCTGGTGCGGTCAGCACCATCGGTTCGTCGCCGGCCGCGTCGGGCGCTTCGGGCACCGACCCGAGCAGCGGTTCGCCGACCCGTTCGGCGGCGTCGACGGCGTCGGCGCCAGCGTCGGTTCGCGTGACGACGACGCCCAGAACGGTGCCGTCGACCTGGCGGACCATCTCCGCGGTCTTGCCGGCGTCGGTCGCGGCCACCGAGTCGGCGGTGGTCACGAGGACGACGCCGTCGGCCAGTCCGTAGGGCACGAGCGACGCGTGGCTCAACCCGGCACCGGTGTCGGCGAGCACGACGTCGTGTGTCTCTCGGAGTCGCTCGACGACCCCACGGAGTTTCGCGGGGTCGGCGCGGTCGTACGCGTCGAGACTGCGGTCGCCGGCGAGGACGGAGACCCCGCCGGGACCGTCTACCAGCGCCGCGTCGACGCTCGCCTCGCCGGCGAGGACGTCGTGGACGCTGTGGTCGGTCTCGATCGCGAGCAGTTCACCCAGGTTCGTCATGCCGAGATCCGCGTCGACGACGGCGGTGTCCGCACCGCTTTCGGCGAACGCGGCTGCGAGGTTCAGAGTCGTCGTGGTCTTACCCACACCACCCTTGCCCCCAGCGACGGCGTACATGCTTCCCCCCATGTACGAGCGAGTGTTCACACAAGTCACACTAAGTTCTTGGGTTTCTGTCAGACGAACGTCGGACAGAGCCGCCGTGAATCGCCCGAATCGAGGGACGTGACGGATGTGCCGGCGAACGAAACACCGTCACTCGAACGTCGCACGGAGGACGGCGGCCTCGGCTTTCCGGAGGTGTTCGCTGGCCGTCGAGGGTGCACAACCGGCCGCGGCGGCGACGTCCTCGTGTGTGGCGCTTCGGGGCACGTCGTAGTAGCCCAGTTTCAGTGCCGTTCGGACGAGTTCCGTCTGGCGGTCGGTCAGCGTGGCGGGTACGCGCTCGGGCGGTCGGTCGTAGTCGCCCAGTCGTTCGACGGTCGCCGGGAGGTCGGCACTCACCGCCTCGACGGCCCGCTGGAGGTCGGCCTGTTCGCCCACGACGCGGAAGACGACGGAGCCGTCGGGGTAGACGGCGATCGGCGGCATCGTCACGAGACTCCCCGCCGAGAGCGTCGCCTGCATCGCGAGTTCCGTCTCCGTGCTCTCGGCGTGGGCGTAGACGACCCCGTGGTCGCCCTCGGCGTGGACGAGTTCGCACTCGATGACGGCCTCGTGGTCGCCGAGTGCGCCCGCGAGCGTCTCGGGGTCGCCGGTGACCTCGACGACGTACGACCGCGGCCCCTCCGTCGAGATGCCGCCGAAGCGAACGGTCCCGCGCTCGAAAGCCGCACAGTCGACCAGCGCGGCCTGCACGGGGATCTGCTCGGCCGGTGGGAACTCCACCCGGAGCCGGACGTACTTCATACCAGTCGTTCGCCCCGCCGCTGGCTAAAGCGTCCCGAAAGCGAGTACGTCCCGAAAGCGAGTGGCCGCCCATCGGCTCTCCTCGCGAACCTGTTCGAGCGGCGACAGCCCGGCGAGCAACGCGCTTTTGGCTCGCGACGCCGAACGAGCGAGCGATGAGCATATCGGTCGCGGACAAACTCGACGCCGCGCGCGCCGACCTGGCCGACCGCGACGGCGTCCTGGTCGCCTTCTCGGGTGGGGTGGATTCGAGCGTCGTCGCCGCTATCGCCCACGACGCGCTCGGCGACGACGCGGTCGCCTGCACGGCGAAAAGCGAGACGCTGCCCGCGGCGGAACTCGACGACGCCCGCCGCGTGGCCGAGGAGATCGGCGTCCGCCACGCTGTCGTGGAGTTTTCGGAACTCGATAGCCCCGCCTTCGTCGAGAACGACGGCGACCGGTGCTATCACTGCCGGACGATGCGCCTGGGCGCCATGTTCGACCACGCGAAAGAACTCGGCATCGACGTCGTCTGTGACGGTACCAACGCTTCCGACCCCGGCGAGGGCCACCGCCCCGGACTGCGCGCCGTCGACGAACTCGACGCCTACTCCCCGCTGCTCGAACACGACATCGTCAAATCGGAAGTCCGACAGATCGCCGACGAGTACGGGCTCTCCGTCGCCGACAAGCCCTCGATGGCGTGTCTCTCTTCGCGCATCCCGACGGGGCTCGAAGTGACCGAGGAACGGCTCACCCGCATCGAGAAGGCCGAACAGGTCCTGCGGACGTGGGGGTTCGAGCAGTTCCGCGTGCGCGACCACGACGACATCGCCCGTATCGAGGTCGGCGAAGACGAACTCGAAGCCGCACTCGACCCCGATTTCGCCGCCGCGGCTCGCGAGCACATCGGCGACCTGGGCTTCGACCACGTCACGCTCGACCTCGCCGGCTACCGCACCGGCAGTGTGAGTCCCGAGGACGAAGACGAGAGCGCGGAACCGGGCGAGACAGACGGCAACAGCGACGACGAACCCCTCGTCGAAGACGTCTTCGCCACCGACTACCCGACCGCCGACGACGTCTGAGACGGTCGTTTTTCCGACGTAGGCTGCCGAACGCACATTCACCGTGGCGCGCGCTGTCGCGCTCTTTCATGAGCGCGCGGAGTCGTGCGAGGGATGAGCATCGCAGGGCCATAGGCCCGAGAAGCGCAAGAGGCTGGGGAGGCGTGAGGCTGTCGCGGTGCTGTGCGGGGCGGTGCGGTGTCGTGCGGTCGCGGTGCGGGGCGGTGCGGTCCCTGGTGGACTGAAAGGGCGAGGCGCGCTCGCGTTTATTCAGTCGCCTGCGCGGGCCCTATTCTCGCGGGTGGTGCTGAGAGCGAGAATATCCCGCGCAGCGACCGCGAGCGGGTCGAGGGCTTTCATCCATCACTGTGAGTAGCGGTCGATCACACTGCTAGCGCGCGGGTCGAGGACTTTCAACCGTCACCGAGAGTCGCGGTGCTGTCGTCTCGGGGCGAGCGGGTCGAGAGCGTTCAGCTACCGACCGACGCCGAAACAGTCCACCTGGAACAGGCCACCGACACGCCCAGCGCGCTACACGTCCAGCGACACGACCACGACCGGCACATCAACTTCACCGAGCAACGCACGCACCGTCGATCCTGGCGCTTCACCCCGGATTTCGGGATCCCCCCGATGAGGTCCCAGGACGAGCACGTCGATCTCCCGGTCGGCGAGCAGTTCGCGGACGACCTCGACTGGGTCACCGGCCCGCTGAACGACCTCGACGGTCGCCGGAAGCAATCGCGAGCGGGCGACGTTGGCGGCGTCACCGGCGTCCCGGGCGTCAGGTTCGCCGTCGTCACTGTCGTCAGTTGCCGTGACGACGACCACCTCGTCGTCGGCGTCGAGTCGCGGACCCAGGTAGTCGGCGGCCGCCGCGGTCGTGTGGACGGAAGCGGTCGCGAGCAAGTATCGCGTCACGAGCGGACCGACGGCCCGCGGTGGAATAATCTCACGGTCGGAACAGGGAGCCTCACGGCCGAAACAGGCACCTCACGGCCGGAGCAGATGCGCGCGCCCGGCGAGCAACCCCAGCAGGAGGCCGGTGAAGTGGGCGACCAGCGCGACGCCGCGACCCGCCGTGAGAATCGTCAGCGCGGCCGCGACGACGACGAAGACGGTCAGTTGCGCCCGGCCCGACAGCGGGACCGCCGAGAGGACGGTGTCACTGACGCGGTTGCCCGCGAGGACGTACCCCACCAGCGCGAAGATGGCACCGCTCGCGCCCAGCACCGGCGCCCCGGCGCCGAGGAATCCGGTGACCCAGACCTGTACCAGTCCGGCGAGCGCGCCAGTCACGAGGAAAAAGAGGTGAAAGCGCTCCCGCGAGGTCCGGCGTTCGAGGACGAGCCCGACGAGGACGAGGCCCACGGAGTTCGCGAGCAGGTGTCCGATACTGCCGTGGGCGTAGACGCTCGTGACCAGCGTCCACGGCCGGAGCGTGACCGGCGTCGCGAGCGCGAAGGCACTCCTCGGGACGCCGAAGACGCCCACGAGGAGTTCGAGGATGTAGACGGCGACGAAGACGACGACGAGCGTCAGCGTCGGACTCCGACTGGCCATACCTGGTCTGGGCGCTCCGCGAGCAAGAATCCACGGGGCGGGACCGGACCGGGCTGGACCGGACCGGACCGGGCTGGATCGGATCGGACCGACTCGCATCGGCCCGCACCGACGCCGCCGGAGAACCCGAACCGACATGCCGCTCGCGGCCACAGTGTCGGGCGATGGCTGACGAGGGAGAGACGACGTCCGGGGCAGACGCGGGAACGTACACGCTCGTCGTCGCGTTCGACGGCCCGACGACGGTCGAGGTGGGCGCGCTCGGCTCCATCGAATTCGACGCGAACTGGTACGCCTACACGGGGAGCGCGTTCGGCCCTGGCGGGTTCGCCCGCGTCGAGCGCCACCGGGACCTCGCGGCGGGCGAACGTGACGCACGTCACTGGCACGTCGACTACCTGCTCGGTCACCCCGCGGCCGGGATCGAGCACGTCGTCCGGACCGTCGACGCCGATATCGAGTGTGCCGTAGCACGGGCGCTGGCTGCCGAGTTCGACTGTGTTCCGGCCTTCGGCGCCTCGGACTGTGGCTGTGTGTCACACCTCGTCGGCGCACCCGACCGCGACCTGCTCGTGAAGAGCGTCGAGCGAGCACACGAGACTGCTGTCGAACGGGAAGACGAGCTGTAACGGCGCCGTCCTCTCGTCACTCCCGGAAGGCGAGCAGGCGGAGGCCGTTCAGCGAGACGACGACGGTCGAGCCCTCGTGGCCGACCACGGCGAGGGGGAGCGGGATACCCCGCAGCAGGATCGTCCCGACCATGAGCGCGATTGCGCCGAAAGCGATGGCGAGGTTGACGGCGAGCGTCCGGCGGGTCTTGCGCCCGAGGCCGACGACGTAGGGGACCTTGCCGATATCGTCGCCCATCAGGACGACGTCGGCGGTTTCGAGCGCGACGTCGGTGCCGGCCCCGCCCATCGCGACGCCCAGGTCGGCGGTCGCGAGCGCCGGCGCGTCGTTGACGCCGTCGCCGACCATCGCGACGCCCTCGTGGCGCTCGACGAGTTCCTCGACGGTCGCGACCTTCTCTTCTGGCAGTAACTCGGCCTGTACCTCGTCGATGCCGACCTCCTCGGCGATGCGCTCTGCGACCCGCTCGTTGTCGCCGGTCAGCATCACGACGTGTCCGATCCCCAGCTCGCGGAGTCGCTCGATCATCTCGGCCGCGCCGGGGCGGACGGTGTCGGTGTAGGCCAGCCACCCGAGAACCCGCACGCCGTCGCCACTCTCGCGAGCGACCAGCACGCTCGTCTTCCCCTCGGATTCGAGCGTCTCCAGTCGGTCGAGCCCCGATTCGAGCCCGTCGACCGTCCGGTCGCCCAGCACCGTCTCGAAGTAACTGCGGTTGCCGATGTGGACCGTCACGTCGGCATCGATCCCGCTGGAGACCGTCGCCGTGGGGACCGTCGCACGCACGCCCTTGCCGGCGACTGCGTGGAACCCCCGGGCTTCGGGGACGTCGAGTCCGCGCTCCTCGGCACCGTCGACGGTGGCCCGCGCGAGGTGGTGCTCCGAGCGGGCCTGGACGGCGGCCACGAGCCCCAGCAGGTCGTCGTCGGTGAGGCGCTCGTCCCCGGCGGCGGCCGCGTCTCCTCCGTCGGCGGACAGGTCGTCCCTGACGACGACGTCGGTCAGTTGCGTGTCTCCCTCGGTGAGCGTCCCCGTCTTGTCGAAGGCGACGGCGTCGATGGTCGCGGCGGTCTCGACATGTTCGCCGCCCTTGAAGAGGACGCCCTGGCGGCCGGCGGCGGCGATAGCAGAGAGCACCGCAGCGGGTGTCGAGATGACGACCGCACAGGGCGAGGCAGCGACCATGAGCGTCATCGCGCGGTAGAAGGTGGGTTCGAACGCCGCGTCGAAGGCGACGAGCGGGACGCCGATGGCCGCGAAGGTCATCCCGAAGACGCTCAGGACGTAGGGCTGTTCGAGGCGGTCGATGAGCCGCTGGGTCGGCGCCTTCTCGCTCTGGGCCTCCTCGACCATGTGGATGAGCCGGGTGATCGCCGACTCCTCGGCCGCCCGCGTCACCTCGATCTCGAGGCTCCCGCTCTCGTTGATGGTCCCGCCGAACACCTCGTCGGCGGGGCCTTTCGGGACGGGGACGGACTCGCCGGTGAGCGAGGACTGGTCGACAGTGCTCTCGCCGTCGACGACGACCCCGTCCAGCGCGATGCGGTCGCCCGGACGCACGACGAACACGTCGCCGACTTCGACCTCGTCGACCGGGACGGTGACCTCCTCGCCGTCCCGGAGGATCTGTGCCGACTCCGGGCGCATCTCCACCAGCGACCGGATGGCACGACGCGACCGCCCGATGGCGTAGTGCTGGAGCGTGTTCGACAGCGAGAACAGGAAGAGCAACATCGCGCCCTCGAACGGTGCGCCGATCGACAGCGCGCCCATGGCGGCGACGATCATCAGGAGGTCGATGTCCACGGACCAGTGACGCAGCGTCTGGAGGCCGTTCACGAGGCCGTACCAACCGCCGAAGACGTAGGCGGCGCCGTAGCCGACCCATCGGACGGCCGCGGGCGCGTCGAGCGGCCCGGCGACGAGGCCGACGACCATCCCGGCGAGTGTGACGGCGACGAAGGCGGCCTCGACGCGCAGGTCCGATCGCGTGGCCGCGCCACCGGGTCCCTCGTCGGTCGTTTCGCCGTCCTCGTCTTCCGCCCGGAGGCCGACGCCTCGCTCGCGGAGTAACTCTCGGAGCGCGTCGACCGAAGTCGTGTCCTCGTCGTAGGTGACGCGTACCGTCCCCGTCCGGAAGGACACGTCGGCGTCGTGGACGCCCGGCGACCGCTCGATGGCGCGTTCGACCCGCAGTGCTCCCGCGTCACCACGGCCGCCTCGTCGGTCGATTTCGAGGGAACAGGTCGCGAACGGTTCCCCCTCCGGGCCGACGGGTCGCGACGCGCCGTCGTCGGCTCGCGTCGCGCTCATCTGTCCGCCGATCGATACCGCCAGGCCGTGCGCTGGTGAGTCATGGGAGCATCTTTCGACACCGGCACGAATGAGTGTACCGCCCTCGCAGACACCGCTGGCGTCGACCAGACGCCGGAATCCAGCCGTCCCTCCGCAGGCGGGTGGCCACTACTCGTGGACGACCTGGGAACTACCGTGATGAGTTTCCCGGGCGAACAGTCGGCTATGGCCGACGACGTCGATGAGGACAGTGAGCCGGACATCGTACGAGCGTCGATCGAGCCCGACCCCAAGACCGCGGAACACGACCTCCTGGAACTCATCGCCGAGAGCGAGGGCGTCGAGATCGAGGACCTCCCCTCGTTTTACGAACAGGTGGACCACTTCGTCGAGATGCTGTTCAAGCGCCCACCCTCCTCGGAGTCACAGATGCAACTCTCCTTCTCGTACGCCGGCTATCGCGTCACCGTCAACCAGAAAGGTGAGGTGACGCTCCTGAACGTCAAACGGTCGATGGTCGACGAGTGAACCGTCGCGTGCCGATCGCCGACGAGTGAGCCGCCACGAACCGGTTTGCACCGCTGGCCGACTCGTAGTGCCGGCTGACTCGCGCTGCCGGCCGACTCGCGTTGCCGATCCCGGCCCAGCTAGAGGACGCCGTACTCCTCGTAGACCTCGTCGATGGGCATTCCCTCCTCGATCTTCTGGCGTTCCTCGTTTTCCTCGGCGTAGATGTCCTCGACGCGCAAGAGCACCTCGTCGACCACCTCCCGAGGGATGACCTGCACGCCGTCGAAGTCCCCGAAGACGAAGTCACCGGGACGGACGACGACGTTGTGCGAGAGGTGCCCCGGCAACTGGACAGGTTGATTCACCTCGATGATCTCCCAGCCGCCGTGCCAGTTGGGCACCGTTCCACGGGTGTAGACCGTGAAGTCCTCGAGCTGGCGGATGTATCGGGTGTCGCGGACGTTGCCGGCACAGAGCATCCCGCGGGCGCCGTGGGCCTTCGCGAGCGTACAGCTCATCTCGCCGAAGTGTGCCGGTTGCATGTCCCCGCCGGTGTCGAAACAGAGTATCGAGCCGTCGGGCTGGCGCTCGACCTCCCGCATCATCCGTTTCTGCGGGTGGACGCCGTCGTGTTCCTCCTCCCACTTGGTTTCGAGATAGGCCTCGACTTCCTCGGTCTTGGGGTAGGTGTGGAGTTTCACCGGGAGCGCACGTCCGACGAGCGTCTCGCCCTCGGAGACGGCGAAAAACTCCTGGTCGAAGACGAACTGGCGGAGACCGACGTTGTAGAGGGCGTCGGCGACGCTTCCCCCGTAGCCCGCTTCGGTGAAGCGTTCGATACGCTCCGTGTCGGTGATGTCGAGTTGGCGGGGCTCCTCGTCTACGTCGAACTCCCATTCGGGACCCATGCGCCACCGGTCGGTGAGCGGACAAATCAGTCTGTGGGTCGCGGAAGCGAGTGTGGAGAGAACCGATCCACGGTTCGGTCGTCGGATTCGAAGCGAGGTGTAGTTGGGGGGTTGAGGGTGTGACCTAGACAGCCGAGTCTGGCTCGCGGGCGGAGCCCGCTCGCCCGTTCGGAGAGGCTCGGGGCCTCTCCTACATCATGCCGCCCATGCCGCCGCCCATACCGCCCATGCCGCCGGGCGCGCCACCGGGCGCGCCGCCTGCCTCGTCGTCGCCGCCGGTCGAGAGGTCGCCCGCTGCGATGATGTCGTCGATCTTCATGACCAGGTTGGCCGCCTCCGTCGCCGAGGAGATGGCCTGCTGTTTGGCGTGGGCCGGTTCGATGACGCCAGCGTCGAACGTGTCGACGACGTCGCCCGTGTAGACGTCCAGACCGGCGTGCTCGTCGCCTGCTTCGTGAGCGGCGCGCAGGTCGACCAGCGTGTCGATAGAGTCCAGCCCGGCGTTCTCGGCGAGGACGCGCGGGACGAGTTCCAGCGAGTCGGCGAAGGCCTCGACGGCGAGCTGTTCGCGGCCGTCGACCGAGTCGGCGTAGTCCCGGACGCGACCGGCGAGTTCGACTTCGACCGCACCGCCGCCGGCCAGGACGCGACCGTCGGCGACCGTCGACGCGACGACGTCCAGCGCGTCGTTGATCCCGCGCTCGAGTTCGTCGACGACGTGCTGGGTCGAGCCACGCAGGAGCAGCGTCGCGCCGTGACCCGGCCCTTCGAACTCGAAGCGCTCGTCGTCGTCGCTGCGAGTTACGGAGCCGTGGCCGATGTCGTCGGCGGAGATGGAGTCGACGTCCGAGATGATCCGGGTCTCGAGCACCTCGCTGAGGAACTCGATGTCGGATTTCTTCGCGCGGCGGATGGCGAGGATACCCTCCCGGGCCATGTAGTGTTCGGCCATGTCGTCGATGCCCTTCTGGGTGACGACGACGTTCGCGCCGGCCGCCTTGATCTTGTCGACGATCTCTTTGAGTCGCTCCTCTTCCTGCTCGATGAACTGCTGGAGCTGTTCGGGGTCGTCGACACTCAGCTGGGTGTTTGCCTCCGTGTCGTCGACCTCGATGTCGGTGTCGAACAGGAGGACGTTCGCGTCCTCGACGTTCTTGGGCATCTTCGCGTGGACGGGGTCCTTGTCCACGAGGCCGCCCTCGAGCAGTTCGGACTCGCTGGCGGGGCGACCGGACTGCTTGTGGATGTTGAGGAACTCCAGGTCGGGGACGTACGAGCCGTCGTCGGCCTCGACGGTGACCTGCTGGATAGCGCGGACGACCAGGTCAGTGAGAACTTCCTTGTTGACCTCGGCGCCCTTGCCGGTCATCGACGTCCCGGCGACGCTCTTTAAGATCTCCTCGTCCTCGGGGTCGACATCGACGGCGATCTCGTCGAGTTCCTCGCGGGCCTTCTCGCTCGCGAGGTTGAACCCACGGATGATCGACGTCGGGTGGATGTCCTGGTCGAGCAGGTCCTCGGCGTTCTTGAGGAGTTCGCCCGCGGTGGCGACGGCCGTCGTCGTGCCGTCACCGGCCTCGTCCTCCTGGGTCTCGGCGACCTCGACGATCATCGACGCCGTCGGGTTGTCGATGTCCATCTCCGTGAGGATGGTTACGCCGTCGTTCGTGACGGTCACGTCGCCGAGGTTGTCGACGAGCATCTTGTCCATGCCCTTCGGCCCCAGTGTGGACTTGACCGACTCGGCGACCGCCCGTGCCGCCGAGATGTTGTGCGCCTGCGCGTCCTGGTCTTTCATCCGCTGGGAGTCCTCGCCCAGAATAATCATGGGCTGGCCCTGCATGCGCTGACTCATAGTCAACCGGGAGTATGAATGTGCTTCTATATAAAGGTGCGTGTTCGAGGCCGCCGGAACACCCCCTGCGTGCCGGCAGAGTCTGTCCCGATTTCGCCGCTGAACCGCCACGACGCGCCCGCTCTCCCGCCCACCCGTGCGACGTGTTACCAACAGTGGTACGCCGTCCCACGACCCCCTTTATATGCCGTGTTTCCCGTCGGTAGCACGTCGCTGAGTGGACTGCACGGGAGTTGGATGTCAGAGAGTGCGTGTGCGTTGAGCAATTCGAGCCGGTGCAGTTGCCTCGACTGTGATCGTATTCGTCGTGACCGCAGTCATCGTCGTGGGATGGAAGCCCTCGGCGGGCTCGCGCTCGCTGAGCGGGATATCCGCGCTCTCAGCACCGCCCGCACGGATAGGGCCCGCTCAGGCGACTCCCCTCCGGCGCGACCCCGCCTCACGGGTCGTGCGCGAGGCGGCAGGGCCGCCTCGACTTTCGCGGCGCGGAGCGCCGCACACTCCCCGTTCGGCCAGTGGCGCGTAGCGCCACGCGCGCCTCGCCCTTCCAGTCCGCCGGAAGAGCAAGCTCTTCCGAGCCCTGTCTCGCTTCGCTCGACAGGACGCCAGGGACGAAATCTGTGAAGTCGGCCACCGATCGTTCCACGTCGAGACGGCCTGTGCAACCTACTTTGTCCCTGGTGGACTGAAAGGGCGAGGGCCGGTCCCGTGAGCGCAGCGAACGGGACGTCGGGAGAGCTTGCTCTCCCGGAACTCGCGTTTATTTAGTCGACTCAGCGGCCCCTATCCGAGCGAAGCGAGGATATGTCGCTGAGCGACCGCGAGCGGCCCGAGGGCTTTCATCTCTCACTGGTTAGTGCGGTGCTGTCAGCAACACGAGTTTCTTCCACAAAACAAGTACACGAAACGA
>Ga0207771_100257_pt1 | contig 36509 bp, 44 predicted proteins | sample A23M2SouthBayCA_2_FD_187731 | JGI IMG/M metagenome (GOLD analysis project Ga0207771, IMG submission 187731) | Aerobic enrichment media microbial communities from Eden Landing Ponds, California, USA - A23 M2 (2) (SPAdes) | ecosystem: Environmental > Aquatic > Marine > Unclassified | place... | reverse complement strand
GCCGACGAGCTCGGCGTCGCCGCCGCGTACGTGAAAGACGAGGGGCGAAACCCGACCGGGACCTTCGTCGACCGCGGGATGAGCCTCGCCGTGACCGCGGCCGCGGAGCGAGAGTTAGAGCCGCTCGCGCTCGCGGCCGCCGGCAACGCCGGGCAGTCGGCCGCCGCCTACGCCGGGCGGACCGACCTGCGCTCGTACGCGTTCGTCCCCTCGCGGACGGCGTTCTCGAACAAGGCGATGGTGAACGTCCACGGCGGCGAGATGCGCGTCGTCGGCGGGCGCTACGGCGACGCCGCCGTCGCGGTCGACGACCAGTTGGCCGCGGAGTATCACTCGCTGCAGGAGTTCACGACGCCGTACCGCCACGACGGGGCGAAGACGATCGCCTACGAGTTGCTCGACGCGGTCGACGGCGAGCACGCGACCGCGTCCCTCCCCGATGCGGTCGTCCTCCCCGCGAGCACCGGCGAACTCGTCGTCGGGGTCGTACGGGGGTTCGAGGACCTCGTCGACCTCGGCCTCGCCGAGGGCGTCCCGGACGTGTACGCCGTGCAGCCCGCCGGCTGCGCGCCGATCGCGACCGCCTTCGAGTCCGGCGCCGACGCGGTCGAGGCGTGGACCGGTCCCGACACCATCGTCGGCGAGTTGGAGATCGAGAACCCGGCCGGCGGCGACCACGCGCTCGCGGCGCTTCGCGGCGTGAACGGCGACGCGCTCACCGTCGAGGACGACGACGCGCTGGAGAGCGCCGTCACCGTCGCGCAGACCGAGGTCATCGAGGTCGGCGGCGCCGGCGGCGTCGCCCTGGCGGGGGCGTGGCGCCTCTCCGAGTCCGGCGCCATCGGGGGCGACGACGAGGTCGTCGTCGTGAACCCGGATTCGGGTGTGAAGGCCCCCGACGTGCTCCGGAGCCACCTGATGGGCAAGGGGATCTGACGGGGCGGCGGGCGCCCGCCCGACGCCGCTCTCGCAGTGTTCGAGCCGAGAAGTATTTCCGTTAGACTCGTCTAATTCTCGTCAACCGATGCTGAGCGACGTGATGGAGGACTATCTGAAGGCGATCTACGTGCTCCAGACCGAACACGGGCCGCCGGTGTCGACCTCGGCAATCGCCGAGCGCGTCGAGAAGACGCCGCCGACGGTGACGAGCATGCTGGAGACGCTCGAGGGACGCGGACTGGTCGAGCGCGAGAAGTACAAGGGAACGGAGCTGACGGCGGAGGGGAGAACGGTCGCGCTGGAGGTGCTCCGACATCACCGCCTGCTGGAGGCGTACCTCGCCGAGCACCTCGACTACTCGTGGAGCGAGGTCCACGACGAGGCCGACGCGCTCGAACACCACATCAGCGAGGAGTTCGAGCGCCGCGTGGCCGCGGCGTTGGGCGATCCCGCCGTCGATCCGCACGGCGACCCGATCCCGGGGGTGGACCTCGAGCCGCCGGCCGAGGACGACGCCCGCCCGCTCACCGAGGTCGCGGTCGGCGATCGGGTCGTCATCGCGCGCGTCAGCGACCGCGACGACGAGGAACTGGAGTATCTCGACCGCGCGGGAATCATGCCCGGGACGACCATCGAAGTGCTGGACGTCGCGCCGTTCGGGATGGTGACCGTCCAGATAGTGCCGGATGCCGGGGAGGCCGACGTTGACGCCACCGACGACGACGCCACCGACGACGCCGACTCCGGCCGCGAACAGAGCCTTCCGGAGGCGATCGCCGCATCCGTCCGGGTCCGGCCGGTCGACGCCGTCGAGACTGACGCCGGGGTGGGGGGTACGTGAGCTTCTGGGAGATCGTCGTCGTCGCGGCGGTCGCACAGCTGGCGGTGCTTCCCGGAGAGAAGGTCCAGTTCATCATCGCCGGACTGTCGACGCGGTACCGGCCGGCGGTCGTCGTCGCCGCGGCGGGGACGGCGTTCGCCGGGTGGACGGCGTTGGAGATCTGGTTCGGCGCCGCGCTCCAGTCAGTGCTGTCGCCGACGCTCTTGGACGTGTTCACCGCCGTGATGTTCCTCGCGTTTGCCGCGATCCTCCTGCGGTCGGCGCCCGACGGCAGCGACAGGGTGGCCACGGCGGAGCCGGACGGGGGGCAGGTGCTCCCCGGGATCGACGGGACGGTGAGCGTCTTCGGCCACGAGATATCCGGCCGGCTCGGTAGCTACCTCTCCATCTTCTCGCTGATGGCGGCCGGGGAGTTCGGTGATAAGACACAGCTAGTGACGATCAGCCTCGCCGCGCAGTACGGGGCGACCTCCGCCATCTGGCTCGGCGAGATGGCGGTCATCCTCCCGGTGAGCCTCGCGAACGCCTATCTCTTCCACCGATTCAGCCACCGCTTCGACGTCCGGAAGGCGCACCTCGCCGGCGCGGTACTGTTCGCGTTCTTCGGGCTCGACACGATACTGGCGCTGGCGACCGGGTTCTCGATCTGGGAGACGGTCGTCGACGCCGTGTCGGCGGCCGTGCTGGCGCTGGTGTGACGGCGGCGGCGACAGTGCGGGATGGGCCGAACGCGAACCGCGGCGTTATTCACGGCAGCGCGCCTCGGTACCCCACGTGTCAGTCGCCGCCTCGTTGGTCGCCGGAGTCGTGTTCGGCCTCGCGCTTGCCGCGCCGCCGGGGCCGATGAACGCCGTTATCGCCGAGGAGAGCGTCCTTCGCGGGTGGACCGCCGGCGTCCGCGCCGGCCTCGGCGCGGCGACTGCCGACGCGATCTTCTTCGTGCTGTCGCTCGTGGGTGTCGTCGGCTTCCTGAACGACGCGCCGCTCGTCAAGGGCCTCATGGTCGGCGTCGGCGGCGTGCTCATGCTGTACTACGCGTACGGCGCGGCCCGGGAGATCCACGGTTCCTTCCTCGAGGTCGACGCCGATCTGGTCGACGAGGAGTCGGCGGGGTTCCGGAAGGCGCTGGCGCTGGCGCTGGCGAACCCCTACCAGGTGCTGTTCTGGCTCACCGTCGGCGTCGGACTGCTCGAACCGGGGGAGATCGACGTGTTCGGCGCGGCCGACGTGACGGAGCTCGCGGGAACGCTCGTCGTCGAGACCGGAAGCCCAGCGCTGGTGATCGGCTTCTTCGGCGGCATCGGCCTGTGGGTGACCGGCTTCCCGGGCGCGCTCGTCGCCGCCAAGCGACGGGTCGAGGCGCTCGCGCCGGTCGTCGCCGCGCTGTCGGCGCTGTTGCTCGGCGGCTTCGGCGTCGCCTTCCTGTTCGATGCGGCACGCACGCTCGGCCCGCTGGTGTGAGCCGTCGCGACCGGTTCCGGCGCCGGAGCCGACACCGGTGCCGTCGCTGCGTGGGTCGGGGGCGAACAGGCGACCGGGATGGCCCCGACGCGCGTGGTCGCACACCCGCAGGCGCGCCGGGTTGCTCGTCACCGCATCGGCGGCGCTGGCCCCGTCATTGTACTTGAACTCTCGTCCCGTGACGATCGTTCGCGGCGCCGACGGTCGCCGGATCCCGGCGACACGGCAACCCCTTTACATCCGCACGCGGAACCAGCGGTCATGTTCGCGAAGTCGACGTGGATCAAGCTCCCGCGGAACGTCCTCGTCGGGCACGGCGTGCTCGACGACGTCGGGACGGCCGTCGCGGAGCTGTCGCTCGCCGGCACGCCCCTGCTCGTCACCTCGCCGACGCCGAACGACCTCGCCGGCGACCGCCTGCGCGCGCAGTTCGACGGCGCCGAGACCGTCACGGTCGGCTCGGCGAGCTTCGGCGCCGTCGCGGAGATCGTCGAGGCGGCCGAGGCCGCCGGCGCGACGTTCCTCGTCGCGCTCGGCGGCGGCAAACCGATCGACCTCGCGAAGATGGCCGCCGACGAGTTGGGCGTCGGGTTCGTCTCGGTGCCGACGGCCGCCAGCCACGACGGCATCGTCTCCGGCCGGTCGTCGATCCCCGAGGGCGACACGCGCCACTCGGTGGCCGCTGACCCGCCACTTGCGGTCATCGCCGACACGGAGATCATGGCGAACGCGCCGTGGGATCTCACCACCGCCGGCTGCGCCGACATCATCTCGAACTACACCGCCGTCAAGGACTGGCGGCTCGCCCGCCGGCTGAAGAACGTCGAGTACAGCGAGTACGCGGGCGCGCTCTCGGAGATGACCGCCGAGATGCTCGTCGACAGCGCCGACTCGATCAAACAGGGCCTCGAGGAGTCCTCGTGGATCGTCTCGAAGGCGCTCGTCTCCTCGGGCGTCGCCATGTCGATCGCCGGCTCCTCGCGGCCGGCCTCCGGCGCCGAGCATCTGTTCTCCCACCAGCTCGACCGGATCGCCGAGTCACCGGGGCTCCACGGCCACCAGGTCGGCGTCGGGTCGATCCTCACGGAGTACCTCCACACGGGCGAGAACGGCCAGTGGCGCGCCATCCGCGACGCCCTCGAGGCGATCGGCGCCCCGACGACCGCGACCGAACTCGGCATCGACGGCGAGACCGTGATCGAGGCGCTCACGACCGCACACACCATCCGCGACCGCTACACCATCCTCGGCGACGGCGTCAACGAGGACGCGGCGGTCGAAGTCGCCACGTTCACCGGCGTCATCTGAGGTCGGCGGTCGATCGCCCGGGTGTCCGTGTTCTCGTACCTCAATCGTCTCCGTGAGCCGCGCGCGTCGACGGCCCGTCGGCTACTCGAGCGGATCTCCCGCCGTCCGGCCGCTCGTCGAGGCGCCGCAGGCGCGCTCCGAGCGGTGGGTGCATCGACAGCGACGCGAGCAACCGACGGAGGCGACCGCCGGCAGGGGCGGTCCCGCCGAGGTGACCCCCGGCCGCGAGCCGGGCGAGGGCGTCGCGGAAGTCGTCGCCCGCGCCGCGGGCGGCGACCGCGTCGGCGTCGTACTCCGTCCAGCGCGCGACGCGCACCGAGAGGTACGCCAGCGGGACCACGAGGATCGCGCCGACGACGAGTCCCGTGCGCCCGAACAGCGTCGCGTCGACGGCCCACGCGACGGCGTACGCGCAGGGGATGCCGACGCGGAGGGGAACGTGCCCTCTGGCGAGGTGGGCGTGCTCGTGGCGGACGACCGCCGCGACGCCCTCGGGGTCGAGTTCGCGCAACAGCCCCGTCGAGACGAACACTCGACCGTGGCCGGCCCCCAGCCCCGCGGCGTACGCGACTACCCGTCCGTCACGTCGGAGCACGCCGACGCGGTCGGCGGGGACGCCGGCGCGCTCGACCGCGCGGGCGACCTCCTCGGGAAGCGCGGCCGGGCGCTCCGTTCGGGAGACGAGCGCCGGGGCGAGGCGAACCCCGAGGAACCCGGCCGCGATAAGCGCCCACAGCTCCCACCAGTCGCCCGCCCACGTGAGGACGACCGACAGCGCGGCCGGGAGCGACGAGGAGGTGCCGAGCTGTGCGGGCAACGAGTGGAGGGACACAGCATCGCGTTCACGTCCGTGAGTGTAGGCTTTTCGCCGGGATCGAGATCACAGCGGATACTCCGCCACCTGCGGGTACATCAGGTCGTCCGGGTGCTCGTGCACCCAGCGAACCGCCCCGATCTCGCCCTCCCGTGGCTCGGGCTCGCCGGCGACGTAGGCCGCGTCGAAGGTCGCGATCAGCCGGAACAGCGTCGGCCTGTCGGGGGCGTCCACGGCGACCCGGTGGAGCATCACCAGCCCCCGAAGGTCGACCTCGACGCCGGCCTCCTCGCGCGTCTCCCGGACGGCGGCCTCCGCGAGCGACTCGCCGGGTTCGTCCTTCCCCCCGGGCTCGGACCACGTCGACTCGCCCTCGTGTCTGACCACGAGCGCGGCGCCGTCCGGTCTCCGGATCCACGCCCCCGCACCGCCGAGAGTCTCCGCCTCGAAGCGCTCGCGGTCGCGCTCCCAGTCGGCGGGCGTCACGGTCCAGCGAGGCTCCGCGATCGGGCAGTCTCCCCACTCCCCGTGCAGGCGGTCGATCGCGTCGTCGACGGCGACGCGGGAGGCATCGGTCACCACGGCGGTCGATGGCGGGCGAGGGATCAAGAATCCCACTCGTTCGGCCCGCGAACCCGAAGACGCAAGTCGGTCCCGCCCCAATCGCGGGCAATGGCAACAGCGGACGAGAGCGGCCCGCTCGGCACCGTGAAGGAGTACCCCCGCGCCACGGTCGCCGTGGTGTCGGTCGTCGGCTACGCCCTCGTCCTCGGGACGTTCGCGGGCGTCGTGCCCGACTCGGTGTTCCCGTCGCTCACGGAGGGACAGGTGAACCTTCTGAGTCACGCCATCGCCGCGGTCAACACCGTGACGACCGTGCTGCTCGTGGTCGGGTGGCGCTGGATCCGCGCGGGCGAGGTGCGCAAGCACGCCGCAGCGATGAGCGCCTCCTTCGGGCTGATCATGGTGTTTCTGGTCCTGTATCTCACCAGAGTCGGCGGCGGTCCCGGGGAGAAGCACATCGTCATCCGCGAGACGGCGTTCCTCGGCGCGTACGCCGGCGCCGTCGAACTCGCGTACCTCGCGATGCTCGCGATCCACATCGTGCTGTCGATCGTGACCGTGCCGGTCGTGCTGTACGCGATCGTCCTCGGGGCGACGCACACGCCCGAGGAACTGCGCACGGAGACCTCCCACAAGCGCGTCGGCAGGATCGCTGCAGGCACGTGGATCGTCTCACTCACGCTGGGCGTCGTCACCTACCTACTGCTCAACTGGGTGTACGCCTACGAGTTCGTCCGCGTCGCTCGGTAACCCGGACGGAGACCGCTCGCTCGAATCGCCGACCGATCACCGGCCCTGCCGGCCGGCTCCCGAACCTCTTTGCCCGGACACGCGAAGCGAACGGCCGTGACTGATCTCAGCGAGCGGACGGAGTGGATCGGCGACGCGTTCACGAGCGACGTCGGGTGGACCCTCTTGGAGGACCTCGTGGACGTCGGCAACCGCATGGCGGGCCAGTCCGGCGAGCGCGAGGGGCTCGAACTCGTCCGCGACGCGCTGGCCGAGGCGGGCTGTCGCGACGCCCGGATCGACGAGTTCGACCTGCAGGGGTGGGTGCGCGGCGAGGCCGTCATCCACGTCGACGGCCGCCCCGAGCACTGCATCGCGCTGCCGCGCTCGCCCGCCGGCGAGGTGTCGGGCGAGTTCGTCGACCTAGGGTACGGCGTCCCCTCGGACTTCGAGGAGGGCGACGTGGAGGGCGACGTCGTGATGGTGTCCTCCGACACGCCCGACGAGTTCGACCGGTTCATCCACCGCACGGAGAAGTACTACTACGCCGTCGAACACGGCGCCGCGGCGTTCGTCTTCCGTAACCACGTCGACGGACAGCTCCCGCCGACGGGCTCGGTCGGTACCGACGACGACCCGATCGGCGACATCCCCGCCGTCGGCGTGAGCGCGGAGGTCGGCGCTCGGCTCGCCCGCAGGGGGGAGGGTGACTCGGTCACCGTCGACGTCGACTGCGAGACGCCCGACGCCACCAGCGGCAACGCGATGGCCGAGCTCGGTCCCGACACCGACCGGGAGATCCTCGTCTCCTCGCACGTCGACGCCCATGACATCGCGGAGGGCGCGATGGATAACGGCGCCGGCACCGCCACGATCGCCGAGGTCGCGAACGCGCTCGCCGGGATGGAGGACGAACTCGACACCCGCGTCCGGTTCGTCGCCTACGGCGCCGAGGAGGTCGGCCTCGTCGGCTCCGGCGTCGAGGCCGAGCGCGCCGACCGCGATGCGATCGAGGCGATCGTCAACGTCGACTCCAACGTCTTCGGCCGGACCCTGTCGCTGTCGACGCACGGGTTCGACGACCTGACCGCCGCCGCCGAGCGCCTCGCGGACCGCTTCGACCACCCGGTCTCGACCAGCGAGGAGCAGGTCCCCCACAGCGACCACTGGCCGTTCGTGATCCACGGCGTCCCGGGATACATGGTCTCCGGCGAGACCGAGGGGCGCGGGCGCGGCTGGGGACACACGCAGGCGGACACCCTGGAGAAGTTGGAGTCGCGCAACCTCCGCGAACAGGCGATCCTCCTGACCGCGCTCGTCGCGGACCTGGCCGACGGCGACACCGACGTGGCCCGCCGGGAGCCGAGCGAGATCGCCGCCGCGCTGGAGGCGGAGGACAAGGCGACCGGCATGAAGGTGATCGGCGACTGGCCGTACGACGACGACGGTGCCGTCATCGACTAGGCGGACGCGACCACGAGGACCGGTAGACGAGGACGCCGTTCCCGCGGGCGATACCCCGTTCGTTAAGTCGGGGCCCGGTCAACCTCCGACACCATGACCGAGTTCCGCGCGGCGCTGGCGGGCGACGACGGCACCCTCCGCGAGGCGGTCGAGGCCGCCGGCGGGGCGGTCGTCGCCGCCGACGCCGACCCGGACGCGGTCGTCACCCTCGGCGAGCGCGCCCTCGTCGAGACCGTCCTCGGGGACCCGTCCGCGCCGGTGCTCCCGGTCGACGCCGGCGACGGACGACACGCCGTTCGGCGAGTCGACGCGGAGGCCGCACTGGCCGCGTTCGCCGGCGGGACCGGGCGGACGGAGTCGCGGGCGACGCTCTCGGTGGCCGTCGACGGCGACTGTCGGGCGCGGGCGGCGTTAGACACGACCCTGATGACGGTCGAGCCGGCGCGCATCTCGGAGTACTCCGTCAGCGAGCGCGACGGGGACGAACCGGTCGCTCGGGTCCGTTCGGACGGCGTCGTCGTCGCGACGCCCGCCGGGTCGAGCGGGTACGCGCGCGCGGCCGGCGGCCCCGTGCTCGCGCCGGGGACCGGCCTGTCCGTGGTCCCCGTCTCGCCGTTCGCGACGACCGCCGACACGTGGGTGCTCGCCGACGAGGCGGTGGTGCGCGTCGAGCGCGACGACTGCGACGTGCAGTTGATCGTCGACGGCGAGACCGCCGGCGTCGTCCCGGCGAAGGCCGACATCCGGATCGCAGTCGACGGCCACGTTCCGTTCGTTCGGGTGCCGCCGCCGGCCGCCTCCTCACGGTCGCGACGCTGATCCGACCCGCGGGTTCCGATCTTCCGACCGGTTCCCGGGTCGACCCGCCCCGCATCCCGTTCCCGCCGCCTCGGCTCGCCCCGCCTCACCCCCCGCACGGGATTGGAAAGCTTCTAATGAGTCGTGGACCGATTTCCCCCTATGTTACCGTCACCGCTGGAGTTCCTCGTCCCCCTCGGGGCGCTGGAGTCCGTGGCGGGGGTGTTGCCGTACGTCATCCTCGTGGTCGTGCTCGTGAACGTGGTCACTCGGCTGCTCGCACAGCGGAGCTTCGAGCGCGCGGCCGACGAGGGAGACGACGACGATGCCCTGAGCCGATATCTCCCCCACGAGATCGTGAACGTCCTGCTCATCCTGCTGTCGTTCGCGTTCATGATCGTCGAACCGCACGGGGGGATGGTGCTGTCCGTGCTCGTCGTCGGGATGGTCATCTCGGACTTCTTCGAGTACGAGTCCCGCCGCGTCGAGGTCCGGAACAACATGGAGCTGGACAGGCCCAACAGCGCGCTCGTCGCCTCGGCGCTCGTGATCGCGTACGCCGGCTATCAGGCGCTGTTCTTCCTCGTCGAGCCGATCTGGAGCTCGATCATCTGAGGTCCGGCCCGGGCCCGCGGGACGCCCGCGCGGCCGGTATCGATCCCCGACTCCCGAACCGCCGGGAGGCGAACGGCTTTGACCGTTCTCGCGCACGCGATCACATGCCCAGCTACGGCACCGCGCTGTTCGTCGGCGGCACTCGCTTCATCGGCCGCCACACCGTCGAAGCGTTCCTCGAGGCCGGATACGATATCACGACCGTCACACGTGGCGAACACACCGACCCGTTCGCAGGTCGAGCGGGCGTGACCAACCGGACCGGGGACCGAACCGTCCGCAACCAACTGGAGGCCGCCCGCGACGCGGTCGAGCCCGACGTCGTCGTCGACTTCGTCGGCCTCCACCCCGGCGAGGTGCGCGAGGCGACCGACGTGTTCGCCGACGCGCGGTACGTGTACGTCTCCTCCGGGTCGGCGTACGTCCCGGGCGACGTGCCGATGCGCGAGGACGAAACCGAGCTGCACCCCTGCGAGCCCGAGCAGGAGGACGACGACGACGCCGAGACGTACGGTCCGCGCAAGGCCGAGTGCGACCGCGCCGTATTCGCCGCCGCCGAGGCAGGCGTCGAGGCGATGGCGGTCCGGCCGATGCTCGTTCAGGGCCCCCACGACTACACCGAGCGCTTCGGCTACTGGGTGAACCGCGTCGCCGAACACGACGAGGTGCTCGTCCCCGGCGACGGGGGGTCGTTGCTCCACCGCGTGTACGTGGAGGACCTCGCCCGGGCGCTTCTGCTGGTCGCCGAAGAGGGGAAGCCCGGCGAGGCGTACAACGCCGCCGACCGGTCGGCGTACTCCCTCGATCGCTCGCTGGAGCTGATCGCCGATGCCCTCGACACGGCGGTGACGCCGGTACACGCGAGCGAACGGGAACTCGCCGCCCACGACGTGGAGCCGAGCGCGTTCCCGCTGTACACGCCCGAACCGAGGCTCGTGTCGACCGGGAAGCTCGCGGCGCTGGGGTGGGAGTCGACGCCGCCGGTGGAGTACATCGCCGAGACGGCGCGGGCGCACGTAGACGCCGGCGTCACCGGCCCCGATGAGTCGTTGGATCGGGACACCGAGGAGTCGGTTATAACGGCCCTACGCGCCGAGGACGGCGAATAGCGTCGTGCGTTCACCCGAACCTCCGTGAGCGCGACGAACCGGCGAAGCCGCCGGGGACCGCGAGGTTTTCGGCCGCCGCCCGCGAGGCCCCGCGTATGGCAGACACCGCGCTCGTCATCGGCGGCACCCGGTTCATCGGGCGACACGTCGTCGAGGACCTGCTCGACAACGGCTACGAGGTCACGATCTTCAACCGCGGGAACCACGAGAACCCCTTCTCGGACGTCGAGGGCGTCGACCACGTCGAGGGCGACCGCCGGAACGACACCGACCTGAAGGCGGCAGCCCTCTCCGTCACGCCCGACGTCGTGATCGACTGCGTCGCCTACTACCCCGAGGACGTGCGCGTCGCCACCGACGTGTTCGCCGACGCGGACGGCTACGTGTACATCTCCTCGGGGGCCGCCTACGGCGTCGAGGAGATCCCCAAACGCGAGGGTGAAACCGAACTGTGCTGCTGCACGGACGAGCAGGCGACCGACGACTCCCACGAGTCGTACGGTCCGCGCAAGGCCGAGGGCGACCGCGCGATCGTCGCGGCCGCCGAGGACGGCGTCAACGCGATGAGCGTCCGCCCGTGCATCGTCTACGGCCCCCACGACTACACCGAGCGGCTCGACTACTGGATCGACCGCGTGCTGAATCACGACCGCGTGGTCGTCCCCGGCGACGGTCAGAACCTCTGGCACCGCGCGTACGCCGAGGACGTGGCGAGCGCCCTGCGGATCGTCGCCGAGGAGGGCGAGCCCGGCGAGGCGTACAACGTCGGCGACCGCAGGCTGGTCACGATGGAGGAGATGGTCGATCTGATCGCCGAGGCGGCCGACACCGACGTGGAGGTCGTCCACGCGGGCGAGCGCGAACTCGCGGCCGCCGGCCTCGCGGCGGACGACTTCATCCTCTACCGCGAGTACCCGCACGTCCTCGACACGAACAAGCTGGCCGCGCTCGGCTGGGAGTCGACGCCGCTGGCCGAGGCGATGGAACGCACCGTTTCCGAGCACCGCGAGAGCGACCGCGACGGAGGCGAACACGACCCCGGACGCGAGGCGGAGGAACGCGTGCTCGGCGTGCTCGACACGCTGTAGGCCGGCGTCGCTCCCGGTGCTTCCGTCACCGGTGGAGAACTCCCCGGTGCGGTCCGGCGGTCCGCCGCGTTACTCCCCGTCGAACTCGCGGTCGTGGCTCATCTCGCTCACCTCGTCCTCCAGCCACTCGCGGAACCACTTCACGCGTTTGATGCGCTCGTGGGCGATCGACTCGGCGGCGTCGCTCTCGACGCGCGAGGCGTGCTCGCGGCCGCGCTCCAACACGCGCTGGACCATCTCCGCGGCGTCCATGTGCGTGCGCGCCTCGTAGCCCATCCGGAGGATCATGAGCGTGGTGCCGTTGGCACCGACCTTGTCGAGCAGGTCCGCCTCGATGAGACACTGCGTCTCCAGCGAGAGGTCCGTCACCGGCCCCTGATACGAGTGGTCCTCGACGGACGAGCACACCTCGGCGACGAACGACTCTGGATAGTCGCCGTGCGTTTCGAGGTACTGCCGGGCGACGCGGGCGCCCTCCTCGGCGTGGACGTCCTGGTCGGCCTCCAGCTTCGACACGTCGTGAAACAGCGCGGCCACCCGCACCACGTCGGTGTCGGCGCCCTCCTTGGCGGCGATCGTCTCGGCGATGTCGACCACGTTCAGGATGTGGTTGAAGCGGTACTCCGCGGAGTGCCACGGGTACCACCGCATCCGGCCGCCGTCGTCCTCGCTTTCGACGGACGCGGCGAGGTACTCGCGGACGAAGTGTTCCATGTCCGCGAGCTCCTCGGCGGTGACGCGCGAGCCCTTTATTTCGACGCCCACTGCGGCCACCCCCTGTACGGATCGAGTTGGGAAGAAACGAATGTCGTTCTCATTACGGAATGATACGGCCTGTTCCGTCCTTAGTCGTTACGACAGGTCGGACTCGGTGAACCGAACCGAGGCGGTCGTCCCGGACCGCGGATATCAGTGGTCCGTCGGTCGAGACCGCCGCGTCGCGAACCGCTAAGTGCGCCCGTCGCTCACGTCCGGACGTGACCGATCAGCTGTATCTCGCGGACAGCACCGTCGGCGAGTTCGAGGCGACCGTCGAGCGATCGCTCGACGAGCGCGTCGTCCTCGACCGGACGCACTTCTACCCGACCGGCGGCGGCCAACCCAACGACACGGGGACGCTCCGAGTCGTCGACGCCGGCGACGGCGCTGTCGGCGCGGACGGGGCCGGCGACGCCGGCGGCGACGCGGACGGTCAGGGCGCAGTCGGCGACGAGTTCGCCGTCACCGACGTGGAGAAGACGGACACGGTGTATCACCACCTCGACGGCGCGGCGCCGCCCGAGGGCGCGCGCGTCCGCGGCGTCCTCGACTGGGACCGCCGGCGCGCCCACATGCGCTATCACACGGCCCAACACCTCCTCTCGGCGGTCCTCCTCGACGACTTCGACGCCCGAACGGTCGGGAACCAGCTCTACACCGACCGCGCGCGTCTCGACGCCGAGTACCCGAAGTTCTCCGAGACCGACCTCGTCGACATCGAGACACGCATGAACGCCCTCGTCGACGACGCGCTCCCCGTGCGCCAGTACACGATGGACCGCGCGGTCGCCGAGGCGGAACTGGACACCGAGCGGACGCGGATCGACCTGCTCCCGAGTTCGATCACGGAGCTTCGGATCGTGGAGGTCGGCGGGACGCGAAGCGGCCCGGGGAACGCGAGCGGGGAGGGGACCGACCCGCGGGCAGGCGACGCGGACGACCCGTTCGACCGCACCGCCTGCGCGGGAACCCACGTCGGGAACACCGACGCGATCGACGAGGTGACCGTCGAGGGCCGGACGACGCAGGGCGGCGAGAAGGAGCGCGTGGAGTTCACCCTCGCGGACACCTGAGGACCGGCCGAAGCGTCGACTGCGACCGCCCCCGTGCGTCCGATTTCAGCCGTGATATTCGGGTGCGTACATATTTACGCCGTTTCCGGATAGGGGAGGGTAGCGGCACAGGGAGTGCGGACGAACCAGGACATGCTCAGACCGAGCGATTACGACCCGAAGGAGTTGCGAGCGTTGACGGGAGCGGCGGCGCCGACGCACGCCGACGAGGAGCCGGACCGGTGGACACAGCCGGACGACTTCCTCGGTCGAGCGGACGCGCGCGTGCGGGCGGCGCAGGTGGAAGACGCCTTCCTCCTTCAGGCGGCGGCCGGCGGCGCGAGCAGGCCCTACCTGCCGAGTCTTCCGGACTCGGTGGTGGGGACCCAGCTCGTGCTCGACTGGTTACGCTACCTCGTCGGCGTCGGCGGGCGCGAACGCGCCCGCGAGGCGCTCGCCTTCTATCGGGACGTGGAGTGGCTCGACGAGTCCGTCGAGGACGCCCTCGCGGCGTACCTCGAGGCCTTCGACGACACCGAGGGATCGCGGCTCTCCGTCGGCCACCACCGCACGAGCCTGCTGTTCGTCGCCCGCCTCGCCGCGCTCCGATAACCATGGCAGCAGAATCCGAATCCGCAGACGACGACAGTTTCGAGTCCAGTAACCCGACCCCGATCGGCGTGAAACTCGGCTCCACCCGGACCGTGCTTCGGTACCCGGAGGACGCCGACAGCGACGAGCTCACGACGGTGCGAACGCTCACCTGCCTCGCGCTGTACGAGGACGCGATCACGGGAGAGGAGAAGGCCCTGTTCGGGGAGCAGGCCGCCGCCGAGTACCCCGACCGCGTTCAGTACATGCTCCGCTCCGGGCTCCCGGAGGACGACGAGCGCGCCGAGCTCGCCGGCCGGTTCTTCCGGGAGCTGCTCGCGGCCAACGGCGTCCCCTCGGACTCGGCGGTCGTGTACGCGATCCCGACGATGGACAACGACGCCGGGCTGGAGAACCTCACCGAGGTCATCGAGTCCTCGGACATCGGCGCGCACACGATGCGCGCGTACCCCGAGTCGCTGTGCGGCGCCATCCCCGCGATGGGCGCCGGCGTCGAGGCCGTCGACGACGTGTTCATCTCCGTGAACATGGGGTCGACCAACCTCGAGGCGTGCGCGTACCGCCGCGGCGACCAGCTCGTCCCGTTCTCGACGGGCTCGGTGACGGGCAACGACGTGGACCGGCGCATCGTCGCCAACGTCGAGGAGGAGACGCAGGGGCGCGTCCACGTCGACCTGACGACCGCCCGCGAGTACAAGGAGGAGCACGGCAACGTCGGGAACTTCGAGCCGTTCTCCGACGTGATCCAGCAGCCCGGCGGCGGCTCCCACGAGTTCACCATCGAGGACAGCGTCGTCGACGCGCTCGACTGGTACCTCGACGCCGCCGTCGACGAGGTCGCCAACGAGTTCCTCCCCGAACTCGCCAACGACTACATGAAGGTGTACCAGCTCTCGCTGAACAACGACATCGCCGTCACCGGCGGCATGGCGTGCATCCCCGGCCTCGCCGAGGAGTTCGAGCGCCGGCTCTGCGAGGAACTCGACCGCGACGTGAACGTGGTCGTTCCCGACGAGCCCGACCTCGCGGCCGCCGAGGGCGCACGACGCATCGCCGAGAAGCTCGCCGGCCAGTAAGGGGCCGATGGGCGGCTTCGACTTCGAGGACGACGTTGACGACCGCGACGGCGACCGACCGGACGACGGCGGCGTTCAGTTCGGCGCCGACGACGCCGGCGGCGCCGACACGGTCGTCTCGCCCGCCGAGCCGTCGCCGCTCGACGGTCCCGGTTCTCTCGGTTCGACTGCCGACGTCGCCAGCGGCGGCGCCGAAGGCGACGACCGACCCGCCGCCGGCGACGGCGCGGGAGGGCCGCCGGACTCCGATCCCGTCGAGGCGCACCTCTACGCCGGCGAGGAGGTCCGCGCGGGCCTCCCCGTCGCCGACGGCCGACTCGTGGCGACGAGCCACCGGGTACTCGCGTACGCGCCCGACGCGGACCCGGACGAGCGGGCGACCCTGCGCGCGGTCCAGCGCGTCAACGTGACCGACGTGTCGCCCTCCTCGACCGCGACCGACTGGCTCGTCCGCCCGATCGCGTACACCGTCATCGGCGGCCTCGCGATGGTGCTTGGCGGCTCGATGGTGTCGCTCGACTCGATGAGCGCGACGACCCCCGACTCCGCCGGCGCGACCGGCGTCGGCGGGCTCCTCTCGATGATCGGCGGCGTGCTCTCGGTGCTCTCGCTGGTCGACGACCTCCTCCGCGTCGCCGGCGCGCTCTCGCTGTTGCTCGGGGCGGCACTGCTGGGCGTCTATGCGGCCACTCGCGGCCGGGAAGTCGTCGTCGAGACCGAGGGCGAGGTCGACACGCTCCGCCTCGGCGCCGGCGACGTCGACGACGACGCAGTCGCGCGATTCCGTGCGGAAGTCGGGGTCGACGACGAGCCGTCGAGCGGGGCGCTGGCGCGGCTGTTCGGTCGGTAGCATGCGAGAGCGCGGGCCGTCGGAGGACGAGAGACCGCGAGAACGAGAGAGAACGGAAACGGGAACGAGAACGGCGGCGACCACGCCGCCGCGAGTTCGCCGTGCTGGTTCGGCGTTTCGGGGGCGCTACCGGCTTACAGCTCGCCGAGCTTCCGGAGGAGCTGGCCGCGGTAGCGCTCGTCGGCGGTGACGCCCTTCACTTCGAGGACGTTGCGCTCCAGTTTGTCGAGCGCGACGTGGAAGGCGTGCTCGGCGCCGTACCCCTCGCCCGAGCCGCCGACCTGGCCGTGGGTGGTTCGAAGGCGGATCTGCGCCTGGATGAGCGGCGTGCCGCGGAGCTTCTCCTTGTGCTCGTGGAAGCGAACGTGCGCGTGGAGGACGCGCATCTCCTGGTACTTGTCCGAGACCTTCCCGATCGAGTTGCGGATGTCCTCACGCGAGAGCGTGTCGAGCAGGGCGACGTTCGTCACCTGCACGTCCATCGCGTCCTCCTCGGTGAAGGTGAGCGCGCGGAGCACGTCGGTCTTCGTGAGCACGCCGGCGACCAAGTCGTCGCGCTCCTCGGGCGTGACCACGAGCCCGCTGATGTCGTTGTCCATCATCAGCTGGACCGCCTCCCGAACCGACTTCTCGGCGGTGACGGTGAGAACCGGCGACGACATCATGTCGTACACCGGCAGGTCGAGCATCCGGTCGATATCGCCGCTGCGGTCGCCCCGCGTCTGTCGGTCGTCGTCCCGGACGACGAAGTCGACGATGTCGTGGGTCGTGAGGATACCTCCCAGGCGACCGTTCTCGTTGACGACCGGGAGCCGCGAGATGCCGTTCTCGCGCAGGCGGTTGATCGCCTGCCCCACGTGGGCGTCCTCGGGGACGGTGACCACGTCGGTGGTGTAGATGTCCTCGACCGTCAGCGCGTCGAGGTTGTCGAGGACCGCGGCGAGGATGGCGTCGACGGTGACGATGCCGTACAGCCGTTCGCCCTCGTAGACGGGCGCGATCTTCACGTTGCCCTCGACGAGCACGCGCGCGACCTCGCGCACGTCCTCGGTGCGGGCCACCTCCGGGGCCGGCTTCATCAGCGCCGCCGCCCTCGTGTCGTCGTCGACGCGCGAGTTGATCAGCTCACGCTCGCCGATGACGCCCGCGTACTCGCCGTCCTCCATCACGATGATACCCTTCGGATTCTCGCGTTCGAAGATGGCGCGGATCTTTCCGAGTCGTTTGCCCGCGTCCACCTCTACGAACTCCGGCACGGCGATGTTTGAGATATCCATAACTCCATTACGTGGGTACGATCCCCCATGTCTTGAAGCTTGGTTCGGATCCCAGCGACTGGTGGTATGAGGAGAGCTATCAATGCTCGCGATACGATCGGCCGACTGCGGCCTGTTCGTGACAGGAAAGATGACAGAGAGAATTTATCAATGCGACAGTGTCGTGTCCGGACCTACACTGTCACGATCGACGAGACGCGTCGCCGCCGGCAACAGTTATTCACCGGGTCCGCGATCGTCCGCCGCGCCGTCGGACCGCCCGATCAAATGATGCCCTCGGTGTCGCCGATGGGCGTGACCGAGTAGTCGACCGTCTTGGTGTCGGTCGTCGCGCGGATCTTCCCGACGAACGTCGAGATCTGTTCCAAGTTCCCCTCGAGGATGAACAGCTCCATGCAGTTGTGGTCGCCGACGTGGCTGTGAAAGTTCGAGGCGACGATGTTCTCGTGCTCGTGGCGCAGTTGCATCATGCGCTCCTCCACGTTGGTTCCCTCGTAGTCGAACACGACGGTGACGATACCCATCAGCTCGCGGTCCTCGAGCTTGCGGTCCTCGAACTCCCCCAAGAGATCCCTGGCGGCCTCCCTGAGGAATTCGCTGCGACCGGTGTAGCCGTGTTCCTCGGTGAACTCGTCGATCCGGTCGACGAGGCTGTCCGGCATCGAGACGCTGACGACGCCCATGTAATAACATTGGGCGGTCGAGTTACTAAGCCTTCCGTATCAGCTGTCGGATTCGTCCGTGAGCCGACCGACGGAGTCGCTGACGCGGTCGAGGCGGACGCGCTGGGCGTCGGCCGCCTCGGCGATGTCTTCGACGGTGCGGCGGACCGCGGCCGCCTCGGTGCTGGCCTCCTCGACCAGCGAGGCGACCTCCTCGGTCGTGGACGCCTGGGAGTCGGCCGCGCGTGCGACCTCCTCGACGCCCGAGGCCGCCTCCCGGATCGCCTCCGCGATGCTGTCGAGACGCTCCATCGCCTCGTCGACGCGGGCGACGCCGTCCTGAATGCGGCCCTCGGTCCGCTCGAGGCTCTCGACGGTGGCCTCGGCGCCGGTCTGGATGTTGTCGACGAGCGACTCGATCTCGCCGGCGCGCTGCTGGGACTCCTCGGCGAGGCTCTTCACCTCGTCGGCGACGACCGCGAAGCCCTCGCCCGCCTCGCCGGCGCGGGCGGCCTCGATGTTCGCGTTCAGCGCCAACAGGTTCGTCTGGTCCGCGATCCCGTCGATGACCGACACGACCTCGTCGATCTCGCCCACGCGCTCGCGGAGGTCGTCGAGGTCGTCGGTCACCTCGTCGGTCGCGTTCTCGATGTCCTCCATCGTGTCCCTGGCCTCGCCCGCGGCGTCGACGCCCTCCTCCGCGAGCGTCTCGGCGTCGCCGGAGACCTGTGCGACCTGCTCGGCGCTGGCGGCCACCTCCTCGACGTTCGCCGAGAGCGTTCCCACCTCGGCCTCGACGTCCCCCATCCGATCCGCCTGCGTCTCCGCCAACTCCGCCAGTTCGTCCGCGTTCCCGGCGACGCCGGCGGCGGCATCGCCGATCTGATCGAGCGGGTCCTCCACCTCCCGGGAGACCTCCTCGGTCAACTCGCGACGGCGGTCGATCTCCGCCTCCATCTGCTCGGCGTAGGAGTCGATGTACGTGTCCATCGCGACCTGCTGGTCGAGCAACAGCAGCTTCAACAGCGGGAGCAGGTGATCGGTGAATCGCGTGAGCGCGTCGTCGCCGGGAGCACCCTCCTCGACGCCGGCCGCCTCCCGAGCCTCATCCGCGAGCGCGTCCATCAGCCCCTCGTAGTAGACGCTGTACCCGGAGAAGTACACCCGCGGACCGAGGTCGAGCATGTTGTGAAGCTTCCCGATCCGCGCGCGCCGCTGGAAGTAGTCGGGGCCGTAGTCGCCGCCGCCGAGGTCGATCAGGTACTGTCGTTGCGTCCGCTTCAGCGCCTCGATCCCCTTGCTCGACCGGTCGAAGATGGCGTTCGTCTCCTCGTGGCCGGTGAAGTGGTCGTAGAACTCGTCGACCAGCTCCGGCGCGAGGTCCGCGAGGAGCGGTTCGAGCGACGAGAGCGTCTCCTCGTCGCTCGGCGAGAGCCGGCTGAATCGCTTGCGCGTCCGGATGTCCGCGTCGTCGAGGCCGAGTCGCTCGGCCAAGTCGCCGCCGTCGACGCCGCGGCGGTCGGCGTCGCTCACCATGAATCCGGACGAGTCGCCGGGCGATCGGTCGGCGGGTGAGCCAGCCGGCGAGGACCCGCCGGCGTCCGCGACGCCGCCGTCCGTCCGGCGGTCGTCCGCCCGCGGGTCGTCCTCGACGCCCCCGTTCTGCCCGCTCGGCCGCCCAGCAGACCCATCATCGCCCGACTCGTCACCAATGTTTCGAGAATCCCGCAAATCCATGTGGCTCAGCAACCACCGTTGCCGAACTTAACGGGTCGGTCCAAAATCTCAGTCGTGAAGCCTTCAGGTGAACGCTTATGTGCCGCTCGGAAAACCACATGCCATGACGCGACGGATCCTCATCGTGGACGACTCCGGATTCCAGCGGACGCTCATCCGGGGGATCCTCGAGGACGACTTCGAGGTCGTGGGCGAGGCCGAGAACGGCTCGGAGGCGGTCGACCTGTTCGAGGAGACCCGACCGGATCTGGTCACGATGGACATCATGATGCCGGACGTGAACGGCATCGAGGCGACCAGCGACATCAAGGAACGCGACCCCGGAACGTGCGTCGTAATGTGCACCAGCGTCGAACAGCGCGACCAGATGAGACAGGCGGTGAAAGCCGGCGCCGACGGCTACGTCACGAAGCCGGTCGAGGAGGAGACCCTGCGGTCGGAAGTCGAGAACGCGCTGGCGTCGTAGCCGAGACGGGCGCTCGGGCAACGACGCGGACGCTGGCGGAACGCGACACTGCACTCGGATCGCCCACGGGGAGCCGTAGCGCTTGGCCGCTCGACTGGGTCCGGCAGGGCCATCGGGGAACGAGAACAGCTATAGTAGTGCAGATTTAATACATTTCTAAGAGCAATTACTATTCAATGAGTGTGAAAGACGAGCGGGAAGCCACGAGGAGATCCGTCCGGACGGTCGCGGGCGTCGTCGGTGCGACGTTCGGTCTGCTGCTGTTGTCTGCTGCCGTCGCGTACTCGGTCATGGTGAACGTCGTCGACTGGATGGCCGTGGGCGTCTTGGCGTATCCCGTCGCGGGGATCGCTCCGTTCGTGGTCATCAGCGGTGCGATCTTGACGATCCCGATCCTCATCCCGACCGCGCTGATCACGGCACGGGTCCTGAGCTGAACGGCATCGGAAGGTCGACCCCCACGCGCCGAGGCGAGTGGGACGCCGGCACGCCGATCACTGTCGATTCTGTCACGTCCGCGTCGAACCCGGGAAGCTATCGCTCCGCCTGGCGAGAACCCGGACCCGACTGCCACTCCGGAGCTCGTGTTGTGCCGCCTCACAACTGGGATGGGGCGGGTTCGAACCGCGGTCGTTCCACTCGTTCCACTCCCCGGTTCGGATCCGCCGGACACCGGCGATCGCGGCGCGGACGACTCGCTGTCGCTCGTCGTCAGTACGCCGCGGAAGGATGGGTTGGGGCGGATTCGAACCGCCGACCTGCTCCGTGTGAAGGAGCCGTCATAACCGGACTAGACCACCAACCCGCATCGCAACGTACCCCGGTCGAACGCTTAAGGCTTACCGTCCGTGCCGGCGTCGCGGCCACCGACCCGAGGATTAATCCCGCCCGACGACGGACCAGCGGGCGTGACGAAGATCGAAGTCGACCTGCCCGACCGAATCGACAGCGAGATCTCTCGCCTCGCCGAGCAGGGGGAGTTCCTCAACCGCAAGGAAGCCATCGAGGACTTCCTCACGCGCGGCCTGCAGGCGTACGACGTAGAGGGCGATACAACGACCGAAGGGGAGGCCGACGGCGACCTCTTCACCGACGCCATCGACGAACAGCAGGATCCCGCCGCCCTCGACGAGGACATGGGCGACGAACCGACGTTCTGATCCGAGCGCTGCCGTCGAGACGGACGGCTCAGTGCAACCCTTCGACGCACGCCGGTCCGTCCGCTCCGTGCGTGTTCCGCTCGCCGAGCGGCCGCGTTACTCCTCGCTGCGCCCGGACCGGTACTCGTCGAGTCGCTCGCGGGCCTGCTGGACCGCCTCCTTCGCTTCCCCCTCTGCCTTCTTCGACAGCTCCGTCAAATCGGCCTCCAAGCGGTCGAGCCGCGACGGCTCCGGTTCCTTCTCGCGACCCACGATGTCGCGAACCCGCTCCTCGACCGGTTCGAGCTCCTCCTTGACCCCCGCCTTCGCGTGGTCCGCCGCACGACCGAGATAGTATCGCGCGTCCTCGAAGTGCTTGGACATATCTGACCGTTGTCGAAGGACGAATAAATCGTTTGTGGGCGTCACGACCGGCGGGCGCCGCGTCCCCGTCGCCCGCTACTCGTAGCCGGGGGCGTCCTCGGGGACGCCGTCGCGGGCGTTGACGGCGCGCGCGAGGGTGAACAGCGCGTCCGACAGGCGATTGAGATACGCCACGGCCTCGGCGTTCACCGGCTCGTCGTCCGCGAGGTCGACCGCGCGGCGCTCCGCCCGGCGCACGACCGTCCGCGCGTGGTGGAGTTTCGCTCCGGGTTCGCTTCCGGACGGGAGCACGAAGCTCCTGAGCGGCTCCAGCTCCTCGTCCAGTTCGTCGATCCAGTCTTCGAGCCGCTCGGTGTGGTCCGCACGGACGACGGGGTCGCCCTCGTCGGGGTCGGGGTCCGGGTTGGCGAAATCCGCCTGAAGGACGTGGAGGTGGTCCTGTACGGTCCGCAGCATCTCGTCGATGTCGTCGTATCCCGTCGGGCGGATCGTCCCGATGAGCGCGTTCGCCTCGTCGACGGTGCCGTACGCCTCGATGCGTGGGGAGGTCTTCGACACCCGCGACATGTCGCGGAGGTCGGTCTTCCCCTCGTCGCCGCGGCCGGTGTAGATGGGCATCGGATCGGGGTTCAGGCGAGCGTTCGCTCGACGTACTCGAGGATGTTCGCGGACTCGTTCATGGTCACGCCGCGCTCGTCGTCGACGAGCACGGGGACGCCGCGTTGGCCGCTGACGCGGGCGACCTCGTCGCGCTTCGAGTGGAGCGCCTCCGTCCAGACGGTCTCGTACTCGACGTCGGCCTCCCGGAGCGCGTCGTGGACCTTCTCGCACCACGGACAGCCGTCCAGCGCGTACAGCGTTACGGACATGCTCCGATCGAGGGCCGCCGGCGGCAAGTAGCTTGCCACGCCGGCGGCCGATCGATCCCGGTGAGCGTGGAGTCGGAGGCCCGTTCCCGAACCCGCTGGTTCCCGAACGGTCAAGTGCCCGTCACCACACCGGCGCGTATGCAGCACGGAGTCGATATCGAGTCGTACTACGACCTGCGACTGCTCTCGGAGGTGTCGGTGTCCCCCGACGGCGAGCGCGTCGCGTTCACCGCCCGGGAGTCCGATCCCGCGGCCGACGAACACCGGACGGGCCTGTACGTCGCGCCGACTGACGGGAGCCGCGAGCCGCACCGCCTCACCCGCGCGTCCACGGCGTCGGCGCCGACGTGGGGCCCCGACGGCGACACGCTCGCGTTTCTCGCCGCCCGCGACACCGACCTCGACCGCACGCGCGGCCGCGTCGACGAGGGCGACGACGAGACGGACGAGGCGGAAGCCGACGAGGACGGCGAGGACGACGGAAGCGGCAGCAACGGCGGGAACGGCGACGAGAAGCCGACCCAGCAGGTGTGGGCGTTCGACCTCGCGCGCGGCGGCGACGCCCGCCAGCTGACCGCCTTCGAGCGCGGAGTCACGGAGTTCGACCTCGCACCCGACGGCGGCCGCCTCGTCGTCGCCGCCCGCGACCCGACCGACGAGGAGGAGGACTACCTCGATCGGCGCGAGGACGACGGGCCCATCGAGGTGACGCGGCTCCAGCACAAGCGCGACGGCGCCGGCTGGCTCGACGACGTGACCACCTACCTGTTCGTCGGCGACCTCGACAGTGAGGCCGCCGACGCCGAGTCGTTCGACCGCCTCGACGACGCCTACGGCGCCGGCTCGGCCGAGCCGCTGGCGGGACTCCAGCCCGCGTGGGGGCCGACCGACCGCATCGCCTTTACCACCTGCGTCGCCGACGACCCCGACGACTCCGGCGCCTACGACGTGTGCACGATCGCGCCCGACGGCTCCGAGTGCCGGGTCGTCACCGACGGGAGCCTCCGGTGCGCCTCGCCGACGTGGTCGCCCGACGGCGACCGCCTCGCGTTCGACGGCAGCAACTACGACAACTGGTACGAGCCCAACGAGGCGTACGTCGCGCCCGACGAGGCCGACGCCGCGTTCGAGTCCGTCTCGCAGGAGTTGGACCGCACGCTCGCGCGCTCGGGCGCGCCCCGGTGGCTGGACGACGAGACGCTCGTCGTCCCGATCGCCGACGAGGCGTGGACGCGGCTCGCGGTGTGTCCGGTCGACGGCGAGCCGCGGCGGGCGTTCACCCGCCAGGGCCGCGACCGCACGATCGCGGCGTTCGACCTCGCGGGCGACACGGTCGCGCTCGGCCTCACGGGCGCCGACCAGCCGCCGGACGTGTACGCGGTCCCGGGCGCGGAGCTTCGCGAGGACGACGCCGGCGGCCCGACGAAACGCGTCTCCGCGCTCAACGACGAGTGGCTCGATGGCCGCGCCGACGCGCTCCCCGACTGCGAGGTCGTCGCCTACGAGAACGCGGACGGGGAGGAGATCGAGGCGGTCGTCTACTACCCCCCCGACTTCGACGCCGACGCGGACGGCCCGGCGCCCGCGATCTGCTCGATCCACGGCGGGCCGATGAGCTACGACGCCCCCGGGTTCCGGTTCGACGTGACGTACTGGACGAGCAAGGGGTACGTCGTCGCGAAGCCGAACTACCGCGGGTCGACCTCCTACGGCCGCGCGTTCTCGGAGTCGCTGAAGGGGAGCCGCGGGGAGTTGGAGTCCGACGACGTGATCGCGGCGATGGAGCACCTCGTCGACGAGGGCGTCGCGGACGCCGACCGGCTGTTCTGTACGGGCTTCAGCTACGGCGGGATCACGACCGCGCACGTCGTCACGCGGACGGACACCTTCGCGGCCGCCGCGCCCGAACACGGCATCTACGACTTCTACAGCAACTTCGGGACCGACGACAACCACAACTGGCACCAGTGGGAGTTCGGGATGCCGTGGGAGAACGAGGCGCTGTACCGCGACATCTCCTCGATCAGTCGCGTCGGCGACATCGACACGCCCCTCCTGATCACCGCGGGCGAGGAGGACTGGCGGTGTCCGCCGACGCAGGCCGAGCAACTGTACGTCAGCGTCCGCAAACAGGGCGTCGACGCGAAGCTCGTGATCTATCCGAACGAGCACCACAACATCGGGACGCCGAAGCGGGCGACCCATCGGATCGAGGAGCTGACGGAGTGGTTCGAGACGCACGATCCGGGCGTGGACGGCGGAGCGAGCGAAGCGAGCGACTGAGTCCACGGACCGCGGCGTTCACGGATCGGGCAGCGATCTGTGGGCTCACGAGACCGCGGGTCTCGTGGACGGCGAGAGCTCCGTGCCGAGCCGCTCACAGCAGTGACGGATCGCGAGAACGGCGCGCGGCCTCGCGGCTCGTCGGCGTGAAAGAACGGAAAAGCGCACCCAGTGGGTGCGGTAGTTCGCTGTGAGTGCCTTACAGGCGGGTGACGTTCGTCGCGCGCGGGCCTTTCTCGGCCGTCTCGATGTCGAACTCGAGCTCCTCGCCCTCCTCCAGATCGCCGCCCTCGATGTCGTCCATGTGGACGAAGACGTCGTCGTCGGAGTCGTCAGTCGCGATGAAACCGTAGCCGCCAGTGTCGTTGAAGAAGTCGACCTTCCCTTTCGCCATACCCGTTCGAGGCGAGGATCACTGAAAACCCTTCCGTCACGTCTGCGGCCGCGACAACGGCTCTCGCGCGCGAATCCCTCACACGATCACAGGTCGAGTCCGAGCGTCCGGTTCGCCCCGAGCAGCGCGAGACACGTCGCCAGCAGCGCGACGACGAGGCCGTAGGCAGCCGGCCACCCGGCCGCGCTCGCGACGGCGCCGGTGACGACCGACCCCGATGCAGCGAGGAACATGTACACGGTGCGAAGCAGGCCGAAGGCGTAGCCGCGCTCGGCGTCCGTCAGCCGGTCCATGAACCGTGCCTGAATCGGTCCGGGCCAGGAGATCCCGGCCCCCAGCACCGCGACGCCGGCGACGGTTCCGACGGCTCCGGGCGCGAGCACCAGCGTCGCGATGCCGGCGCCCGCGAGCGTGACGCTGATCGCGACGGCGGCGTCACGGGAGAGCACGTCGGACACCCGGCCGTTCACCGGCTGGGCGACCGCGCTGATCGCGAACACGGCGCCGAAGGCGGTCGCCGCCGTCGACGGCGCGAGGTCGCGGTGTGCGACGAGAAACGTCGGCAGGAACGACGAGACGGCCTGAAACGTGAACCCGCACAGCACGGCGATCGCGGTCGTGTACGCCAGCGGCGGACGGGCGAGCACGTCGGCGATCCGTCCGGGATCGACGGCCGCCCGGAGGTCGCGCTCGGGGTTGGCCGGCGCGAGCGACGGCACGAACAGCAGCGTCGCGACGGCCGCCGGGACCGCGACGCCGGCGCCCGCACCGACGGCGACCTCCCAGCCGTAGCGGTCGGCGAGCACGCCCCCGACCGCGGGGAACGCCGCGCCGGCGACGGCACCCGCGCCCGTGAGCACGCTCAAGGCGCCGCCGCGCTCGTCGTACAGTCGCGACAGCAGCGAGGTCCCGGGCGAGAAGAACAGTCCGGCGCCCGCGCCGAGCACCAGCGTCGCCGCCCCGAACGCGAGTATCGACGACGACAGCGCCACCAACGCGGTTCCGACCCCGGCCCCGACGATCCCGGCGAGGACGACCGGCCGCTCGCCGAGGCGGTCGGCGAGCACGCCGCTGGGGAACTGCAACAGCGCGTACGTCGCCCACATTCCGGTGAGCGCCAGCCCGACCGTCGCCTCGGTCGTCCCGAAGTCGACGAGGACGAACGGGACGACCGCGCCGAGGAGCACCCGCGCACCCAGCTGACTGAAGTTTCCCGCGCTTACCGCCGCGAGTGCGAGGCGGCGGCGACCGCCGCTCATTCGGCCGCGTGCCGTTCGGCGGCCGCGCGGACCGCGTCCGGCAGCGGCTCGGGGCCGTCCTCGCCGATCGCGACCTGGACGGTCTCCCCCTCGGCGACGAGGTGTCCGTCGTAGTGCAGTTCGTAGCCGAAGGTGAGGCTGGTCGTCCCGATGTCGGTCACGTCGAGCACCGCGCGAACGGCGCCGGTTCCCTCGATCGGCGCCCGGAACTCGATCGACAGCGACGCCAGCGCCGCCCGCGAGTCGGCCAGGTCGATGCCGACCTCCTCGCGGAAGAAGGCGGTGCGCACCTCCTCGAAGTAGGTGGCGTAGACGGCGTTGTTCACGTGGCCCATCGGGTCGAGGTCGCGGTAACGGACCGGAACCGTCGTTTCGAAGGTCATACGCGGTGGTCGACCGCCGGGGATTTCGGGCTATCGTTTATCGATCCGCGCGTTCGGCGTCCGCCGTCACCGTGGGCGCGCCGGACGCCAGCGCGGTCGCCCGCGAGGCGAGCCACAGGGTGAACACCCCGACGGCGATGACCGCGGCGTCCGCAAGCGAGGGGAGCAGTCCCAGCGAGACGATGAGCGTCGTCGCGCATGCGGGGGCGTGGCGCGTGTCCGTCAACGCCATCCCGAGGGTGGTGAGGCCGACCGAGACGACGCCGCTGACCGCGAGGTACGCGCCCGCCAGTTCCCCGGCCGCCAGCGCGCCGGTGATGGCCGCGCCGTCGGTGAGCCCGTGATATGCGAGCAGTCCGGCGAGGATCCCGACGGCGTGCCCGCCGAGCAGCGCCCGCGCGCTCGGCCGGTCGGAGCCGGCGGCGATCAGGTACGCCGACGGCCCGAGGCTCGGGAACACGAGCGGGCGACCCGTCGCCCACGCGAGCGCGCCGGCGACCGCGAGGAGCCCGCCGGCGTGCAGCGCGTCCGCGACGGCGTCCGGGATCGGTCGCACAGTGTCGACTGGGCGACGCGACGCGGATGAGGCCGGCGGTTCGGGACGGAGCGCCGCCCGCTCGCGAGCGGCCGCGATCGATCGCGATCGACGGCGACCGGTGTTTTGAAAGTCACCGCCCACACAACGGGTGGTATGAGCCTCGAAATGGAGTTCTCCTGCCCCCGCTGCGGCGAGAACCGGGACTTCTGGCGCGTCGCCGCGATGACGATCCACCTGGGCGAGAAGACGAAGTGGCGGTGCAACGAGTGCGACTACGGTCTCACGCGGATCAACGGTAGCCGCGACGACCCCATCGAGGCGTAACCGACCCGCACTGCCGGTCCCGCCGGTCCCCCGACGGCGACGCGTGAGCTATCCCGGCAGCAGGTCCCCGAGCGCCGCCCCGACGGCCATCGGGAGGGCCGCCACGACCGTGCTCCCGAGCGCGACCGCCGGGTCGGCCCAGTCGATCTGTCCCCACGCGGTCAGCCCGACGACGGCGGTGAACGCGGCGACGCCGAGCACGCCGGCGAGCCGCCTGGGGACGACGCCGAGGAACGGCCGGTGGACGCGTACGTCCTGAAAGTCGGCGACGTAGATGATCCCGACGACCAGCAGGACCGTCACCAGCGCGGTCCCGACGAGGACCGCGGGGTTGCCGCCCAAGTACGCGCCGATCTCCGTCGTCCCGCCCTCGACGAGCATCGGAACCCCGAACAGCACGCTCCCGAGGAACGCCTCCGCGATGTCGCCGCGGTCGAAGCCGCGGACGACCTTCCCGAACACGGACGGCTTCGGGGTCGCCAGGTCGCGGGCGGTCCGCATCGCCTCGCGCACCCTCCGGCGCTCGTCGGTGTCGTCGACCACCTCCTCCAACGTCTCCAGGTCCTCGATCAGGTCCTCGACGGTCGGTTCCGTCGATCCCGTCGACTCGGTCTCCTCCGGGGCGTCCCGCTCGCGGTTCCGGCGGTCCGGTGCGTCGCTGTCGGTCATCGGTCGGGTCTGATCGCGGCCGCACGTAGTTCCGGCGGTGAGGGCGAGGACGGAGGCGGCGGAAAAAGACGGTGACGAACGGACGGCGCGCCGCGATCAGTCGTCGTCGTTCGAGGTGATCGGCTCCGAGCGGTCCTCGGCGAAGCCGGCGGACTCCTCGATGCGCTCCTCTGCCTCGGGATCGAACCGCGTCTCGATGTCCTGGTAGCGGTCGACGAACGACAGCGCGTGGTGGCTCTCGGTCTCGTGGCCGATGTAGCGCTCCTCGAGGTCGAACTGCGCCTCCTCGTCGTTCTCGGCGATGTTCTTCATGTCCTCGTAGACGGCGTGTGCGCCCGAGTGCAGCGCATAGAGGGTGATGAACTGGTACTTGTAGCCCAGGTCGCCCAGCTCCTCGAACGTGAGCGGGTCCTCCTCGGCGCCCCACTCGAACGAGGACGAGTAGTTGAACGCCAGATCCAGGTCGGGGTGCGTCTCGTGGATCGTCTCGGCGTACTCGACGGCGTCCTCGCGCGAGGGGTCGGGCATCTCCGGCCAGACGAGGTCGACGCCGGCGTCGGCGTAGATGCGACCGCGCTCGAGGTGCTCCTCCCAGTCGCCGTTGGCCGAACCGTACGCGTCGGTGCGGGCGATGACGACCGTGTCCTCGCTTTGCTTGGCGTCGACGGCGGCCTCGAAGCGCGAGCGGGCCTGCTCGCGGGAGACGATCTTCTTGCCCGCGATGTGGCCGCAGCGCTTGGGCGTCGTCTGGTCCTCGATGTGGACCGCGGCGACGCCGGCCTTCTCGTACTCGCGGACGGCGCGGCGGACGTTGTGGGTGCCGCCGTAGCCGGTGTCGCAGTCGGCGATGACGGGAAGGTTCGTCGCCTCGACCATCCGCTTGGCGTTCTCGACCATCTCGGTCATCGTCACCATCTCGAGGTCCGGGAAGCCGAACTGGCCGAGGACGGTGGAGTAGCCGGACATGTACGCGGCGTCGAGGCCGGCCATCTCCGCCAGCCGGGCGTCGAGCGCGTGGTACATCCCGGGGGCGAAGACGTAGTCCTGCTCGTCGAGCATCTCGCGCAGCTTCGCGCCCTGCGGGTTGTCGATGTCCTTCGTGAAGACGTCCTGGTCGAGTTCTGAGGGGTGCATTATTCGGAGTCCTCCATGAGCGCGAGTTCGAACGGGTCGCGACGGCGGCGCTCGGCGCGGTCGCGTCGGCTGTCTGCGGTTTGGCGGCTGTCGGTCGTCGTGTCGGTGCGGCCCGTTCGCGTCCCCAGATCCGGGACCAGCGGCGCGTCCGTCTCCGCGGACGGTCGGGTGCCGGTTGTGGGGCGGGTGGCGCGACGGCTCATCGGTCGTCGCCCTCCGTGGAGAACAGGCTCAGTTCGCGGTCGTCGATCTCGTCGAGGTCGGTCGTGGGGTTCGGGTTGAACGTCATGGTGTGGGTCGTTCGGGTGGTGTGGGTGGCGTCGGCGGGTCGCGGTCGGTCGGCGTAGCCTGTGCATGTTCTGCGGCGGATTTGCGGTCGTGTACACCCATGCTGTGTCGCCTCATCCGTGTCCAGTCGGGAGGACACAATAAATGTAACGAACTATAATGATAATATTCTATAACGGGTTTCTACCCATGGGGATCCCTTAATTGGTATTAGTTGGCACGGACGCCGCGCGGCGATCGACAGTCCGATACGACCCACGCGAGAGGGCCCGCGTATGTCGCGGGGCCCCCGATCGATCGCGGTCACGGTCGCGCTCGTCGCGGTCGGCGGCGCCGTCGGCGCGTCGGCGCGTCACGCGGTCGGGACGGCGCTTCCCGGGCTCTGGGGGACCCTCGCGGCGAACGTCTCGGGCAGCCTGCTGCTCGGGTTTCTGCTGTACGAGGCGCTCCGCACCGACCGGCTGGGCGATCGCACGCGGACGTTGCTCGCGACGGGGGTGCTCTCCTCGTACACCACCTACAGCACCTTCGTCGTCGAAACGGCTCGGTCGGAGCCGCTCGTCGCCGTCGCGTACCTCCTCGCCAGCTACGGGCTCGGCTTCGCGGGCGCGCTCGGCGGCCGCGCGGGCGCCGCGTGGATCGATCCCCGGCCGGATCGGGAGGTAGAGGTGTGACGGGGGCGTCCGCGGTCGCGACGGCGTTCGAGTCCGCGCTCGTCGCGGTCGTGGCGGTCGCCGGCCCCGTGCTCGCCGCGGTCCCGGATCCCGCGCTCGTCGCGGTCGGCGGCGCCGTCGGCGCCGTCGCGCGCCACCTGCTCGGGTCGGCGATCGACCGCGAGAGGTTCCCGCTGGGGACGCTGACGGTGAACGTCCTCGGGAGCTTCCTGCTCGGGCTGCTCGTCTTCTGGCCCGTCGGCGGCGACGCACTGCTGCTGGCGGGAACCGGCGCCTGCGGCGCGTTTACCACCTTCTCGTCGTTCTCGGTGTCGACGGTGCGGCTGTGGGAGCGGGGCGACCGTGGCCGGGCCGCGCTGTTCGTCGCCGGCAACACCCTGCTCGCGGGCGGCGGGGTCGGGCTCGCCGCCGTCGTGGCCGCCGTCGCGGGCCCGGCGTGACCGGTCGGCGTGGGACAGCCCCGGGCCGGCGAACCCCCGGGGACCGAAACGCCCGAGTCCCTCCCCCGTGTGGTCGCGACCGTGTCACGACGCGTACTCGTTCCGCTCGACCAGTCAGAACAGTCCACGACGGCCCTCGATCACGCCCTGGAGGTTCACGAGGGGGCGACGCTCGTTCTCATCAACGTCGTCGACCCCACTCGGTGGGTGTCCGCCGGCGACGGCGAGGGGATGGACCCGTACTACTCGAAGGAGTTGGAGGAGTCCGCGAAGGAGGCGAGCGACGAACTGCTGGAGTCGGCCGCCGAGCGCGCCCGAGAGCGCGGCGTCGACGTGGAGACGGTCCGACTCGTCGGCGGACCCGCGAAGTCCATCCTCGAGTACCTCGAGGACGAGGGCGACGACATCGACCAAGTGGTGATGGGGAGCCACGGCCGAACGGGGATCTCTCGCATGCTCATGGGGAGTGTCGCCGAGAAGGTGACCCGACGGTCGCCGGTTCCGGTGACGGTCGTCCGGTTCCGGTGACGGGCGGCCGATTTCGAGGAGGGTCGGTCGGTGAGGCGACGCCGCCAACTTGGTGATCGGATCGGACCGAACCCCCGTGATACCACGACCCTCGGAAGGGTTATCCCGCGTTCGGCCATACGTTTGTTTGCAATGGCAAACGGAAAGGTTGATTTCTTCAACGACACTGGCGGCTACGGTTTCATTTCGACTGAGGACGAGGACGACGACGTGTTCTTCCACATGGAGGACGTTGGCGGTCCGGATCTGACGGAGGGTGAGGAGATCGAATTCGACATCGAACAGGCCCCGAAGGGCCCGCGCGCGACGAACGTCGTCCGCAACTAAGCCGATCCCTCGTCGCCACCCTGGCGACGACGACCGGTTACTTCGATTTTAGCGCAGCGAGTTACCCGAACAGCGCTGCGGCCGAGCATCGACAGCTAGACGGCCGAGACGCAGAGCGGTGCGGCCGAACCTGAAAGATCGGCTACCGCGAACTCGGAGACGGCGATTGCGGCCGGGGCCCGCTACTCGTCGTCCTCGAGCGCCTGCCACGACAGCCGCGGGTTCCGCGCCGCCGAGGTCTGGTCGACGCGGCGCGCCGTCGTCTTCGTGGGCGCGTCGTGCAGCTCCTCGTCGGTGTCGGCGAACGCCTCGTTGAACGCGTTCGCCAGGTCCTCCAGCGAGCGCCTGTTCTCGACCTCCGTCGGCTCTGTCAGCATCGCCTCGGGCACCATCTCGGGCCACTTCGTCGTCGGCGGGTGGACGCCGTAATCGAGCATCCCCTTCGCCACGTCGGCGGCGTCGCGCTCGCCGGCGGTCGCGGCGAACTCGTGGTGGAACGGGCCGTACGGCACCTCCAGGTCGAGCAGGCTGGCGAGGTAGTTCGCGTTCAGCGTCGCCTTCGCCGAGGCGTCGAGCAGCCCCTCGTCGCCCAGCCGGCGGATGTACGCGTACGCGCGGATCAACACGAGCCAGTTGCCCGAGAAGCCGTGCACCTTGCCGATGGAGTGCTCGGGGTCGAACAGCTCGTACTCGGCGTCGCCCTCGCCGTCGCCCGCATCCCCGTGACCGTGGTCGTGGTCGTGGCCCGCCAGCGCGCCGCCGTCCGCGGCGGTGGCGACGTCGCCGGCGGCGTCCTCCGCGGACCCGGACACCTCGCGCACCCGCGGCCTGGGCAGGAACGCCGCCAACTCCTCGACGACGCCGACCGGCCCCGCGCCGGGGCCGCCGCCGCCGTGAGGCGTGGCGAACGTCTTGTGCACGTTGTAGTGCATGATGTCGAAGCCCATGTCGCCGGGGCGGGCGCGTCCGAGCAGGGCGTTGAGGTTCGCGCCGTCGTAGTACAGCAGGCCGCCGGCGTCGTGGACCATCTCGGCGATCTCCGTGATGTCGCGCTCGAACAGCCCCACCGTGTTGGGGTTGGTGAGCATCAGCGCGGCGGTGTCCTCGGAGACGGCCGCCTCGAGCGCCTCCACGTCGACGCGGCCGTCCTCGCCGGAGGGGAGTTCGACCACGTCGTAGCCGGCCATCGCCGCGGTGGCGAAGTTGGTACCGTGGGCCGACGCCGGAATGATCACCTCCGACTTGTCGTTGCCGTGGTGCTCGTGGTACGCCTTCGCGACGGCGATGCCGGTGAACTCGCCGGCGGCGCCCGCGGGCGGCTGCAGCGTCACCGCGTCCATCCCGCCGATGGTCGCGAGGTACTCCTGCAGGCCGTGGAGGAGTTCGAGGTTCCCCTGCACGGTCCGGGGATCGCGGTCGGGATGGACCGCCGCGTTCGGGTCCGCCGCGACGGCGTCGGCGAACGAGGGGTTGTACTTCATCGTGCACGACCCCAGCGGGTACGGTCCCGTCTCGACGCTCCAGTTCATCTGCGACAGGCGAGTGTAGTGGCGCGCCAGCTCCGGCTCCGACAGCCCCGGCAGCTCCAGCGAGTCGCGCGTCAGGTCCTCCGGGAGCGCCGAGCCGGCGCCCGGGTCGACCGCCGTCGAGTTCTTCTCCGACAGCAGGGGCTCGTTACGGGTGTCGTCGCCGTAACGGGCCTGATCGTAGTTCACGCGAGCCACCTCCGTGGCGGGTGTGCGCTCGTCGGACGCAGTCCGACGTAGTTCATGCCGCCACCTCCGCGAACGCGGCGACCAGATCGTCGGCCGCGTCGACGTTGAGGTCGGTCACGCACACCTGCAACGTCTCGTCGTCGAGGAGGTGGACCGCGAACCCGCGCTCCTCCAGTCCGGCGGCGACGCCGGGGGCGTCGTCGACGCCGACGGCGAACTCGCGGAAGTGGTGTCGGTCGTCGAGGGGAGCCTCGACGCCGTCGAGCGCGTCGAGCGAGGCCGCCACCGAGGCGGCGTCGCGGACGCAGTCCTCCGCCAGATCGACGAGCCCCTCGGGGCCGAGGTACGCCGCGTGCATCGCCGCCCGCAGCGCCACCCACGCCTGGTTCGTACAGATGTTCGAGGTGGCGCGCTCCTTGCGGATGTGCTGCTCGCGGGTCTGCAGCGTCAGGGTGAACGCCCGGCGGTCCTCGGCGTCCTCGCTTTTCCCGACGAGGCGGCCGGGCACCTGCCGGAGGTACTCCTCCTTGCAGGCGAACAGCCCGAGCCCCATCCCATAGCTCGCGGGCAGGCCGAGCACGCCGGCCTCGCCGACGACCACGTCGGCACCGACGGACGCCGGCTCCTCCAGCAGCGAGAGGGCCACCGGATCCGAACCGACGCAGAACAGCGCGTCGTGTTCGTCGGCGAGGTCGCCGATCGCCGCCAGTTCGGGCTCGATGGCGCCCGTCACGGTCGGCGTCTCCGCGTACACGAACGCGGTGTCCTCGTCGACCGAGTCCGCGAGCGCGTCGAGGTCCGCCGTGTTGTCGGCGTAGGGGTACGTCTCGACGGTCAGCTCCGAGCCGTCGACGTAGTTGTCGAGCGTCCCGCGCTTGCCGTCGCGCAGGTCCTCGGGGACGAGCACGGTCGAGCCCGAGGTCGAGCGAAGCCGGTCGGACAACAGCGCCGCCTCCGCCAGCGCGGTCGCGGCGTCGTACATCGAGCAGTTGGCGATCGGCAGCCCCGTCAGTTCGACGAGGATCGACTGGTACTCGAACAGCGCCTGGAGGAACCCCTGCGTGATCTCCGGCTGATACTGCGTGTAGCTGGTGAGGAACTCCGAGCGCGAGGAGAGGTCGTCGACGACCGCCGGAACGTAATGCGAGTAGTGCCCGCGGCCGAGGAACTCGACGAGGTCGTCGTTGCGCGCGAACGTCTCCCGGAGGTCCGCCCTGACGGTGCGTTCGTCGCGCTGGGGAATGCCGAACTCCCCGTCGAAGGCGACCGCCTCGGGGATGTCGAACAGGTCTGTCTCGTCGTCGACACCGAGCGCGTCGAGCATCGCCGCCGTCTCGTCGGCGGTGTGGGGCGCGAACGGCGAGCCGCCCGCTCCCGCGGATCGTCCGCTCATCGGGGGGCCACCCCGACACGTCCGTGTGGGTTGATCGCCGTCGTGTGTCCACGTCTGTCCATAGATGTGCCTACGGCGCACCCACCAAGAGTTGTTCGTTCCCGGGCGGTACGGCCGGCTGTCGTGGCGCATGGCGTGAGACGGTCGCCGTCGGTGCGAGGGACGTGAGACGGTCGTCGTCGGTACGGGGGGCGTGAAGCGTTTATCGTCGCGGCCCCCAGTGCCGGCGTGACAGACCCGGTCGATCCCCCGAAGACCGACCCGCTCGGCATCGACGACGACGACGCCGTGTCGCCGCGGCCAGATGCCGACCTCGTTCGCGGCGTGATGGAGGCGCGCGACAGTTCGAAGTCCGACGCCGAGGCCTGGGTGGACGAGCGCGGGCGCGAGGCGACCGAGCGGTTCCTGCTGGCGCGGTGGGCGTAGCTGGGGCGGTCAGGCGTCGCCGCCCGTCGGCGTCTCGGTGAAGACCGACTCGTCCACGACCAGCCGCGTCCAGTAGGTCGTCCCGTCGTGGGCGACGACGTAGTCGCCGCTGACCTCCCACCCCTCGTACGACTCCTCCTGCCAGTCGTGGACGACGACCCGGTCGTGGGCGCGGAAGCGGTCCACTACCGACCGGAACGCCGGCGACGGCTCCTCGTCGTGGGCGACGTGGTAGTCCGTGCCCGCGCGAGGATGGGGGCCGCCGTCGGGGTCGGCCGTGCCCGTCGTGGTGGCCGTCTCGAGGATCTCGCGTTCCTCGGCCGGGAGCCACTCGAGCGCGAAGCCGAACCGCTCGCGAACGTCGGCGCCGAAGGCGGCCGCCGAGGAGACCCGCTCGGCGGTCATCTCGTACGTGTTGACCGTGTACGTGTTGTCGCTGTCCACCTCGAGGCGAGCCGGGCCGTCGGGCCACACGATCACGGAGTACTCCGGCTCGGGGACCAGCACCGAGTCGGACACGGTCTCGGGGCGGTACGACAGGCTCGTTCCGATACCGACGGGTCGACTGTCGTCGTAGCCGCGGTTCGCCAGCACCTCCCGGTCGACCGTCGGCAGGTCCTCGTATCGGATCCGCTCGCCCGGGCCGGGCGTGTCCTCGCCCTCCGCGACCCGGATCGGGTTGATCGTCACGCCGAACTCGCGCAGTTCGCGGGAGCCGACCCGTTCGGCGTCGAACCGGTAGACCCCGTCGTCGACGACGACCGGCTCGTCGGTCGGGAGCGGCTCGCGGGTGTCCTCGACGGTCGCCGATCCGGTCTCGACGACCTCGCGGGCGAGCGCGTCCGGGTTCTCGGGGTCGTCGTCGGCACCGTCGCCCGCGCCGAACGTGTGGAGGGCCGCGCGGGCGATGCCGGCGTCGTCGGCCGCGGCCATGCGGAGCGACGCCGTCGGGGAGGGCGCACAGCCGGTACAGCCGCCGGTGGCGGTCACGGCCAGCGTCGCCGTCGTCGCGAGGAACGACCGGCGGTCGAGTGGCATGGCCGCCGATACACGACAGCCGGGCAAGAAGTATCCGGAGGCGAAAACCGCGATTGTAGCGACCGCCGGGCGAACACGGCGGG
>Ga0207771_100254_pt1 | contig 36751 bp, 42 predicted proteins | sample A23M2SouthBayCA_2_FD_187731 | JGI IMG/M metagenome (GOLD analysis project Ga0207771, IMG submission 187731) | Aerobic enrichment media microbial communities from Eden Landing Ponds, California, USA - A23 M2 (2) (SPAdes) | ecosystem: Environmental > Aquatic > Marine > Unclassified | place... | reverse complement strand
GAGCCGCAGGCGCGGATCGAGGGGACCGCCGTGACCGGCGCGAGCGTCGAACGCGATCCCGTCGACCGCGTGTTCGACACCGAGACGCTGGAGATCGGCGGCACCGACGACGACGTCGGGCCCGGCATCGGGCTGACGGTGCCCGAGCCGGAGGAGGTGAACGACGACGACCCGAACGCGAACCGGTCGCTCCGGGTCGCCCACATCACCGACCCGACGCCGATCGCCGAGGCGCTCGACGCCGCGTGGTACCTGGAGCGGTGACCGCGTGAGGCCGGTCGCCCGATCCACGGTACGGGATCGACGACGGCGTCCGCGACGTGTGAACGACCGCCGAAACCTTTACCGAGCGGTAAACGAAACGGGAGGAGACGAAGACCCTGCGGGGAGGTCCCGTGGGACGAAACACCACAATGTCCGACACCGATTCACCATCGACACAGGGGAAGATGCTCGAGGGCGTGAAAGTTCTCGATCTCTCGACGTTCGTAACCGGCGGGTTCAGTTCGGCGATGCTCGCCAACCTCGGGGCGGAGGTGATCAAAGTCGAGCAGCCGGGGTACGGCGACGCGATCCGTCACTCGGGGCCGCCGTTCATCCAGGGCGAGTCGCCGTACTACTGGACGGTCAACTACGGGAAGCAGAGCCTCGAACTCGACCTGAAGAACGACCGCGCGAAGGAGGCGTTCTACGAGCTGGTCGAGCACGCCGACGTGGTCGTCCAGAACTACCGACCGGGAACCGCCGAGCGGTTGGACATCGACTACGACACGCTCTCGGAGTACAACGACCGGCTCATCTATCTCGCGATCTCCGCGTTCGGCCAGACCGGTCCGTGGGCGAAGCGCTCGGGGTACGACCTGCTCATCCAGGGGATGAGCGGGCTGATGAGCGTCACCGGCGAGGAGGGACGCCAGCCGGTGAAAGTCGGCGTGCCGATGACCGACCTCATCACGGGGATGTGGGCCGGCTTCGGCGCGATGGCGTCGCTGTATCGCCGCGAACAGACCGGCGAGGGCGAGTACATCGATCTGGGAATGCTGGAGGCGACGCTTCCGTGGCTCACCAAGCAGGCGGGTATGGTCTTCGCCGGTGAGGAGCCCAAGCGCATGGGCACGAAGGACCCCGTCCTCGCGCCCTACCAGACGTTCGAGACGGAGGACGGGTACATCAACGTCTGCATCCTCAACGAGAAGCTGTGGCACGAACTGTGCGAGGTGATCGACCGCCCGGACCTCCCGGAGGACGAGCGGTTCGCGCAGAACGCCGACCGCGTGGAGCATCAGGACGCTCTCGAAGCCGAGATCGAGGCGACGCTCACCGAGAGGACGACCGACGAGTGGATCGAGATCATCGCCGAGGAGGGCGGCGTCCCCGCCGGCCCTGTGTACGAGGTGGAGGAGGCGCTCAACAACCCCCAGATCGACGCCCGCGGTGCCGTCTCCGAGATCGAGCACCCCGAGCTGGGCGAGATCCCGATGATCGAGCACCCGCTGAAGTTCGCGAACGGCGAGAGCGGCTTCGACCGGGCGCCGCCGCTGTTGGGCGAGCACAACCGCGAGGTGTTCGCGGAGTTGGGCTACTCGGAGGCGGAACTCGACGAGTTGGCGGCCGCGGGGATCTTCGGCGACGCGGACGACACGGATAGCGCGGGCGGCGACGCCGCGAGCGACGCGGACGGCGACGGCAGCGACGACAACTGATGGCCCAGATCACGCTCCCCGGCGTCGGCATGACCCGGTTCTCATCGGCGGACGACCGATCGCTCGTCGATCTGGCGGCGACGGCGTGTCGGCGGGCCGTCGGCGACGCCGGCGTCGAGCGGGGCGACGTAACCTCGCTGCACGTGGGGACCGCGCTGGCGGAGGCGCTCGGTCAGCAGTCGGGGCTCGCGAACGCCCTCGCTGGCGCGCTCGGCGTCGAGGGCGTCGCCGCCGACCGCGTCGAGAACACGAGCGCGACCGGGGCGACGGCGGTCCACCGCGGGATCGAGGCGGTCGCGAGCGGCGCCTCCGACGTCGCCCTCGTGGTCGGCGCCGAGCGAATGTCCGCCGCCGACACCTCGGCCGTGACCGACGCGATCAGTCGGCTCACACACACCCGCGAGTACGCGCAGGGGCTCACGCTCCCGTCGTTCGGCGGGCTCGCCGCCGGCGCGTACCTCGACCGCTACGACGCCCCCCGCGAGGCGCTGGCGGCCGTCGCCGCCAAGAACCACCGCAACGCCGTCGCCAACGAGGTCGCGCAGTTCCGCCGCGAGGTGAGCGTGGAGGAGGCGCTCGGCTCGCCGGTCGTCGCCGAGCCGCTCAGGCTGTACGACTGCTGCCCGATGAGCGACGGAGCGGCCGCGGTGATCGTGACGCGCGACGACCGAGACGAGGTCGGCGGGGGCGACAGGCGGGACAGCGACGACGACCGCCCGGTCCGCGTCGCGGCCCACGCGAGCGCGACCGGCACTCACCCCGTCGCCGAGCGGCCGGACCCGCTTGCTATCGAGAGCGTCCGCGTCGCGGGCGAGCGGCTGTTCGACGCCGCGGGCGTCGGCCCCGACGACGTGGACGTGGCGTGCATCCATGACGCGTTCACCGTGTTGGAGCTTATCGAACTCGAGGAGCTGGGCTTCCACGAGTCCGGGACCGCGTGGAGGGCGACGATGGAGGGGGAGACGGCCATGGACGGCGCGCTCCCGGTGAACCCCGGCGGCGGGCTCAAGGCCCGCGGCCATCCGCTCGGGGCGACGGGCGTCTCGCAGATCGTCGAACTCGTCTGGCAGCTCCGCGGCGACCTCCCCGACGAGCGGCGTGTCGACGGCGCCACGCGGGGGCTCGCGGTCAACGTCGCCGGCTTCGGGAACAACAGCGTCTGTACGATGCTCGAAGCATGAGCGGTGACGACAGTCGATCGGAGACGGGAGCCGACGACCGCGGCCACGACGGCGATCCCCCGGCCGACCACGCGTTCGGCTGTCGGGAGTGCGGGCGTCGCTGGTACTACACCAAGCCGCAGTGCCCCGACTGCGGGAGCGATCCGTCGGCGCACACGACAGAACAACTCGGAGAGGGAACGGCGCAGGCCGTAACCCGCGTCGAGGTGACACCCGGGGACGTTCGCTCCCCGAACCGGCTCGCGCTGGCCGACTTCGACGGCGTCCGGTTGATCGCGCAGGTCACCGGCGACGACCCGGCCGCGGGCGACCGGGTCGCGTTCGCGGGGTCGTTCACGCTCCGCGGCGGCGACGACGAACGACAGCCGCGGCTGCGGGTGGTCGAGGACGGTGAGTGAACGCGAGCGTGGAGAACACGGGAACCGCGACGGGTCGGGCCGATCAGGCGCCGGGTTCGGCGGTACCGGAACCGTCGGCGAGCAGCGAGTCGACGACGAACTCGTCGATGGAGCGCCACGCCTGCTCGGGGGCGTCGTCGTGGCCGAGCGAGAGCTTGCGGCCGCGGGCGGCGTGGATGATGTCGGTGATCAGCTGGCCCGCCCGCTCGGGGTCGGTCTCGCGGAAGACGCCCCGTTCGATGCCGTCCTCGATGACCTCGGTGATGCTGCCGCGGATGCGGCCGTAGTGCTCGTTGAAGATCTCGCGGTGCTCCTCGTCGTTCTGGGCGTGGGTGAACAGCTCGTGGTACACCTTCATCCGGTCCCAGTGGGAGAACTCCTCGAACCCCGGGCCGAACAGGCACTGATGTACGCGGGCCTCCAGCTCCTCCCGCGGCGGGGCGTCGCCGTCGACCTCGACGCTGCCCTCGTACTGGTCGATGATGTATTCGAGGAAACTGGACATGAGGTCCTGTTTCCCGTCGTAGTGGTAGTGGATCACCTGGCGCGTCATCTCCATCTCCTCGCCGATGTCGCGCATGCGGAGGGCGGAGTAGCCGTGCTCGCTGAGGGCGCGGAACGTCGCCTCCATGATGTCCTCGCGGGTGTCCGGCGGGACGGACCCCTCGTCCGACTTGCTCATTGCCGGGAGATTGCGCCGAGCCACATATAGCACTTTGTCTCGAACGGCGTCGCCGCCGGTTTACCAGATGGTAATACTTTCATACCCACACATCCATGTTGCCGTTGCACATGGGACAAACGATCATCAAGGATGGCACGATCGTCACGCTCGACCCGGACATCGGCGAGGTCGACGGCGGCGACGTGCTGATCGAGGACGGCGAGATCGTCGAGGTCGGCGAGGACCTCTCGGACGCGAACGCGGACGTGATCGACGCGTCGGGGAAGATCGTCTTCCCCGGGCTCGTCGACTCGCACATTCACCTCGCACAGACCCAGGTCAGGGGCATCGCCGGGGACTGGTCGCTCATGGGAGAGTACTTCGAGCACATGCTCGGCAACATCACCGGGCTCTACCAGCCGGAGGACATGTATCTCGGCGGCCTCTTCGGCGCCTTCGAGAAACTGTACACCGGGACGACCACGGCGCTGGACTGGTCGTACCCAAACACCCTCGAACACGGCGAACGGGCCGTCGACGCGCTGCAGGACGCCGGACTGCGCGCGGTGTACACGTACGGCCCGCCGGGCGACGACGCGGCGAAGTGGTGGTACGACAGCGACGTGGGGCTCCCCGAGGAGAACATCCGCACGCTCTACGACGAGCAGATCCGCGACGACGACCGACTCAGCCTGGCGATCGGGCTCCGGGGGCCGGACTTCTGTACCGACGAGACCGCCTGCGCCGACCTGGATCTGGCGCGAGAGTTGGACGCGCTCTCGACCATTCACATGGGTGCCGCGCAGTGGACCTCCTCGGAGTACAACCCCGAGTACCAGGGCTTCGGTGCCTACGAGGACATGCTCGGTCCCGACGTGAACGTCGCCCACGGGAACCACTTCTCCCAGGAGGACGTCGACCACGCCGTCGAGCAGGGGGTCTCCTTCTCGTCGACGCCGGAAGTCGAGATGCAGATGGGCCACGGCATTCCCGTCACCGGGAAGGTGCTCGAAGCGGGCGGGCGCCCGGCGTGGGGCGTCGACGTCTGCTCGAACATCAGCGGCGACATGGGCAGTCAGATGCGGGTCGGGATGCAGGTCCAGCGGATGTTCCGCAACCAGGAGATCATCGAGGCGGGCGAGGAGGTCACCGAGCTCGGGCTCACCGCCCGCGACACGCTGGAGATGGCGACGATCGAGGGCGCCCGCGCGCTCGAACTGGACGACGAGATCGGGACGATCACGCCGGGCAAGCGCGCGGACCTCGTGGTGCTCGACGCGAGCGACTTCATGACCGCGCCGTCGCACTCGGCGGTGCAGACGATCGTCTTCCAGTCGGACCCCTCGCACATCGACACGGTGCTCGTCGACGGCGAGCCGGTCAAGCGGGACGGGGAACTGACGAACGACCTCGTCCACTCCGAGTTCGACCGGTTCGTCGAGTCGGGTCACCGGCTCATCGACGAGGCCGGTATCGACCTCTGAACCGCTGCGCGACGACAACACGCGCTCCAACTACCGCTTTCACAGACACACAGATGCGATTCGGACAATACAGCACACCCGAGGACGACGCCGCGTGGACCGGCGCCGTCCTCGACGACGACACGATCGTACGACTCCCCGAGGCCGGCGCGGCCGCGGGGGTCGAGATTCCCGACGCGACCGTCGATTTGCTCGCGAACTGGCAGTGGCGACGGAAGGTCGAGTTGGCCGCCGAATACGCCGAGGAGACCGGCACCGGCGTGTACGACGCCGCCAAGGTGGACAGACACGCACCCGTGGGCGATCCCGAGAAGGTGGTCTGCGTCGGGTTGAACTACCGCGACCATGCCGAGGAGGGCGGCAACGAGATCCCCGAGACGCCGGTGTTGTTCTCGAAGTTCCCGACGACCGTCGCCGGGCCGGAGGACACGATCGGCTGGGATCCCGACCTCACGGAGAAGGTCGACTACGAGGCCGAACTCGTCGTCGTGATCGGCGAGGAGGCCCGCCGCGTGAGTCCGGACGAGGCGATGGACCACGTCGCCGGCTACCTCGTCGGCAACGACGTGTCCGCCCGCGACCTCCAGCACGGCGACGGCCAGTGGGTCCGCGGGAAGAGCCTCGACGGGTTCGCCCCGATCGGGCCGGAACTGGTCACGGCCGACGAGGTCGACGACCCGCACGATCTGGACATCTACGCCGAGGTGAACGGCGAACGCCTCCAGGACTCCTCGACCGACCAGCTCATCTTCGGGGTCGACGAACTGGTGTCCTTCTGCAGTCAGGCGTTCACGCTGAAGCCCGGCGACCTCATCTTCACCGGGACGCCGCCGGGCGTCGGCGTCTACCGCGAGCCGCCGGTGTTGCTGGAGGAGGGCGACGCCGTCACCGTCGGCGTCGAGGGACTGGGCGAACTGACGAACGACTGCGAGTACCGGTGAGGCGGGACCAGTAGCCCGGCCCCGAGGGGCTGTTGAAACGAACGTCGTTCGGAGCGTTCCTCACTGAAACGCCCGATAGAACGGTGCTGCAGATCACGCGTGTCCTAATTCCTCGAGTCGGCTTCTGACTGCTTTGCCTACCTCACCAACAGACACATGGGCATCTGAATCAACCGTTGCTACCTTCCCCAGATTTAGAATGTCTATAGATGACAATCCCATTCTCGTTGTAGACCTGTGAGAATAACCTGCTTGACTCAAAACTCGACTGGTTCACCGAACCTGCATATGTATAGACGTAGTCTGGCCTGAGAGAGTACTTTTTCAATACCGAATCGTAGCATGACGCCATCCGACAATCCCACATCTCTCCATGGATTCGAAGGTTGCGTTCATATGCACCTGGCCCGTCCCACTCTGCTCCCCACGGAACCGCAAGCCCTGTCCGCTCGGCGTAGTACGGTATCTCTTCGTTCCTATCAATAATATAGAAGGTAGCATCAGGATCCGTATTGCCCTGAATCCACTCGGCCGCGGCTTCATGATCGGCATTCCACGCCTTCTCGTTGAGCGACCCCATCTGCGGGACACCTGTTGTAATAGCTACAACAACCACGGCTACTGCTGCAATCTCGGACAATCCGAGGTCAGGAAGGCGGAATTCGTCGATGAGTTCGGGGAGAACCACTCTAAAGAGGCCGACGGCGAACAAGAGCGCCAGAAACGGCATGATGAACCGGAACTTGATCCCGTTCACAACAATCATCATAGCCGGAAGCGCGGCCAACGTCCAATTCCGGTCTTGAATGACCGCAGGCAAGCCGAGCAGGCTGCCATACATAACCATTGTGGTGAACAACCCGACGGAACTGTATTTCATCGGATTCAAAACCCTGTTTAAATTCGAAATGATCTGAAAGAGCCCGCCGTGAGTTCCTGCGGCCCACAAATATGGTTCAATTCCGTGGTGGCTGATCACCGTTACGTAGTAGGGAGCGCTGAGCACGAAGCCACCGACCGCAATTCCTGCCCCGGCGAGGAGACCCGCCGGCGACCGGTCTTCTGAAAGATACACTGTCAGGACACCCAGTCCTGCCATCGGCGCGTACTGCGGGTGGGTAAGTACGGCCCCACCGAAGCAAACTGCGGTGGCTGCTGCCCACTTCCAACTCTCACTCCGGTAATATCGGACTGCGGTGTAGATTGCGGCAAACATCCAGATGTACCCAAGTGTCCGGATCCCACCACCGTGCTCAAGATGCCACCGGAACGTCGCCAAAGAGCTGAAGGCCAGGACCGTCGAGACAGCTGCCGTCGTTCGATCTCCTGTCAGTTCCTCACTTAGTTTGTAGAATATTCCGCCAGCAATCGGATAGTACACGAGCCGCGTCCACAGATCGAGCTGGTAGAACGAGATGCCGAGTAGATCGTTGAGCACAGCCCAAACGTAGAACCCAAGCGGCGGGTACGCCATCGGCAACCCCCCAGCGGTGTAGTGTTCAATCCGGACGGGGAGAGCGTACCCTGCCGATTGAATCTGTCTCGCCATCGCCATATAGAGCGCCGGGGTCGCTGACTCGCCGATAAACCATAGGTAGCTCCCACTAATCCCGACAAGAATGGTCACAACGAGAGCGGGTATTGTTCTGCGCGGCGCACGGTCGATTAACTCAGACCACGACTCTGTGATGCTGGATTCGTTACCGTTGTCCGCGGGAAGTGAGACGGTCCGCTCCGGCGTAGGATCAGTGGATGGAGCGGTCGACGGCTCTTGAACAGTCGTTGACTCTTCCCCGGCTGTACTCTCCTTACGGTTCTCGCCAGCGTCGTCGTCTCCGGGTGCGTTGCTCGTATCCAGATGCGACAGGAACTCGGGAGGGAGTGTTGTTTGTTCGTCCGCGCCAGAGAATAGCGATCTCTCCGCGGCACTGATAGCGTTCTCTCGGAGCCTGTCGGGGACGTCGTTCAGGTCAGATACCCTATTAAGATATTCTCGGGGAGTTTCCGAGGACTGCTTTGGGATTCCAGAAGCTGATTCCACTTGCTCCAAGTCCATTGTTATCTTCTGGAGACAAATGGTAGATAAGTTCCACGACTTCAGCGAATGGCGTTTATATCCACGAGCCGCCGCTGTAGACGTACTTCGTGGAGTTCGTGGTGTCCGCGACGGCAAGCACCTCGACTCCGTCCCCGGACAATTGTCCGGTCGTGCTGGGGTCACCGCTGTTTTGACCCCAGCCGTTGATCACTGTCCTGATCGCATCTGCATCGTCAACCCGCCCCGCGTAGTTTCCGTTAGTATCGTTGACGAGCCGCGTCCCGACGTAGGTTTTGTCAGGGACACCTCCACCGGTGTCAAGCAGTGCGACAGCGTGTCCTTTGTTGGATTGGCTTCTTGCCTGCTTGTGAGAGTTCGCCGTGATGAGATTCCTATAAGTTGCGAAAGCCGAGCTGACGATTTGAACGTCATCATACCCCGAGGTTTCAGCAGCTAATGTCCTTGAACTATCACCATTCTTCACAGCAGGTGCGCCGCACTCGGGTTTATCTCCAGGTGGGAACGGCGAGAGTGAGTCCATGGTTGTCAGGTTTGATGTTCTTGCTGTTATTCCTTCGCCAATGTCATGATAGTCGGCGTTGTGGTGCATCGAATATCACAGCGCGTTGCCGCCGACGTAGTAGGCGGACCCCGAGTCGTCTTTCCAAACCAGTCTGCCATTGGCTTCGTCCACCGCTATTTCGCCGATATTTAGATCGTCCGCTGCGAGCGCCGTCGGTGATGACCTCACATCCTTCAACGGCGTTCCTTTGAAATTCACAAGAGGTTTGGAAGCGCCACCTGATCCGACGCCCTCAGCTTCAATCGCAAACAGGCTCGTCCCTGCAATTGAGAAGTTGTGTCGCTGGTAGACCGACGAGGATTGAAGCAGAATTTGGTAATTCGCATCGGTGTCGGACGCAGACTTGAAAATCCCGAAGTTGAAGATGTCGCTGCCACCCATGTCCATATTCCCACTTGGTTGCACGCCACAAACGTGGTTATCTTTCTTGTCGACGTACCGGAACGCCCAATTTCTAACGTCTCTGACGCGGACGCCCTCCCTCCCTCCCTTGTTACTGTCCCTCGCGATAACGACACCCGCGAATGGATCGGCTGTCCCGGTCCCGAAGATACCGATACCAGTCCCCACGCCGGGGACATCAGTATTCACGTCGGCCTCCATCGCATATGACTGTATCCCGGAGTACCCATCGCCCTCGTCGTTGATCTGGACGAGCGGGTTCATCGCCCACACGTCTTGGAGTTGTGGACGCAGTCGCGTACATCGCCGTCACGTCGCCATCATTCCCGTCTCTGGCTGTTGCATCAACTTCTGCAATGTAGGCGTAGTATTTCGCCGTCGCGGGTGCAGTCAGCGACAGTCTCTCTGAATGGAGTTGTTGGTTGCCTTGACCTATTGCCCCAACAGTCGAATCGGATATTCCGGCGATATTCACACGCTCTGTCTCTCTCGATTCTCGACTCTCCCTATTCTCGGGAGAGTTGTCCTGATCGATGAGCTGACGTATCACAAACGCTCGAACGCCGAGTCGATGTCTCTCGGATCACGTCGTCGGTACGGCGATCTACTGTGGTCGAGAGCCGAGTGCGGTGGACTCGCGATCAAATCCGCGATCCGAAACGTCGGGCACGTTATCGAGTGGCTTCCCCGATGAATCTGGGAACGTGAAGCCACTAACAAAGTACAGAGGGGCGTCACCACTTGCAAAATAATGAACAGACGAGAGTTCGTGGCGGCGGGTGTCGTCGCCGGGATGACTGGCTGTCTCGGCGGGGAAGGCGAGACGGCCTCCCGGGACGAAACCCCCCGGCTTCTCACCGAGGAGGAGACTCCGGAGTCCGGCACCGAAGAGGAGACTCCAGAGCCCGGAGTGGAACCGCTTAGCTCGTACGGTTCGTACGACGGCAGGCCGTACGACGGGATCGATTGGGACACGTATGGACGCCACAAAGGGCAGTTCCACATCCATCCCCACTACGGGAACCTCGGACCGCCACAGGAGGTCTACGACCGCTACGTGGAACTCGGGTACGACATCCTCTGCATCCAGCCCAAGGACGATCTGCGACACGGGATGCCATGGCCCCTCGAAGAGATAGGCGACGCTCTCAACCGATGGGAAAGCCGATACCCCGCCGAGGACGGAGTCGTGGCGATCCCCGGCGCGGAGTACACCGATACGCCACACGTCTCGGGTTTCTTTACGGATTTGATGCAGGAAGAGCTGAAGGAGGAATTGGGCTCCGGAAGCATGGACAATCCTGCGCATCAATACGATACGGTGGAACGGATCGTCCGCTCGGAATCGACACCGGAAACAGTCTCACCGCTGGCATTCATCGGCCATCCCGGGCGGTATAAAGAGGAGATGTCGGAAGACGAGTGGGAGACGGAGTGGTTGAGAAACTACCACGAGATGATCGGGGACTTCGATCGTCTTCTCGGCTTGGAGGCGATCACGTATTCGTTTGCGTACGATGACCGTGAGACGTGGGATCGCCTTCTCAGTGAGGCTGCACCCGACCGGCCGGTGATGGGAACGAGCGTCGATGACATCGGCGAATACGAGGACGCCGATCGGGGGTGGGTCACGTTTTATCTGTCGCCGGAGGAATTCACTCCGGCCGACCAACACGCGACTCGGGAACGCGTGTACCAAGCGTGGGTCTCGGGGCGGACCAGTTTCTCGACGACGAAGGAACCCGGGACTGGGGCCCCGATAATCGAGGAGATCGAACGAGACGAGGACGCGGGGACGATCTCGCTTCGAGCGAGCGGTCACGACGTGATAGAGTGGGTCAGTGACGGCGAGGTGATCGAAACGGGAGAGACGATCGAATATCGAGACAACACTGACGCCGGTCCGTATATTCGGGCACAGATTATCGAGGGCGATCCCCCGGATCCTGACTCGATCACGTGTACTCAAGCGTGGTATTAGACGTGATCACAGATTGCCGACCGTTGCTGAATCATGAGTTCAACGGAGCCGATCCCGCGAGCCGGGTCGCGATCCGACCGCGACGGTGTCGCCCCGGGTCGAACTGGCGACCCGCGTTCGACTACTCGTCGAACCCGAGCACCCGTCTCGGGTTCTCCCACACGACCGTCCGGATGTCCTCGGGGTCGATGCCGTAGCGATACAGTTCGAACACCGCCCGCTTGATCGCGTACGGGTCCGTGCGGAGGACGTTCGCGCAGTCGGTGTCGATCATGATCCGCTCGGGGCCGTACTCGTCGATGGCGTCGGCGACGGTCGCGGCGTCGACGCCGACGAGCCACGAGTGGCCGATGGTGAAGCTGAGGTAGCAGTCGGTCTCCTCCATCAGGTACGCCGTGTTGTTCTCGTCGGCGTGAGAGGCGATCACCCGCTCCTCGGGGAGGCCGGCGTCGCGGGCCGCCTCGACGTCGATCTTCACCGCCTCGAGCGCCGGGTTGTCGCCGTCGATGACCGGCTCGGCGCCGAGGCCGGGGTTCTTTTCGTACCCGGGCGTGCCGAGTTCGGGGCGGTACGAGCGTTTCGCCGGCGGCGACGTGTTCGGCGTGTGGAGGATCACCGGGAGGTCGTGGTCGTCCGCGATCGCCATCTGGGCCTCGACGACGGCGCGCTGCTCGTCGAGATCCCACGCCTCGACGTGCTGGCTCGGCGTGACGCCGGTCTCGCCGACGACCGCGACCTCGTCCAGTTCGCAGTACTCGTCCATCGCCGACAGCACCGCGTCGGGGTCCTCGATGCGGACGCCCGTGTGGACGCCCAGCCCGAGCTTCGCCTCGAAGAAGTGGTTGCGCTCGATGGCCGCGCGGCGGTTGATCGCGTCGTCCCAGAGATAGCGGATATCGGACGCGCGAACCGGCTTGTACGGCGTCCAGTGGTAACCCGACGAGACCATCACCATCCCCGCACACCCCGAGAGGGCGTACCGCTCGCGGTCCTCGTACGAGAGCGTGTGCGCGTGGTTGTGGCCGTCGATCCATGGGGTGTTCAGCAGTTCCGTCGGCAGGTCGGGATCCTCGTCCAGGTACGTCGCGTCCGTCGGGCGGGTCGTGGGGTAGGTGTCGGTCATGGGAAGTTGGTCGTGGAGCAGGCTATCGAGAGTCCGCCGGTACGCGGACCGCCGTCGTCGGTGCAACGACTATGATCGCGGCGGCACTTAGCGGTTTACAGTTTGGTAAATATTTATTATCTGGGGTGCGTTGACATCCGGTATGTCACTGTTGATCGGGACCGACGCGGGGTTGTACCGCGTCGACGAGATCCCGTTCGAACGAAACGACCCGGAGCGAGTGCTGGACTGTGGCGTCGTCACGGCGGTCCGCACGTTCGATCACACCGAGGGCGCGTTCGTCGCCTCCTCGGAGGGCGCGTTCCGTTCGACCGACGGCGGCGACACCTGGACCGACCTCGGCGTCCCGCTGGGCGACCGCTTCTGGCACGCCGGCCAAAGCGAGGTGTGGTCGATCCTGGCGACCCGCGACGGCGCGTGGTACGCGGGCACCAACGACCCGTACGTGTTCCGCTCGGTCGACGAGGGGGAGACGTGGTCGGAGCTGAAGGGCTTTCGCGACCTGCCCTCGCGGGGTCACTGGGAATCGCCGATCGACCCACATTACGCGCGACTGCGCTCCCTAGAAACCGTGCCGGGCCGCCCGGAGCGCCTCATCGCCGGCGTCGAGGCCGGCGGGATCCACCTGAGCGACGACGGCGGACGGACGTGGCACGACCGCCGCGACACCATCGTCGACGACGTCCACCAGATCCACCCGATCTCCGAGGACGTTTGGCTCGCGACGACGGGGTATCTCGATCACGAACTCGAGAACCTCGGGCTGGGGCACGCGGTCGGCGAGGGCGGCCTCTGGCGGACGACCGACGCCGGCGACTCGTGGAGTCGGGTCGACACGGGGAACGACTTCTCGTACATCCGCCGGGTGTTCGTCCACGACGGCACGGTCATCTTCTGCGGCGGCGAGGAGGCGCCGCCGGCGTGGGTGAACGACGAACACGAGACCGCGCTGTTCGAGTCGACCAACTTCGGGCGCGACTTCGAGCGCGTGTCCTACCCCGGCGAGCCTCACGAAGTGATCGAGACGTGGACCGTCCACGACGGCGACGTACTGTGTGGCTCCGGGCTGTTCGACGTGCCCGACGCCCGCGACGACGTGGAGGGCCGGATCATCCGACGCGACGACGACGGCGAGTACCACACCGTCGGGCGCGTGGAGACGAACGTGAGCCGGATCGAGGCGATCTGAGATGGCCGGCGACGCACCCTCGCGGCTCGGCCGGCTCATGTACAGCGGGATCCTCGCGTACATGGCGATCGACGGCTTCCGGAACAACGACAAGCGCGTCGGGATCGCCGAGGAGAAGGGCGTCCCGATGCCCGAGGTCATGGTCCCGTTCTCCACCGGGATGCTGCTGGTGGCGAACGTCGGGATCCTCCTGTGGCGGTTCCCGCGGCTCGCCGCCGGCGCGGTGCTGGTGTTCTTCGCGGGCACGACGCCCGTCATCCACGACTTCTGGGATCAGGAGGGCGGGGAGCGTCAGGGCAACAAGATCAACTTCCTCAAGAACGTCGCGCTGATGGGCTGTGCGGTGATGCTCCTCGACGCCGCGGGCGAGGACGCCGGCGGCGACGACGCCTGAATCGGACGGCGATCGCGCGGCCCGCGCGGGAGTTCACGGCGACCGATCGGAGTTCGCATCGGCTCGCCGGGGTGCATCGACCGCGATCCCCGTGACGACCCGGAGCGGTCAGGCGACCCGCGCGGAGAACCGTTCGGCGATCTCCAGGGTTACGGTCGGGTCTGCCTCGAGCGCGTCGAGACACGCCCGACACACCGGGCGGTTCCGGAACGACCGCGGCGGCGACGCGTCGCTCGCGCGGACGACCGCCTCCGCGCCTGTGCAGGCCCGCCAGATCGCGCATTCGAGTCCCATATCGTGGGTATTGACAACGTGTGACAATAAAATTGCGTATGCCACCCGGATCCGAGACCGGCGCGACGTGAACGGTCGGTCGACCCCCACATCGCGAACGGATAGATAAAAACACTGCCCGAGCGCGTCGGCGCCGCACGGCCACGGTCGAGTTAACCGTCGGCTCGCAGTATGCTGATTCGCCATGACGAAAGCAGCCGTTATCATTCTGGCAGGAACGGACGGACACTCAAACCTCGGTCGCCTCGTGAACGGGCTTGAGGCGGCCAAGGAGTTCGCGGAGAACGACGACGACGAACTCGAACTCGTCTTCGACGGGGCGGGGACGCAGTGGATCCCGGAACTCGAGGACGAGGAACACGACTACCACGAACTGTACCAGTCAGTTCGCGGCGACGCGTCGGTGTGTGATTACTGCTCGGGCGCGTTCGGCGTCGAGGACGCCGTCGCGGAGTCCGGGCTCGTCACGCTGGACGATCACGACGGGCACCCCAGCATCCGGAGCCTCGTCGACGACGACTACGAGATCATCACGTTCTGAGGTCGCTTCGACCGACCGGAGCACGGGACTGCGACGTGTTCCGGCCGTCGATCGACGACTCCAGTTCTCGTGATTCCCGCCACGATCGGCGGAGCCGATCGGAGGGGTGTCGTCCGCGATCGGGTGTCGTCGCTCCTGCCCGGATCCAGAATCGAGAACGACGGCGAAAGCCTTTCTTGTCGGATCGGTCGTCGGGCGAGTATGGCATCCACCGAATCGTCCGGTGCCCCGGTCGGCTCCGGCGGGAGGGGGGACTCCGACGGCAGTTCGTCGCCGCTCGATCCCGTGTTCGTCGAACTCGTCGAGACGCTCCCCGAGGCCGCGTTCGTCGTCGACCGGGAGGGAACGATCACTCACTGGAACTCCGCGGTCACGGACCTGCTGGGGCTCCCGGCGTCGAAGGCCGTGGGCCTCAACGCCTACGACGTCTTCGGCACGGAGGGCGAGGAGGAGACCCTCGCGGAGACGGTGATCCGGACCGGCGAGCCGGTGCGGGAGGAGTCGTTCCGGTCGGCCGAGGACGCCGACGGGGAGCTCGCCCACGCCCGCGCCGTCGCCGCACCGTTGCGCGCCGGGGGCGGCGAGGTCGTCGGCGCGATCGAGTTCCTCCTCGACGTGACCGACGTGGTCGAGCGCCAGGAGTCGCTCCGGGAGCTCCAGCGGGAGTTCTCCGAGGAGGTCGAGGCGGAGGTCGCCGAGATCGGAGGAAACGCCGAGAGCGTGGCGGCCCGCTCCGACGACATCAGCGGGATCACCACCGAGCAGGTCGAGGAACTGGAACGCGTCAGATCCGAGATCTCCGGGTTCAGCGCGACCGTCGAGGAGATCGCCTCCTCGGCCGAGCAGGTGAGCCGCCGGGCGGCGACGGTGACGGACCTCGGCGAGGAGTCGATCGAGACGACGGAGACGCTCGTCGACCGCGCCGAGGCGGTCGCCGCGGAGTCCGAGCGGATGGCCGAGAACGCGTCCATGCTGGGCGAGCGCGTCGAGGAGGTCGCGGAGTTCGTCGAGGTGATCGACGGGATCGCCGACAAGACGAACATGCTCGCGTTGAACGCGAACATCGAGGCGGCGCGGGGCGAGGGCAACCACGGCGGCTTCGAGGTCGTCGCCAACGAGATCAAGGAACTGGCCGACGAGTCCGTGAAGCACTCCGGCCGGGTCGAGGAGACCGTCTCCGAGATCCGCGAGGTGGCAGCGGAGACGGAGACGAGCGTTCACGAGACCAACGACGAGATCCAAGATATCGGCGACGCGCTGGAGGAGATCAGGCGGAACCAAGAGGAGATCCTGTCGGCGGCGACCGAGACCGACGACGGGATCGCCGAGATCGCCGACGCGACCGACGACCAGGCCGTGGCCGCCGAGGAGGTCGCGAGCATGGCCGACGAGGCGGCCGAGCGCGCCGGCGAGGCGTCGGACGCGGTCGACGAACTGGCGCGGGCGAACCGCGATCAGAGCGAGCGGCTGGAGGCGATCGAGGAGAGCATCCACCGGGTAGACGCCCGGATGGACGAACTGCTGGACGGGACCTGATCGGCGGCGCGAGCGCGTCGACTCCCATATAACTCCGTCGCCGTCGCGTCGGCGGTCCGAACAGTCGACGCGTCGTTATGTGCGTGAATGAGAAGGTTCGGGATGGGCATGTCGACGACAACCGAGACCACACACGGAACCGAATCGCTACCCGGAAACTGGCGCACCGGCGTCGTCGGCGGGATCGCCGGCGGCCTCGTCATGGGCGCGACGATGCTCGCGATGAACGCGGCAGTGATCGCGGTCGCGATCCCGTCGCTGTACGGGCTCGCGCCGCCGCCGAATCCCGGCCTGGGCATGGTCGTCCACGTCTCACACGGGGCGGTTCTGGGCGTCGTCTTCGCCGGGATCGCCGGCGCGCTCGACCTCGACTCCGACCGAACGGTCGTCGGCCTCGGCGTCGGCTGGGGCGTCGTCACATGGGCGGTCCTCGCGGCGCTGCTCATGCCGATCTGGTTGAGCGCCGTCGGCTCACCGGCGAGCCCGCCGTTCCCCAACTTCGCGCCGCCGTCGCTGCTGTGGCACGTCGTCTACGGGCTCGTCCTCGGCGTCGTCTACGCCGCGATCGACGACGAGATCTGATCGAACCGGATCGACGGGTGGCTCCCGCCGGTTCGGGCCGCTTCGACCGGTCCCGGCGGCTACGACTCCCTGAACACGGTCCACTCGGTCGCCGACTCCGCCTCGGCGATCCCCTCGACCTTCTCGCGGCTCAGGTCGTCGATTCGGTCGACACCGGCGGCGGCCCACCGGAGAAACGTCTCGCGGAACCGCCGACGGACGGCCTCGGGCGGTTCGGGGGAGTAGACGTACGCGTCGCCGCCACGGTCGAGGATCTGCCGTCGCTTCTCGACGACGCCCAGGTCCGCGAGGTGGTTGAGGTGGCGGGCGACGACGCTACGGTCGTAGTCGACGCGTTCGGTCAGCTCCGCGACCGAGACCGTCCCGTGCTCCATGACGCACAGACACACGTCCAGCTCCGCCGGCGACATCCCGAACACGACCCGGAGGAGTTGGTCCAGATCCGGGTCGGGAGGTTCCGTCGCCTCGACGGGACGGCCGGGGTCGTCCGCCGGCGGCGCCGTGCCGGTCACGCGGGCGTCGGTCGCGTCGGCGGCAGTCCGGCCCGCCGGGACCATCGCGGACCCGCAACACCCGACCTCGTCCCCACCGACGGCGAGGGCGCCGCAGTCGGAACACTCGACCAGCCGGTAGGCGTCGTCGATCGTGCCCATACCCGGTACCTCACGAAACGAACGAAAGAATCGATCGTGGCTGAGCGAGCGCGACGGACAACCGACCGCCGTCGGGCGAACGGCGGTCGTCTGGTTCCGACCCCACCCGCGTCGCCCGTCGCCGTCAGTCGTCACTGTCGGGGGGACGTTCTCGTCGCCGTCAGTCGTCGCCGCCGTCCGCGACGATGCGGACGTCCTCGGCCTCCTCGAACTCGTCTTCGACCTCCTCGTCGGGTTCGTCGGGCTCCTCTAGGAGCTCGTACTCGTCCTCGACTCGGTGGCGTTCGAAGTGACACATCTGGAATCACCCATGCTAACTATGGACACGAACCCAGTTAACGGTTGTTCGCCCTGTCGTGTCGAACCGCCCATCCGGGGAACGGGAGGTCGGCGGACGCGTCGACGCGTCCCCGACGGGGGACGCCGTTCACCACCCGGCGAACTTGTCCCGGCGGTACAGGTCAAGTTCGCTCACGGTGTCGGTTCCCTCCTGCGAGAGACAGAAGCGGATCCCGTCCGCGATGGCTCCGGGGTCCGTCACGTCCCCGGAGTCGAACTGCTCCTCGAAGGACTCGCCCTGTTCGCTGGCGAACTCGGTGCGCACCTCGGTCGGGTTGATCACGCTGACAGCGACGCCGTCGGGACCGACGCTCCCCTCGAGGCTGTGGGCGAACCCGCGGACCCACCACTTGCTGGCGGCGTACACCGGGTTGCTGGGACGGGGGTACTCGCCCGCGAAGCTGGCGACGAACACGAGCGTCCCGTCCGACTCGCGGAGGTGGGGAAGCGCCGCACGGGCGGTGTGGAACGCGCCGTCGACGTTGACGCCCATCATCGTGCGGTAGTCGTCGATCGACATCGAGTCGAGGTCGCCGTCGAGGCCGACGCCCGCGTTGACGACCACGCCGTCGAGGCCGTCGAACGCCTCGGCGGCAGCCTCGATGAACGCCCCGACGCGCTCGCGCTCGGTCACGTCGACGGCGATCGCCTCCACGGCGACGCCGTGTTCGTCACGGAGTTCCGCCGCGAGATCGGCCAATCTGTCCTCGCGCCTGGCGCCCAGCGCAAGGTCGACGCCCGCCGCAGCGAGCGTCCGCGCCGTCGCCGCGCCGATGCCCGAACTCGCGCCCGTGATCGCGACCGCGTCGCCGTCGATGTCTCGCATGGACGGGCGGTCGATCCGGAAGCGCAAAAATCGGTCGGCGGCGCGACGACGAGGGGGAGCACCCGGCGGAGCGGAACCGCAGATCAGTCGTCCGCGGGGACGCCGGTCGCGACGCCCGCGCCCGCGACCGCCGGCCGACTCTCGGCGACCCGCAGCGAGACGACGGCGGCGGCGCCCAGCGCGAGCACCGACGCCGCCACGAACGCCGTCGGGTACCCCGCGACCGTCGCGACCGCGCCCACGCCCAGCGGGCCGACGACGCCGCCGACCGACCGCGCGGTCGAGGCCAGCCCCATCAACTCCGACTCGCGGTTCTCGGGCGCCACGTCGGCGACGAACGCGACCGACCCGGTCCACATCGCCGAGAACGCCACCGCGAGCGTGACGTAGCCGAGGGCGACGACGCCCGCCGCGGCGATCCCGTCCGGCGCGAACACCGCCGCGGCGGCGACGAGGCCGAAGGCGGCCGACCCGGCCATCCCGAGCGTGATCATCGGCTTGCGCCCGCGGTCGTCGACGACGCCGCCGAGGTAGTACATCAGCGCGGTCTGCGAGACGGGATTGAACGCCAGCACCGCGCCCATCCACGCCTCGGGGAGCCCGAGCGTCGTCACGATGTAGACCGGCATGAGCGCCCCGACGCCGGAGACCGTCGCCTGTCGGGCGGACAGCCCGAGGTAGAGCCACCCGAGTCCGTTCGTCGAGAGGTGCCCGCGCTCGCCGGCGGCGGGGAGCAACCGCGACCGGATCTCCCGCGGGAGCGACTCCGCGTCCGGATCCGGCGTCGCGTCGCCGGGGTCGACGAGGGCGACGGCGACGGTCGCCAGCACCGAGACGGCGGCGACGACGACGTACACGTCGCCGGGGACGAGCGCCCCCAGGAGGAGGCCCGACGTGAACTGCCCGGCCCCCGACCCCGCGGCGGTGAAGGCGTTGTACGAGCCGACCGACTTCCCGCGACCGGCCGGGCCGCCGCGCTCGGAGGCGACCGTCAACATCAACGGGCCGAAGCCGGCGATGAAGACGGCGTACAGGCCGCGCACGACCACCTGTACCCACACGGGCTCGACAGCGACGGGGAGCACAGCCGAGGCGGTGTTCGCGACCGCGTCGACCGCGAACAGCGGCGTGAGCGCGAGCGTCGCGCCGAGTCCGGTGCCGACGAGGATCAGCTTCCGGCGGCCGGTCACGTCCGCGAACGCGCCCCACACGGGCGCGAACAGGATGATGCCGAGCGAGAAGGCGGTCGCGAGCAGGGACACCTCGAGCGCCGACCCGGTGCGCCCGACGTGGACCGCCAGCGACGTGCCGAGGAGGGCCCCCGCGGTGATCCGCGTGACCGCCGCGAGTCCGACAAGCGCCGTCCCGCGATCGACGCGGGGGCGGCGCACGGAGGGGAGGTTCATACGAACCGAAACGTCTCGGCCGTCCAAAGCCCTCGGCTCGCGGCGGACATCGCCGGAAAGCGTGCGGTTCGACCCCACGAGTCGAGCGGGTCGTTGTCACGAACGTCGGAGCGAAGTTAGGATCCGACATAACCCGCCGAGCAGCCCGGATAAACCGTCTCGGGCGTCGAGAAACGGTCGTGAACAGTGCCGACTGCCCCGGATCCGGACCGCGAACGGTCGTAAACGCTCCCTGAACCGAGCGAAGCGCCGCCAACGGTCTGGCGGGTATAGGTGGTCCCGAGTCCATGCATCGGACACGCCCGACCCATGTCCACGACCGACCGAACACCCTCCGTTCCCGTCCCCGACGCCGACGACGTGTCGGCGCCGCAGTTCGCTCGCCGAACGATCGCCTCCGCCACCGCGGCGCTCGACGGGGCCGCACGCGCCGGCGAGGCGATCGCCTTCTGGCTGGCCGCCCTCCTCCCGCTGGCGTACCTCCCGGCGCTCGCCTCCGGCGCCACCTCGACACGACCCCTCCTCGTCGCCGGCCTGATCCTCGGCCACGTGGCCGCGCTGGCGCTCGGTCGCGGATACGCGACCGATCCGACCGCCGCGAGCGAATCGACCGGTCGCTGACCGGACGTCCGTCGACTCCCGGCGGCCCCGTTCGGTCCCTTTCGGTCTCCCGCCGTCTTCCGACCGCGCAATCAGTTCCGGCTCGCGCGGTCGAGTCGTCGCCGTTCCGCTCGGAGAACCCGCTCCCACACGCCGAACAGCGCCGAGTTCAGCCGGTAGCTCGTATCGATGTCCCTGACCCAGGCGTCGTCCGCAAAGAGCAGGCGCTGGAACCGCCGCACGTCCGGAGAGAGCGACTCGCGGCCGCCGGTGTAGTAGGCCGCGGACTCGCGGAGCGTGCGGTCGACCAGGTCCGCGGGCACCGCGATCCCGGCGGCGTCGGCGACGTGTGCGAACCACTCCGTGTGCAAGACGGCGTCCGCGAGCACGAACGACCGCTCGAACGCCTCGAACCCGCCGGCGTCGCGCACCGCGGCGACCGCGTCGGCGTCGACCGCGAGACCCGAGGGAGCGGTGAACGCCGGTTCCGGCCGCGACCCCGATCGGATCGTTCCGTCTCCGTCGACCCCGGCGGCGCCGCGCTCGCGAAACGGGGCAGCGACCCGCCGGAGGCGACGTGCCGCCAGCGCCACCGGGCCGGCCAGCGCGAGGCGGTACCACCGCGGCGTGTACGCCAGAAACGGTCGGCCGAAGGCGGCGTCGCCGAGATACGTCGCGGCGACGACTCGCGCGGTTTCCGGCGGGAGATCCGTCCGCCCCTCGCGCAGCGCCGCGACCGTCTCCCCCGGCTCGGCGACCGGATCGGTCCCCGTCGCGTCCGCGCCGGCGCGGTCGAGTCCCATCCCGTCGGCGACGCGGTCGGTGTACTCGGCGCCCGCGCGGTACCACTCGGCGAAGTCCGCCACCTCGCGGGCGGCCAGCAGTCGAAGTAGCGTCACTACCGGACAGAGGGCCCCGGTGACCGTAGCTCGCCCGGTTACTCCGCGAGGTGGTCGCCCAGCCCCCACTCGTCGGCGCGGGCCCGCGCCTCCGCCCTGGCCTCCCGTCGAACCGCCTCGACACGCTCCTCGTCGGCGAGAAACGCCGCCAGCGCGTCGTGGTCCCCGCCGGCGGCGCGCCGTTCCGCCGGCGCGGCCTCGCGGGTCCGCTCGGCGAGGTCGTCGTCGCCCGCGAGCTCCCGGGCGGGCGCTCCGGGCGCGACGCGGAACGGCTCGCTCCCGTCGGCCGCCGGATCGTGGAGCGGGTCCAGCGCGTCGGCGGAGAGCCGGTAGCGCTCCACTCGGACGGGCGTCGTCCCCGCCAGCGCCGCCAACGCCGCCGGGCCGTCGGCGTCGCCGCCGGCGTCGTACGCCAGCACCGGCACTCCGGAATCCAGCGTGAGGACGGCCTCGCTCCCGCCGACGCCGAGCAGCGCGTCCCCCGGTTCGAGCCGGAGGTAGCCGGTGAGTTCGTCGTCGAGCGACGCCGCCAGCGGCGCGGCGAACTCGGTGGCGACGCGGGCGCCCACGAGGTCGCCGCGGGGGAGCCGCTCGCGGACCGGCGCCGCCGCGGGCGGCGTCCGCTCGCCGGTCATGGCCGCTCGGGGACGACCGCGCTCCGGAACCGGTCGGCAACGTCGCCGACCGCCTTCGGTTCGGGTTCGATCCCGGCGGCGGCCGCGCGGTACGCCTCGGCGGCGGCGCTGTCGGGTGCGTGTGACAACAGCGGCTCGCCGGCGTCGCGGGCCGCCCGAGCGGCGTCGCTGTCGGGGACCGAGCCGAGCGTCGGGCCCTCGAAGTAGCGCTCGGCCTGCGCGCCGACCGAGCCGAGGTCGCCGCGGACCTTGTTGAACAGGACGCCCGCGATCCCCGTGCCGTAGGAGGCGGCGTACTCCTGCACCTTCAGCGCGTCCGAGAGCGCGGGGATCGTGGGCTGGGTCACGACGACCACCCGGTCGGCGAGGACGATCGGGAGGACGGCGGACTTCGAGGCGAGCGTCGCCGGCGAGTCGAGGAGAAGCACGTCAGTGTCGGCGGCGAGTTCGGCGACGACCTCGCGCAAGCGCGCCGGGTCCGACCGTTCGAACCCCGCGAGGCTGGTTCCACAGGGGACCACGCGCATCCCGTGGCGGTCATAGCAGGCGTCGTGTACGTCGATCGCGGCGCCGTCCGGTCCCCGTGCGTCGGGCGCAAGGAGATCTTGGAGGGTGACGGGCGCGTCCGCGAGCCCGGCGTGAAACAGGAGGTTCGCCATGCCCGTGTCGGCGTCGACGACGGTCACGTCGTACCGTCGTGCGAGCGCCATCCCGAGTGCGAGCGTCGTGGTGGTCTTGCCGGTGCCACCCTTCCCGCTCGCCACCGCGAACGCCTCGACCATACTCCCGCTGTCTCGGGTTCGTACAAATACGTTCGGGTCGACAGGCGTGAAAACTACGACGCGTCGGCGGTCGGCGGTCAGGGTCGGCAGTCGGCGGTCGGCGATCAGCGGTAGCCGAGCGCGTCGAGGCGGCGTCCGATCTCGTCAGGTACCTCCTCGTCGCCGTCGCTGCCGGCGCCGTCGTCGCCGGCGTGGCTGCCGTCCGGAAGGAGCGCGAGGCGGTCGTCCGCCGCGCGTTCGAGCGACCGCAGCGTCTCGCGCGGAACCGCGTCGCGTCCGACCGGCTCGCGCTCCCCCGGGTCGCGCCCCCGGTCGAACACGCGGACCTCGTCGTCCGGCTCGCGGATGTACGTCCACTCCTCGGTGCGGGCCGAGACGAGCGGCGTGCCGTCGCCGAGGCGGCGCGGGATGGGCTGGCTCGTCACCGACTCGCCCCGCAGGGCGACCGAGGTGACCGGTCCGCGCTCTGGCGGCGTCGCCTCCGTTACCGTCGGAAGGAGGCTCTCGCCGGCGAACGCCGTCGGCGGCTCCAGCCCCAGCGCGTCGCAGACGGTCGGCGGGACGTCCCGAAGCGGGACCGGCGCCGACTCGCGTCGGGCGGGCGCGCCGGGGTGGTCGACGACGAACGGGACGCGGACGAGCTCGTCGTACAGCTTCGGGTAGTGCGCGAGATGACCGTGGTCGAGGAACTCCTCGCCGTGGTCGCCCGCCAGGATCACCGTGGTCTCCTCGCGCAGGCCGGCCGCCGACAGCTCCTCGAGGACGCGCTCGACGGACTCGTCCACCTGTCTGGCGGCGGCGTCGTACAGCGCCCGCAGCGTCCGGAGCGTCCCCTCGTCGACCTCCTTCCCGAGCCCGGCGCGAAGGTGCCCCAGCAGCGTCTGGAACGACCCGACCTCGCCGTCGGTGACCGCGCGAACGTGTCGCGGTGCGGGGACGTACGGCGTGTGGGTGTCCATGTAGTGGAGCCACAGGAAGAACGGCCGGTCGTCGTCGGCCGCGGCGTCGTCGACGGCGTCGAACGCCCGGCGTTCGAGCGCGTGGAGGTGGGAGGTGTCGACCGCGTGGCGTCGCTCGTGCCCGCGCAGTTTCGCGGCGGCGCTGCCGAGCGGCCAGCCGAGGTACTGCACCCAGCCGTTGACCGTCGGGTGCGTCGTGAGGAAGCGGCCGACCGGCGTGCGGGCGCCGTCGAGGAACGACTCGAACGACTCGAACCCCCGGTCGTAGCCGTAATACTCCGTCAGAAAGCCGTTCCCGGCGTTGACGCCGGCGGTGCGCACGCCCGCCGCCGACAGCGCCTCCGCGAGCGTCGGGTCCGAAGCGGGGCCCGGCGTCGACGCGTCGGCGAAGACGGGACGGGCGCCGAGGAGGTCCGGGAACGAGAACGGCGTCCAGTTGCCGCCCGCGACGGCGGTCTCGAAGGACGTTCCGCGGCGAGCCAGTTCGCGAAGCGTCGGCGTGTGGGGTCCAAGTGCGTCCGCGCGCAGCGAGTCGACCGTGATCAGGAGGACGCCGCGTGACGGGGAGTCGCCTGCGGGTGTCACGGACGCATTAGGAGGGAACCGCGCCTAAGCGTTTCTATCGCGGGGAACGGGCATGATGCGGCCAACGGTCGGTTCGGCGGTCGAACGAACCGATCGATCTGCCCGCAAGCGCTATTTCGAGCCGTCGAGCCGGAGCACGCGCGTGTCGACCGCCGCACAGCGCGGACAACTGTGCCGGTAGACGAGCCGTCCCTCACGGTAGGCGGTCCGCCAGTCGCCGCCTTCGTCGGTGTAGCCGCACTCCGGACAGGTGGGCTCTTCCCGGAGTCGGTCGCGGTACACGTCGAGCGCGGTCGCACCGGCGGTTCGTCGAACTGCCATGAGGTACCACACCGCGCGGATCGGATTGAGCGTTCGTACCGGATGCCTACCAGAAAAAGCCGGATCGATCGAACCGCGAGCGGCCGCGTTACGCGACTCCGAACAGCTCGTCGACGGCGTCGCGGGCGGCGTGAACGGCTTCCTCGGCCACCTCGTCCGCGTCCGCCTCGGCGTCGGCCGGCGGGTTGACGTACACGTCCACGTCGAGCACGCCGTCCTCGAACGAGACGGTCACGTCGAAGTCGCGGAGATCGGACTGTCGGTACCGCGCGAGCACGACCCCTTCGGCCGCCTCGGAGGCGGTCTCGACGACCTCCTCGTCGGTCGGCTCGGGGCGGTCGTCGCTCACGGCTTACGCGCCGCCGGCGCCGGGGCCGCCGGGACCCATGCCCGCCGGGCCGCCGCCCGCGCCGCCCTGCAGCATCTGCTGAAGCTCCTCCTGGAGCTCCTCGAACTGCTGCTGGACCTTCTCCTCCTGGGAGTCGAAGCGCTCGGCGCGCATGCTCAGCGTGTCGACCTTCTCCTCGAGGTCGTCGTAGGCGGTCTCGTAGTCGGTCTCGACGAGGATCTCGCCGATCTCTCGGTACATCGTCGAGTCCTCGTCGATGTCCTCCATCGCGTCCAGCGCGGACTGCGCCTCCGTCAGCGAGGTCTGCGTGGACTGTTTCTGCTCGGCGAGCTGCTGGGCCTGCTCCTGCAGGTCCTGCAGTTCCTCGATCTTCTCTTGTGCTTCCGGCGGCAGATTACCCTGCATACTCCGACGGTCGGGCTTCGGGGTGAAAAGCCCGGTCATTGGGAGCGCGGCCGAGCGAAGCGAGGCCGCGGGGGACGGCGTTCACAAATCGCGGCGCGATTTGTGCGCTCACGAGACCTCCGGTCTCGTGAACGGCGAGGTCCGAAGGGCCGAGCCGCCCACAAGGGGAGCGAGGGCGAGCGAAGCGAGCCCTCGATGCGAACGGCGAACGGAGTGAGCCGTGAGCGGCGCGGGACGCGAGCGATGCGAGTGAACGAGACCGGAGCGATCCCTACCGTTCCGCCGTCGCCGCCACCGTCTCGGCGGTCTCGACGAGTCGGGTCCACGTGTTGACGCCCGCCCGGAGCGCGACGAGGTCGCGCGCGAGGACAGTCACCTCGACGGTGTCGCCCGCGCGGTCGACGGTCGCCGCCGATCGATCGTCGTCGATCCCGCCGACCTCGACGCCGACAGCCTCGTGCACGACGCGAGCGCGTCGCTCGTGGGAGTACGGAAAGCGAAGAACAGCGCGGTGGTCGAACGCGTCGGACACGGGCACGGCGCCCGGATCAGTTGACCTTGACTTCCTTCACGTCGGGCGCGCGCTCCTTGAGGAGCACGCGGTGTCCGCAGTACGGGCAACGCACGCCGCCGTACTCGTCGAGCTCGACGTCGCGCTTGCACCGGGAACACTTGTAGCTCATCTGTGTGAGAGGGGTCGCTGGTGGTTACTCGTCGTCGCTCTCGTCCTCGAGCGCGGCGCGGATGCTGCGGCGGACCGAGCGGCCGCCGGGCGTCTCCGGCCGGTAGGCGCCGCCGGTGAACGTCTCGCCGGTCTCCTCGTTGACCCACATACCCGTGCCGATGCGCTTGACGGAGTCGCCGTCGACCGTCGCGTTCTCCATCTCCGATTCGATGTCCGACACGCGCTTGCGGGCGACACGCCCGTATCGCGCGCCGAAGCGGCCGGCGCTGCCGACCTTCCGCGCCTTCGTCTGTTCAGCCATATGAACGCGACTTCGCCGTTGGGCGTCAAAAACCCCGCGAATTCCGCCCGTCACCGCGGAGTGGGATCCCGTGCGCCCCTCACGCCACGACGGGGCCGGACCGCGGCGGACGAGCCGGGAGCGGTAGTCATCGCGTGGCACACATTTATCTCCGTGGCTGGCCGCTACGATCGTAGGAGACCGCCGGAATGCTCATCGCCGAATTCACGCTGTCGACCCCAGTCCTCCGCGACGCGCTCGCGGCCGCCCCCGAGGTGACGGCCGACCTCGAGCGGACGGTCGAGGGTGACACCACGCGCATCGAGTTCTTCGCCCGCGGCGAGGATCTGACCCGCTTCGAGGACGCTCTCGGAAACGACGACTCCGTCGAGGACGTCCGCGTGCTCGGGGAGGGGCCGGACTTCCGGTTCTACCGGGCGACACTCGCACCCGAGACGACACAGCGGACCGCCTCCCACGTGTTCGCCGACACGGGCGCCCGCCCGGTGTCCGCGAGCGGCGACCACACCGGGTGGGACTTCCGCGTCCAGTTTCCCGACCGCGAGGCGCTGGCGACGTACCGCGACAGCTGCCGCGAGCGCAACGTCTCGTTCACCCTCCACGCGCTGTACGAACGCGCCGATCCTCGCCCCGAGGCCGACGATCACGGCCTCGCCGGCGACCAGGGCACGGTGTGACGCCGGCATCGAGTTCCGGAACCGCCGGCGGGCCTCGAACGCTATCGGTCGCCGTCCTCGCCGAACCCCGACTCCTGTAGCACCTCGTTCAGGTCCGCGCGGACGCGCTCGCCCGTCTCGCGGTCGCCGGCGGTCGTGACGACGCGGTTCTCCTGGACGCTCGACCCGTCACGCAGCAGCAGCCGGACGTTCCCGTGTTCGTCGGCTCGCGTCACCTTCGCACGCAGGCCCGTTCGCGACCCGGAGCCGCCGGCGTCGATGGGGCCCGGGATCACCTTCTTGACGTGCGGGTGCTCGGCGGCCGTGAGGATCGCCTTCATCCCGGTCCGCTTGCCGATGAGCGTGGAGTGTGAGCCGCCGATCTTCGCCTCCGGCGGGGCGTCGATCACCTCCAGCGCCGGTTCCCCGCGGCGCGCGAGCACGGCGCCGACGGGGTCGTCGTCGGGGACGCGGTAGAACTCGTAGTGCAGTTGTGCGCGGGCCTCGCGAAGCGGGCCGCGCTCGCCGGCGGCGTACACCGTCTCCGGTCGCTTGCGGCGCACCTCGTCGGCGACGCGGCCCGCGAAGTTCCGAAGTTGCACTTGCGCGGTGCGTTCGCCGCTGTCGGGGACGGTCGTGACCGTCGTCTCGCCGAGGACCAGGGATTCGGGGTCGAAGTCGTCGGGCGGGTGCTCGGGGTCGAAGCCGAGCACGGTGAGCGTCGCGCGGTCGGTCCCGAAGTCGATCACGACGCTCTCGCAGTTGGCGGTGTCGCACGCGAGACAGTAGTCCCCGGGCTTGCGGAGCGCGGAGCCACACCGCCGACAGTTCATGTCGGTCGAACGGCCGGCGACCGGATAAGCGCGTCCGTTCGCCCCGTCGCCCGACCGATCACGTCGTCGCGATCTCGACGAGGTTGCCGTCGGGGTCGCGGACGTACACCGACGTGATGGGGGCGACCGCGCCGGTTCGCTCGATCGGCCCCTCGACGATCTCGATCCCGCGCTCGCGCAGTTCGGCCTCGACCGTCTCGATGGGCGTCTCCGTCAGCAGGCAGAAGTCGCCGGCGCCGACGGTCGGCTCCGCCGCGACCGGCGTCACGTCGCCGTCCGTCGGGTGGAGGTTGATCTTCTGGTCGCCGAACCGGACGGCCTTCCGGTCGTCGCCGAACGTCACGACCTCCGCCCCCAGCGACTCGTAGAAGTCACAGCTCGCGCTCACGTCCGAGACGGTGAGCACGAAGTGGTCGATCGCCGTGGCGTTCATCGTCGCCTCTCACGCGCGAGTGACTGGCGTGCCATGGAACCCGTTCGCGGGGCCGACAAAAAACACTCCGGGGTGCGGACGGGCCGCCGCGGACCCGGACCGCCGTCAGCCGACCAGTACGTTTTCTCGCCCGGAGCACGAAGCCCCGCCGATGAGCGAACAGGGCGCGGTGCTCCGCGTCGATCCCCACGTCCACTCCGACGGCTCCTACGACGGCCACGATCCCGTCGAACTCGTCCTCGAACACGCGGCCGACATCGGGCTCGACGGCGTCATCGTGACGGACCACGACGCCATCGAGGAGTCGCTGCACGCGGCGGAGATCGCCGACGAGTACGGGCTCGTCGGGATACCGGGCGTCGAGGTGTCGACCGCGGCCGGCCACCTGCTCGCGATCGGCGTCACGGAGCGTCCCCCACGAGGACTGCCGTTCGACGAGACGGTCGAGCGGGTCCGCGACGACGGCGGCGTCGCGGTCGTCCCGCACCCGTTCCAGCGCAGTCGCCACGGCGTCCGCAAACGGAACCTCGGCGAGTGCGACGGGATCGAGGTGTACAACTCGATGGTGTTCACGGGCTATCGCAACCGCCGGGCGCGGGCGTTCGCGGCCCGCCGCGAGCACCCGATGCTCGGCGCCAGCGACGCCCACTCCATCAGACACGTGGGCCGGGCCTACACCGAGATCACGCTCCCGTCGGTCGACTCGGCGACGTCCCCCGGGGCGATCGACGCCTCGACCGTGGTGGAGGCGATCCGCGCCGGCGACACCGACCTCCGGGGCAGGCGGACCCCGATCCACCGGAGCACCCGACAGTACGCGAAGGGGTCCCTCCGGAAGGCGACGTACCACGTGACCGCCGCGCTCCCGTACGTCACTCCGCGACCGGCCTCGCTGGGGAACAGCTAAGCGAGGCCCGCGGACAGGTCGGGCGGGACGGATCACAGTCGCCCCAGAGCCGCTCCGGATCGCACACTCCGCGGCAGTTCTAGAGCCGCTCCGGATCACACACTCCGCGGCAGTTCTAGAGCCGCTCCGGATCGCACTTCATGTACTCCCGGAGCACCGCCGTCGCGTACGATCCGGACGGCAGCGCGAACTCGAACACCGGGTCCCCGTCCTCCTCGGACACCGTCAGGTCGGTCGGGAGCGCCACCGCCCGGCGGGTCCCGCTGGAAGCGAACTCGCCCGGAAGCTCGAAGTCGCCCGGCTCGACGTCCAGCTCTCGCAGGACCTCGCGTTCGATCTCGCCCGGCTCGCCGTCCCCGAGCTCCGTCTCGGTTCCCACGAGCGGCGCGGTGACGAACGCCCGGCCGCGCTCGCAGTGGCGCGCGAGCGTGTCGACGCGCCCCTCGGTCACCCGCTGGAGCCGGTCCATGTCGGGCTTCGGGAACGGCACGTCGCGCTCGACGAACGCCACCACGTCGCCGGCGACGGGGCGCGTGAACGGCAGTCCGCGGCGCAGGCGTTCACTGAGAACTCGGTTGAACACGTACGACTGGGCCGCGTTGACGAACAGCCGCTGGAGGTTCGACGGCACCGCCTCCAGCGCCTCGCGCCAGTCGGCGCCCTCGTCGAGCCGGTGGAGCATCGAGCGCTCGTAGCGCAGGCGACCCGGCATCGCGTCGAGCGCGGCGCTCCAGTCGGGGCTGTCCGCGTCGGCCTGATCCTCGACGGTTTCGCGGGCGCGCTGGGAGTCCTCCGGTTCGGTGTCGTAGGGGTTCCCGCAGTACGCGAGCACTGCGCCGCGCCAATCGTCGCGGATCGCCGCGAGGCCGACCTCGTGCGTGATCGGGCGATGGCTCCCGAAGCGCTGGTGGCCGAAGTAGTTGGGGACGGCGATCTCGACGGCTGTGTCGTCGTCGGTGGGTTCGAGATCCGCCGCGTCGTCGCCGCCGGCGAACGCCCGCAGGTCGCGGGTGGTCGGGTCGGGGTCCCCCTCGGTCTCGCGGACGCGGATCGCGAACTCGTTGCCCGCGAGGTCGCCGAAGGAGAGGTCGCGCCCGACGCGCCCGAGGACCTCGATCTCGGCGCCGTCGAGGTCCGGGATCTCCTCCGGGTCCGCGTCGCGAACGGTGAACAGCTGGGTCGTGACGGCGTGTTTGTCCTTCGTGCCGGCCCACGAGACGCGCTCGCGGCTGGCGCCCATGGCGTTCGACAGCGCGCTCGCGAAGTCGTTCGTGTCCCACCGTCGGAGGGTCGCGCGGACGAGGAGGAACGGGTACGACCCCTCGTGCGCCTCGAGCGGTTCGGGGTCCATCCGCTCGCGCTCGCGCACGCGGAAGTCCTCGGGGGCGGCGCGGAGGCGACCGCCGATGCCGTCGGCGTCGCTGACGTAGTAGTCGACGCCGGTGGCTCGCTCGCGGGGGTGCGCCTCCCGCATCAGTACAGCGAGAGGTCGCCGGTCACCTTGTCCACGATCGACTCCTCGCCGGGGCCGACCGCCAGCGTCGTGACGGTTCCCGGGTCGAGTTGGGTGTGTCCGGCGTCGCGGATGACCGCGTGCGGGAGCCCCTCGCGCTCGGCGCGGTCGGCCAGCTCGAAGATCTGCGACTCGCCGGCGGCCTTGAGGACGACCTTCTTCTGGCCCTCGCCCTTCCACGCTTTCCGGGTCTTCGTGCCCGTGTCCTCGTACGCCGACAGCGACGCGTGCGCGACCTGCGCGGCCAGCTTCCCGGTTCCCATCCCGAGATCCGTGCGGACGACGATGGCCTGCTTCATGCTCATACGTCGCGCTGGGCGGGGGGCGCGGAAAGCGCTTCGGGAGCGCGGCCGGCGGGCGGGAACTCGGCGCCGGAACCGAGGATCACAGCAGGCTCCGCTAGACCGGCACCGTCCCGTCGACGGGGAAAAGGAGCCGCCACGAGTGCGACCGGCCCGCACAGACCACGGAGGTTCAACCGTCCGGCCGCCCGATCCGTGCGCGTGAGCATCAGAAACGACGACGGTGGCGACGACCGACCGATACCGGGCTCGTTCGCCGGCCACGGGATCCGCGACGGGCGCGTCCTCCTCGCCGGCGCGGTCCGGACGCTCGGCACCCCGCCCGAGGAGACCGCGGTGGTCGACGACCTCCTGCTGGCGACGGTCGCGGCCGCCTTCCGCGAGTCGTTCGCGGCCGCGGCCGGCGAGCGACCCCCCGCCGACGTCGAGGCGGCGATCGACGACGCGGTCGCGTGGACGCGTGCGGAGAGCGACGGGGATCGGCTGCACCTCCGCGACCGCCTGCTGCCGGAGTTCTACCGCCGGCTCGACCGGTTCCACGACGCCTACCACGGCGACGACAGGCCCGTCGTGGGGGTCTGAGGCCGACCGACGGAGAGGATAAGACGTTTCACGGAGCCGGGAGAGCCGACGACGATGGCAGGTCCCCGCACGCCCCTCCTCCGCCCGGACAGCTACTTTGAACGCCACGACGGCTCCCCGCCGTTCGCCCACGCGGCCGCCGCAGTCGCGCTCGTCACGATCGCCACCGCCGGCGGGCTGGCCGTCTTCCTCGGCGAGTTCGCCGCCGCGCTCGATGTCCCGATCACCGTCGACAACCCGGCGTACCCCGGCGAGGCGTTCTGCGAGGACTCGATGTTCGACGACACGCCGAGCGGCTGCGGCGAGCCGAAGGAAGTCGAGCGGAGTCTCGGCGCGCTCGTCGCCGAGGAACTCTCGTGGCTCCCGCCGGCGACCGTCGTGCTCGTCCCGGTGTTCTGGCTCGTGCAGGGCGGCGTCCTCCACGCCGCGAGCGCGCTCGCCGACGGCGAGGGCGCGTTCACAGACACGCTCGCGGTCGCCGGCTGGGGGATGGTGCCGAGCCTGGCGCGACTCCTCGGCGTCGGCGCGCTGATCGTCTACCGTCTCCGAACGGCCGCGGTGCCGGGAACGCCGGACGGGGCGATCGACGCCCTCCGGGCGGCGATCGGCGGCGTCGAAGCGATCGGTCTGCTCGCGGCCCTCGTGGTCGCCATCTGGGCGGGGGTGATCCGAACGTACGGACTGGCGGACGCTCGCGACCACTCGGTCGGGACGGCCGCGACGATCGTCGGCGTCCTCACCGCGATCGGGCTGGTGTTCGAACTGGTTTAAGCGCCGCCGCGACGCGCCATGCGGGAACTTAAGCCGCCGGCCGCCGCCCTCCCGTACATGATACTCTCGGACACCGACATCCTCGCGCGGCTCCGGGACGGCGACCTCGTCGTCGACCCGCTCGACGACATCGACACGCAGGTCCAGCCCGCGAGCGTCGACCTCCGGCTCGGCTCGCAGTTCCTGGAGTTCCGCCGGACGAACATCCCCTGCATCCACCCGACCGACGCCCGCGAGGTCGACGAGTACGTCGAGGAGACCCACGTCCCCGAGGGCGACGACTTCATCCTCCATCCGGGCGACTTCGTGCTCGGCACGACCAAGGAGACGGTCGCCATCCCCGACGACATCGTCGCCCACGTCGAGGGACGCTCCTCGCTGGGCCGCCTCGCGATCGTCGTCCACGCGACCGCCGGCCTCTGTGATCCGGGCTATCAGGGACAGATCACCCTGGAACTCTCGAACCTCGGCAACGCGCCCGTCGCCCTCTCGCCGGGAATGCGCATCTCCCAGCTCACCTTCACCGAGCTGAAGACGCCCGCCGACCGTCCCTACGGCGCTGAGCGCGGCTCGAAGTACCAGAACCAGTCCGGCCCGCAGGCGTCCCGCATCGGCGACGACCCCGAGTTCGCGGCCGATCCGCCCGCCGACGGCGGGGACGGACCGCTCGACGGCGCCGGGGACTCCGAGCGATGAGGTTCATCGAGGAGGTCGTCGTCGACGAGTTCCTCCCGACGGTCCGGGCGATGCTGGCGGAGGCGCTGCGCGAGCGCGACCTGACCCAGCGGGAGGTCGCCGACGCGCTCGGCATCAGCCAGTCGGCGGTGTCGAAGTACGCCCACGGCGACGTGGCGACGAACGACCGCGTCGCCGCCGACGAGCGCGTCCGCGAGACCGTCGAGCGCGTCGCCGCGGGGCTGGCGTCGGGCGACCTCAGCCGCGTCGGCGCGCTCGTCGAGTTGGAGGTGCTGATCAGGCGGCTCGAGGCCGGCGACCTCCTCGCGGAACTGCACGAGGCGGCGATGCCGGAACTGGCGGGCGCCGAGTACGACTTCGCCGTCCACGACCCCGACAGCGGGCTGCGCGACCGCGAGCGGACGCTCTCCTCGCTTCGCCGCGGCGTGCGAACGCTCACCGCGGCCTCGGGGTTCGCGGGGCTCATCCCGAACGTCGGCTCGAACCTCGCGGAGTGCGTCCCGGACGCCGTCGACATCGACGACGTCGCCGCCGTTCCGGGGCGGATCTTCGACGTGAAGGGGACCGCACGGGTACCGAGCGACCCCGAGTTCGGCGTCAGCGAGCACGTCGCGGGCGTGCTGCTGTCGGCGCGGGCGGCGGGCGTCGACGCCCGTGCCGCGGTGAACGTCCGATACGACCCCGACCTCGTGTCGGCGCTGGCGGACGCCGGCGTCGACGCCGTCGAGTTCGAGCCGAGCGACCACGGGGAGACGGACGCCGGCGCCCCGGACGATCCCGTCCGGGCTGCCGTGGCGGGCCGACTCGACGGCGGGGACATCGATGACGACGGGGGGACCGACGGCGACGCGGCCGATGGCCTCGGCGACGTGTTCGCCGTCTACCAGACCGGCGGCGTCGGCGTCGAGCCGGTGTTGTACGTGATCGGCCCGGACGCGCCGACCGTCGCCCGGACGGTTCGAGACCTCCTGTAGCCGTGCCCCTTCGACCCGGTCTCCCGGAGTCCGCGGCGCCACAGCTGTCCGCCCCGGAGTTCTACACCCGGCTCGCCCACGCGTACGACGCCCTCGCCAGGCGCGGACCGTTCGTCGCGACGCTCCGCCGAGCGCTCGCGGACGCGCTCGACCCCGAGCCGGGCGCGACCGTCGTCGAGTTCGGCTGCGGAACGGGGGCGAACCGACCGTACATCGAGGAGCGGGTGGAGGGCGACGGAACGTACGTCGGCGTCGACTTCGCGTCCGGCGTGCTCCGCGTCGCCCGCGAGCGAGACCGAGAACTCGGGGGAGCGGCCGACAACCGCGGAGCGTACGTCCGCGGGGATGCCACCCGACCCCCGGTGTGCGACGACGGCGTCGACGCCTGCTGCGGCGCGTTCGTCGTGGGGATGCTCCCGGATCCGGCAGCGGCGGTTCGCGAGTGGGCCGAACTCGTCGGTTCGGGCGGTCGGATCGCCCTGCTGGACCTCGCTCGGACGACGCGATCCGGCTGGCGGGCGCTGAACCCCGCGTTCCGCCTGTTCGTGCGCGCCGGATCCCCGCCGGGAACCGCGCGGTCGCTGGAACGATCGCCCGCGACCGTGCAGGACGAGCGCGTCGCCGCCGCGCACCGGGCGCTCCGGGAGGTCTGCGTGGACGTGGAGTACCGGACGCTCTTGTGCGGGTTCGCGCGGGTGAGCGCTGGGACCGTCCGGTAGGAGGGACGAGCGGGTGCCGCCTCCCCCCGAGATCGACCGCGCTACCCGCGGTTCGCGCGGGCCTCGCGGACGCTCGCGCCGTCGCGCACGAGGTCCTCACAGTTCGGGCACACCCGCGGCCCGGCCGCGTCGTCCGGCGCGAACACCCGAGCGTAGCGCTCCGTCACCGTCCCCCCACAGTTCTGGCACGTCTGCACCATATCCAAGCCATCAGCGTCACGGTGCATAATTTATTCCCTCAGTCTCAGAATGTATCAGCGCGCTCGGCCTGAGCGAACGCGCGCGAGGCGACCGCTTCCGGCGCCACACGGCTTTAGCGTGTGGCCGCCCACCGTACGGTACACCCAATGAGCGACGCGACCAACATGCTCGTCGACGGCGAGTGGCGCACGGGCGTCCGCCGCGACACCGGCGACTCCGGCGAGTTCGAGCGAAGCGAGACGAGCTTCCGCGACTGGATCGACGGCTCGGTGCCCGAACCCGGGGCGGACCCGGTCGAAAGCCCGGAGTTCCCGGCCGAGCCCGACCGCTACCACGTGTACATCTGCCGGGCGTGCCCGTGGGCCCATCGCGTCGCGCTGACGCGCTCGCTGAAGGGGCTGGAGGACGTCATCTCCCTCTCGCTGACGCAGCCCGAGCGTTACGACGAGGGGTGGGAGTTCTCCGACGAGCAGCCGGACACCCTCTACGGCGCCGACTACCTGCGCGAGATCTACCAGCGCGCGGACGACGAGTACACCGGACGCGTGACGGTGCCGGTGCTGTGGGACAAGGAGACGGAGACCATCGTCAACAACGAGAGCGAGGAGATCATGCGGATGCTCGACACCGCCTTCGACGACCTCGGCAACGGCGTCGACCTGTGGCCGGAGGGCTCCCGCGAGGAGGTGGACGAACGGATCGCCGACATCTACCCGCGCATCAACAACGGCGTCTATCGCGCCGGCTTCGCGAACACGCAGGCGGCGTACGACGAGGCGGTCGAGGAGCTGTTCGAGGCGCTCGACGAGTACGACGACCTGCTGGCCGATCGACGCTACCTCGCCGGCGACCGCCTGACCGAAGCGGACGTGTCGATGTTCGCCACGCTCGTGCGGTTCGATCACGTGTACCACACCCACTTCCGGTGCAACCGCCGCGGGATCCACGAGTACGACCACCTCTGGGAGTACACGAAGGACGTGTTCCAGACGCCCGGCGTGGCGAGGACGGTGAACATGGACCACATCACCCGCCACTACTACGGCTCCCACGAGAGCCTGAACCCCAAGCGATTGGTCCCCACGGGGCCGGACATCGACTTCACGGAGCCGCACGACCGCGACGACCTCCCCGGCGGGCCCCCGGCGGAACTGACGGCGGACGCGACGGCCGAGTAGCCCGCGATTATTACGGCTGATTTTTCGGGCGTCGAACTCAAGTACGAGTCCGCGGGTGGTTTCGATAGCTCCGATCAGGGAGCGGAGAACCACACGAAATGTTCGAATTCATCACGGACGAGGAGGAGCGCGGGCAGGTGGGTATCGGGACGCTCATCGTGTTCATCGCGATGGTGCTGGTGGCGGCGATCGCCGCCGGCGTCCTCA
>Ga0207771_100252_pt1 | contig 36804 bp, 37 predicted proteins | sample A23M2SouthBayCA_2_FD_187731 | JGI IMG/M metagenome (GOLD analysis project Ga0207771, IMG submission 187731) | Aerobic enrichment media microbial communities from Eden Landing Ponds, California, USA - A23 M2 (2) (SPAdes) | ecosystem: Environmental > Aquatic > Marine > Unclassified | place... | reverse complement strand
CCGGGTGCGTTCTGGACGAGGTCCTCGCCGGGGAACGGCGGGGCCGACTCCGAACCGCTGTAGGGCGCGGCGTCGTCGGCCATCGTCGGGTCGTCGAACCGACCCGTGCTGATCGGCATACCCTCGTGGACCACCCATCCCTCGTACGTCCAGCCACCCGGCAGCGACGGGAGGGCGAGCGACGCCGCCGGCCCGTCGCTCGGATCGAGGAACCAGATCCCGCTCTCGGGTGGTGCCTCCGGTGCGGTCGGCGTGTTCAGGATGTAGCTGCCCGACGACTCGCTGAAGGAGACGGGGAAGGAGAGATCGGCCATCCCACCCGTGAGTGAGCCAGTCAGGACCGGGACACCACTCGGTGCGGGGTCGTCGTCATCGTCCGGTTCGATGGTGACGACGATCTTGTCGGCCATCGACAGATCCCGGTCGGTCTCGAACATGTAGTCGTCGCCCTTCGAGAAGGTCCCCGTCGAGACCTTCTCGTCGCCGAAGATCGCCCACCCCTCGTAGTGACCCATCGAGAGCGGCGGGAGGTTCGAGAAGTCAAAGGAGACCGCACGCATCTCACCGCGTTGGATCGTCGCCATGCCAGACGGCTCGGTCCCGGTCTTGCGCGGGAGATCGTAGTCGGTGCCGGCCTCGGCGTCGGCCGGGATCGTGCCAGCCAGCGGTTTGACCTGGAACGGCGCGGGTCCGGTCGGGTCCATCCCGTCGATGTCAGGTTCGACCGAGACGACGGCCTTACTTGCCCCGTCGGTCAGGTCCGTCGGGAAGGAGAGATCGCCCGGCGCGTTCTGGACGAGGTCCTCGCCGGGGAACGGCGGGGCCGACTCCGAACCGCTGTAGGGCGCGGCGTCGTCGGCCATCGTCGGATCGGCGAATCGGCCCGTGCTGATCGGCATGCCCTCGTGGACCACCCACCCCTCGTAGGTCCATCCACCGGGAAGGCTCGGCAGGTCGAGCGACGCCGACGGCCCCTCGCTCGGGTCGAGGAACCAGATCCCGCTCTGGGCCGGTGCCTCCGGTGCCGTCGGCGTGTTCAGGATGTAGCTTCCCGACGCGTCGGCGAAGGAGACGGGAAAGGAGAGATCGGCAGTGCTGCCTTCGACCGTGCCGACGAGTACCGGGACGCCGCTTGGCGCGGAGTCGTCATCGCCGTCGGGTTCGATGGTGACGACGATCTTGTCGGCCATCGAGAGGTCCCGGTCGACTTCGAAGACGTAGTCGTCACCCTTCGAGAACGTCCCCGTCGAGACTTTCTCGTCGCCGAAGATCGCCCACCCCTCGTAGTGACCCATCGAGAGCGGCGGGAGGTTCGAGAAGTCGAACGAGACCGTGGTCGTCGTGGTTTGGGCCGCGCCCCCTGCGGCAGTCGCGCCAGCGCCCAGACCGACGGCGGTGGCACCCGCAGCAGCGGTCCGCATGAATCCGCGTCGTGTTGTATCGGTCAAACGATCCTGTGCGTCGTCGTGATCGGACGTGTCTCGTGTCATGTGTAGTGCGCCGCACACAGGTATCGACCGTGCCTGCGCCCCCCAGTTCGCAGTCACTCGCCGGGTGCGACGCTCTGTAACGGCCCCCCGTGTGCCGACAATCTTTCAGATAATCCGGAGGTTATTAAAATAGTATCACTATACGGAAACTATACTGAAAGTGTTATGTATCGTGCCAGAGTCCATTCAAATTCCGTTCCAAATTCGGATGTCGGCCGGCGGTCTCCGTCGGATCACGGCGTGTTTATTACCGGCGGCAGTCGAACCGTCCGGACAGACGACACTGATGGCCTGCGTGTTACTGACCGGCGCAGCGTCGGGGATCGGCCGGGCGACCGCCGAATCGTTTCGCAACAGCGGCTGGACCGTCTACGCGACGGATATCGACACCGACGGGCTGGACGAACTGGCCCGACAGGGCTATCACACCGAAGCGATGGACGTGACCGACAGCACCGCGGTCGAGGCGGTCGTCGAGCGGATCGAGACCGACAGCGACGGCATCGACTGTCTGGTCAACAACGCCGGCTACGGGCAGATGGGACCCATCGAGGACGTGCCTATCGAACGAATGCGCGCGCAGTTCGACGTGAACTACTGGGGTGCGATCCGGTGTACGAAGGCGGTACTGCCGGGGATGCGCGAACGAGGCGGCGGGACCGTCGTCAACGTCGCGAGCGTGATGGGACAGGTCGCCTCGCCCGGCTGGGGGGCCTACGCTGGGTCGAAACACGCACTGGAGGGCACGAGCGACGCGCTCCGGGTCGAGGTCGCCGGGCAAGGGATCGACGTGATACTGATCGAACCGGCGTGGGTGCGCACCGGGTTCGCCGAACGCGTCCACGACCGACTCGTCGGCTTCGACCGGACCGACTGCTACGAACGACTCTACGAGTCCCTCGAGAGCGACGGCGTCGTCGGCGGCGGGCCGCTGTCGGTCACGCCCGAACGGGTCGCCGATCGGATCGTCGCGGTCGCCGAAGCGTCCGATCCGGCGACCCGGTACACCGTCGGACTGGGTGCATGGGGGATCGTCCGCTCGCGACTGCTGCCCGACTCGATCCGTGATTACGCCCAGCGGCTGCTGGTCCGACGGTTCTCGGGGGACGAATGACCCGCGACACGACCGACCCGACGGAGACGGTGACGCTCTCGACGGGACAGACGGTTTCGGTGCCACTGACGCTGTCGGCTCGGATCACAGGGGCCGTCTTCCCGGCACCGCTGGGGCAGGTGGCGGCGTTGCTTCCCGACCGACTCCGGCCGCTCCGGGTGACCCCTCGGCGCGGTGCCGTCACCGTCCTGTCGGTGTCGTACGACCGGATCGGCGACGACGCGATGGTCCCCTACGACGAGGTCAGCGTCCAGATTCCCGCCGTCGAGCGGACGGCGACGACGGTGCCGATCCTCTCAGGGCAGCGACACACCACGAGCGGCTTCGTCTGGACGATGCCGGTGACGACCGAAGCGTCGGTCGCGCTGGGCCGCGAGGTGTGGGGCTACCCGAAGACAGTGGCCGACATTTCGATCGACGCCGGCCGGTCGCGAACGCACACGACGGTCGACATCGACGGCCAGCGACTGCTCGCACTGACCGTCGATCGACCCCCACAGATTCCACTGGGGCTATCGGGCTACACCTACACCGAACTCGACGGGGCGCTCGTGCGCGAGGCGACGGCGATCCGCGGGCAGGTCGGTGGCTGGCTCCACAGCAAGGGAGCCACGCTCGAACTGGGCGAACATCCACTCGCCCAGCGACTCGCCACGGTCGACCTCGGAACGAGGGTCGTCCAGCGGCTGGCCGCCGACTGTCGGTTCACCATCGGCCCACCCGAACGGCTCGACGATCGGTAAGCGAATCGCCGGACTGCACGGTAGCTGACGCCCGTCCGACGGGGCTTTTTTGCCGTGGGTGTGGTTCACACAGCCATGGGTTCGAAGGCCACCCTGGAGATCGAACAGTCCGCGACGGTCGGGGGAGAGCGGCCCCGCCGCGAGCAGGTCCGTCACGCGATCGAACGACGGCTTCTCTACGACCGGATCGAACGGCTCGAACGGGAACTCGAACGAGAACAGCGTCGGCGCGAGCAGATCGTCGACCAGTACGAGCGGCTCCTGGAAGCACGCGAGGCGGCGACCGTGAGGAAAACGGGCGCAGAGAGCGGACTGCTGAATCGACTGTTCTGAGAGTGGTGCCAGCGGCGTCCCGAAAAACTGTACCGGGGAGACGTTACTCGCCGTTATCAAGCGAGATATACTTCGTCTCGATGATGCGGTCGTCGTCGTTGAGGCGGTCGAGCACGTCGCTCGTCGGCGGTTCGTCGAGATTGTAGACGGAGAGGGCTTCACCGCCGATGACCTCGCGGCCGTTGAACATGCCTGCGATGTTGATGTTGGCCTCGCCCAGCACGGTCCCGATGAAGCCGATCGTCCCGGGTTCATCCTTGTTGCGTGCGACCAGCATGTGCCCGTGGGGGACGGCGTCGACGCGGTGGTCGTCGATGCGGACGATACGCGGGTCTTCGCCCGCGAACTGGGTCCCACAGACGGAGACACTCTCCTCGCCGTTGCTGACGGTGACCGTCACGAGACTCTGGAAGTCCTCGGCCGAGCGGGTCTTGGACTCGGTCACGTCGATGCCGCGATCCTCGGCGATCTGGGGGGCGTTGACGGCGTTGACCTGCAGTTCCGAGGGCGCGAAGACACCCTTGAGCGCGCTGGCAGTGACGAGTTCGATGTCCTGTTCGGCGATGTCGCCGGCGTAGGTGACCTCGACGCTTCCAAGCTGGCCGTCGAACAGCTGGACGGCGATCTTGCCGGCCGTGTCGGCCAGCCCGATGTACGGCTCGATCTGGGGGAACATGCTCTCGTCGATCGAGGGGGCGTTCAGTGCGTTGATGACCGGCTCCTCGTTGAACGCGGCGACGATCTGGTCCGCAGTCGAGGTCGCGACGTTCTGCTGTGCGGCCTCGGTCGACGCCCCGAGGTGGGGCGTGACGATGACGTCGTCGACATCCAGCAGCGGGCTGTCCTCCGGAAGGGGTTCCTCGGCGAACACGTCGATGGCGGCCCCTTTCAGGACGCCGTCCTCGACGGCCTCGGCCAGTGCCGGCTCGTCGATGATGCCGCCGCGAGCGCAGTTGATGACGTAGCCGCCTTCCAGCTGTGCCAGTTCCTCCTCGCCGATCATGTTCTCGGTCTCGGGGGTCAGGGGCGTGTGGACGGTGAGGAAGTCAGCCGCATCGAGACACTCCTCCAGCGAGTCGACCAGTTCCGCGCCGAACTGGTCGGCCCGTTCCTGGCTGATGTAGGGATCGAACGTGACGATGTCCATCCCCAGACTGCCCAGTCGCTTGGCGACTTCCTGGCCGACGCGGCCAAAGCCGACGACGCCCAGCGTCTTGTGGTTGACCTCGGTCCCGAGGTAGTCGCCCTTGGCCCACTCGCCGTCTTTGAGGCGCTGGTGGGCCTGCGGGATCGAGCGCGCGGTGGCAAAGGCCATCGCGACGGAGTGCTCGGAGGCCGCACGGACGTTGCCCTCCGGCGCGTTGGCGACGATGACACCGTGGTCGGTCGCGGCGTCGATGTCGATGTTGTCCACGCCGATGCCGGCCCGGCCGACGATCACCAGATCGGGTGCTGCCGCCAGCACCTCGTCGGTGACTTCGGTCCCGGATCGGACGATCAATGCGTTGGCGTCGGCCACGGCATCGAGGAGCGCGTCACCCTCGACGTCGTAGGCCGTCTCGACCGTGTGGCCCGCCTCTCGAAGCCGTTCGAGACCCGCGTCTGCGATGGGGTCTGTCACGAGTACCTTCATGTCTGCTCGATTCTCCCCGGCGGGCATAACGTTTGTTTTCTCGCCGCGACGCGGACGACACAATCGACACAGCCGGACAGTGAGCGTCGGTCTCGCAAGGGGCGGTCCGCACGACTGGAGAACAGGTTCGACTCCCGGCGGCGTGCCGTAGAACGTGCCGGCAGATGTTGTCAACAATTCCTACTATTTACGAGACAATCATATAAAAGAGCAGCAATTACTCATACCCCTTCCGTGAGTGAATCTATTGGGTAATGTCTCGATGAGTATAATTAAATCAACAGGCACGTACCGTTTGAACGGATGCCCCGCAAACAACAGCAAAAGCGGCGAGCGATCTCGCTAGGGTTCGCTTGCCTGCTCCTCCTCGCAGGATGTACAGCCGTCCAGGACGGATCTATCACAGATCCGGACGCGGTCGGTGAACACGTCCAGACGAGATACGACAGTATCGAGCGGTACGAAGCGACCGTCACGAAGACGGTGAGCAATGCCGCACAGACGTCGACGGTCCGTGCGGACCTGACCGTCGAGACGGACGACTACACGCGAATCGAGTATCAGACCGGTCCCCGCGCGGGGACCGTGACCACGATCGACACGTCCGGGCCGGCGTCGAATCGACCGACGCTGTCGACCGGTGCTCGAACGGCGATGGACGGACAGATTCCGTCGTACGGCGCGCTCGCGTCTGAACTCGTCCGAACGAACAACGTCACCATCGACGGGACGACCGTCCTCGATGGGCGACAGACGGCGATCGTCTCGTTCGTCCCCGAGAACGCGACCGACGGCCAGCCAGCGGCTGTCACCGTCGAGCGCCGCATCTGGGTCGACACCGAGCGCCAGATCCCGCTCAAGATCGAGACCACGTGGTCGACAGCCGATGGTGAGTCCGTCACCGAGACGGTGCGCTACACCAACGTGAGCGTAACGGAACGGTCACAGACGGGCGCGAATCGGGCCGAAGCGACGACGGAACGAGGTGTCACGGCGTGAGCCGATCGAACGTCGGTCGCATCGCCGTCGTCGTCGCCATCGTCGGTCTCGTCGTCGGCGCAGCGATCGCACCGACCGTGTGGGACCGCGCGACCGAACCCGACGGGACGGTCGCGGTCATCGAACTTCACAGCACTATCACCGGCGACGCCGCGACCGAGGTGGTCGACGACCTGCGTGAAGCACGGCAAAACGACACGATCGAGGCGGTCGTCCTCGATATCAACTCACCCGGTGGCTCCGCGGCAGCCAGCGAACAGCTCTATCTCGCGGTCAAGCGCACACAACAGGAGATGCCTGTCGTGACGAGCGTGACCGGTCTCGCAGCGTCGGGGAGCTACTACATGACGGCCCCGGCAGATCACATCTACGTCACGCCCGCGAGTACCGTCGGGAGCGTCGGCGTCCGCGCGGTGGTCCCGAGCGGCGGGACGCCGAACGGCGAGATCGTGACCGGTCCCGACAAGGGATCGACGGCGACGAACGCCGAGGTCCGCCAGCGCGTCGAAGCACTGCGCCGGGCGTTCGTCGGCACCGTCGTTCGCGAGCGAAGCGAATCGCTCGAACTCACGGCCGCCGAACTGTCCTACGCGAAGGTGTACTCCGGTGCACGCGGTGTCGAACTCGGGCTGGCCGATTCGATCGGCGGACTCGATACCGCGATTCAGGACGCCGCCGACCGGGCCGAACTGACAGACTACGATATCGTCCGCATGGAATCACCCCAGCCGAGTCTCGTGAGCCAACTCGGACTCCGCGCCGACGGCCAGCCGGCCACCAGTGCGTCGGCCGAGACACAGGCGACGTTCGATTACCAGGGCGTCGATACGGTGCAGTATCTCATGTTACACGGATCACTCGCAGCGCCGGAGACGGAGGTGAGCGCAAATGAATCTCGGTAAGGGACTCGGTATCGTCGGCGTGTTCGTTCTCGCCGTCTTGCTCGTCGTCGGTGCGACGACGGGCGTCGCCGTCCTCACCGACACGGGCACGGAGACGACAGCACGACCGGACGCACCGACCTTCGAGAACGATACGTTGCTGCCGGAAGCGGTCGCCGACACGGGTGCCGTCGCGACGGCCGAGACGGACACCGAAAAGACCGTCGTCGTCGATCTGAGCCACGGAAACGACGTGTCGCGGGCCGAGATGCAGCCGCTCGTCGACGCGCTCGTCCGTGGCGGACACGACGTGATGTTCTTCACCGGCGGCTCGTCAAGTATCGGCTACTCCAGCAGTAGTGGCTCGTCACCGCTGAACAAGTCACTTCGCGATGCGGACGCGTTCGTCGTCGCAAACCCCGGGACAGCGTACTCGGGGAGTGAAGTGAACGGCATCGAGGCCTTCGCCGACGCCGGGGGCCGCGTCCTCCTGCTGGCCGATACGCCGACGAGCGGGTCGTCGTCGTCGGTACCATCGATCGTCCCCAGTATCGGCAGTGGAAGCAGTGTCTCTGCGTCGGGTCAGCCGACGAACGTGGCCGGCCGCTTTGGCATCACGTTCGGCTCGGGCTACCTGTACGACATGACCGAGAACGCCAATAACTTCCAGTACATCTACGGATCGACGGCGGGCGAGAGCCGTCTGGGCACCGACGCGGAACAGACCGTGTTCCGCGCGGCCGTGCCCATCGTCACCAGTGCGGAGTCGGAGACACTCCTGACCGGCGACAACGTCCGCCACTCGTCGACGCGGAAGAACGGGACCTACGCCGTCGCCGTGCGCAACGGCAACGTCACCGCCGTCGGTGACACGTGGTTCCTCTCACCGGAAGCCGCGACACTCGCGGACAACGAACACCTCGTCGGCAACGTCGCCACGTTCCTGACGGACGGGGACAAAGCGGCTGGCGCGCCACAAGCGAGCGGTAGCTCGTCGTCGTCGGACGTGACGTTCCCCGGAAGCGGCATCACGACGCCGATAGCGACACCGACGAACGAGACCAGCGACACGAACACGACCGGCACGCCGACCAACGAAACGAGTACGGCGACACCGGCGTAAGGCAACAGCCACTCGTTTTCGAGACCGGACAGAATCGGGTTGTGAGAGCTAGCTGGTCTCCGTTCGTACACGCGAGCGCGAACACGAGCACACACAGCGACCTCCACCGCAGTCCACGGACGCTGATCGGGACACGGCAGCCGGATCCAGCTATCACTGTTGATATTTCGAGCGCCAAAGAAAAACGCCAGCACCGCGAACGGCACGTCGTCGTTACCGCCAGGCTGGCAGTGAGGCGGCGTCGTCGAGGTCGAGCGTGAGGTAGGCGTCGTCCGTGGTTACGTCTGCGATGATGAAGGTGTCCGTCTCTCCGTGTTCGACGGATGCCATCACTTCTGCGTCCGCTGCCACCTCCGCTTTGGCGACCGTGTCCGGCTCCATGTATGACAATATGTAACAACCGCATATAAACATGCCGAAACCGACAGACGAAAGCAGCGATTACGTTAGCAAACCAACAACAGAAGTGGTAAAAAATTCCGATTTATGGACCACGATCAGGCCGGCACCCTGAGAATAGCGGGGTGCTGAGAGCGACGAGTGAAAAAGAGACGCCGCGGGCGCGCAATCCGTCGGGTGACGGGACCGCGATCCGATCGAACCGGTCGACGCACCGTTCACACGGCCAGCGTGCGATCGTGAGTGCGGTGACTGCCGACGAGCACAGCCGTTCGATTATCGGCGGTGTCGAAACGAGGCGAAGGGCAGGACTTAGTACGCGTGAGCAGGACAAAGGATAGTATGAACGTCGCAGACGCCATGACGCCACGCGAGGATGTCGTCACCGTGGAGATTCCAGGTACCCGTGACGACGTGCTCGAATACCTGCAGGAACGTGCTTTCTCCTCCGTACCGGTCATCAAGGAGACCGACGACGGCGAGGAGTTCCGCGGGATCGTCTCCCGTGACGCCCTGATTAATCACCCCGACGAAGACCAGCTCGCGCTCCTGACCGAAGACGCGCCGACGGTCACCGCAGACACCAGCATCGAGGACGTGGCGGCGCTGATGGTCGCCGAACGCGCCCGCCGTATCCCCGTGGTCGACGGCCGTCTCGAAGGGATCATCACCGTCACCGACGTGATCCGCGCCATCGCGACCGGCGACGCGGACGGCGACACGTCGGTCGACGAACTCGCCCGCCGAGATGTCAACTGCGTCTACGCCGGGTCGCCCCTGACCGTCGCGGAGCGAGAACTCGACTACGCGCGCGTGCCCTACGGCGTCGCGCTGGACGACGACGGCGAGATGTGCGGGATGCTCACCGAAGTCGACATCATCGACGTGGCCCGCGTCGTCGAGGGCGAGGCCGAGACCGGCGAGAGCATGGCCAGCGACGACGACGACTGGAAATGGGAGAGCGTCAAGGCCGTCGGCGGCACCTACATGCCCACCAGAAACGTCGAGATTCCCAAAGAGCCGGTCAGCGAGTTCATGACCGCCGACGTGCTGACGGTGAGCAAGCGCCAGAGCGCACAGGACGCCGCCCAGTTGATGATCGACAAGGACATCGAACAGATCCCGCTGGTCTCGGGCGACGACCTCGTCGGTATCGTCCGCGACATGGACCTGCTGGAGGGTCTATGAGCGACGACACGGACCTCGTCGAACTGGCGAAACGCCGGGGCTTTTTCCTCCAGTCGGCCGGTGCCTACGGCGGCGTCTCCGGGTTCTACACCTTCGGTCCCGCCGGTGCGGCACTCAAACAGAACATCGAGGACACGTGGCGCGACCGCTTTACCATCCAGGAAGGCAACATGGAGGTCGACGCGCCGACGGTGATGCCCGAACCAGTCTTCGAGGCCTCGGGCCATCTCGATGGCTTCGACGACATGCTCGTCGAGTGTCCCGAGTGTGGCGAGAGCCATCGTGCGGACCACATCGTCGAGGACAACACCGACATCGAAGAGGCCGAATCCATCCCGGTCGCCGAAGTCGAGGAACTCATCGCCGAGTACGAACTCGTCTGTCCGACCTGTGGTGCGGGGCTTGCGGGCCAGGCCATCGAGGACTTCAATCTGATGTTCGCGACGAACATCGGTCCCGGCTCGTCCGATCCGGGCTATCTCCGCCCCGAGACGGCACAGGGCATCTTCATCGAGTTCCCACAGCTGGCCGAGTACGCGCGCAATCAACTTCCCTTCGGCGTCACCCAGATCGGTCGGGCCTACCGCAACGAGATCAGCCCCCGGAAGTCGCTGCTTCGGGTCCGGGAGTTCACGCAGGCCGAACTCGAACTGTTCATCGATCCCGAGGAAGACGAGCCAGATCTGAGCGCGGTCGCGGACGTGACTGCGCCGTTCTACCCCGCGAGCGACCAGGAAGACGACGAGGGCGAACCCTACGAGGCGACCATTCGGGAAGTCGTCGACGACGGAATCGTCGGCAAGCCCTGGATCGCCTACTACCTCGGTGTCGCAAAGCAGTGGTACGAATCGATCGGCGTCGACATGGATCGGTTCCGGTTCCGCCAGCACCTCTCCGGTGAGCGCGCCCACTACGCCGCCGACTGCTGGGACGCCGAGGGCGAGGTCGACGGGGACTGGATCGAACTCGGTGGCTTCGCCTACCGCTCTGACTACGACCTCTCGAAACACGACGAGTACTCCGACGAGGACTTTACCATCTTCAAGCAGTACGACGAACCCGTCACCGTCGAGCAGGCGACGGTCGACCCCGACATGAGCTACCTCGGGCCGGAGTTCGGCGGCGATGCCGGTGCGGTCGCCGACGCGCTTTCGGAGCTGGCCGAACGCGATCCGAGTGCCTTCGACGGCGACGACGTGACCGTCGAGGTCGACGGCGAGAGCTACACCGTCCCCGTCGCGAAGACCGACTTCGGCATCGAGGAAGTCACCGAATCGGGCGAGCACATCACGCCCCACGTCGTCGAGCCGTCGCTCGGTATCGACCGGGCGCTGTACACGGCGCTCGATCACTCACACCGCGAGGACGAGGTCGACGGCGAGGACCGCACCTATCTAGAGCTTCCCCAGGAAGTCGCGCCGACGACCGTCGGCGTCTTCCCGCTGATGGACCGCGATGGCATGGGCGAGTACGCCCGCGGCCTCGCTCGCGAGCTTCGCGAGGCCGGTCTCTCGGTGAGCTACGACGATTCGGGTGCGATCGGCCGGCGCTATCGTCGCCAGGACGAGGTCGGTACGCCGTTCTGTGTCACCGTCGACTACGCGACGCTTGGCGATGCTCGCGAGGACGAAGCCGACGCCGAACCGGACACCGTCACCGTCCGCGAGCGCGACACCACGGCCCAGAAACGCGTCGCCGTCGACGAGCTGGCCGACGCGCTGACCGCACTCCGCGACGGCGAACGCGAGTTCGACGACCTGTAGATGGCCGACGAGATCGCTCGACGATTGGTCCACGCCAGCGGCACCGGCTTCCCGGCGCTGTATCTGCTCGATCTCACCTCGTGGGAGACCATCCAGTACCTGCTCGTGTTCTCGGCGGGCGTCGCGCTGTTGCTCGAAGCACTGCGGCTGTTCGTCGGGCTGGACTGGGCGATCTACGACCGGCTCACCCGCGAGTACGAACAGGACAACCTCGCCGGCTACGCGCTGTATCTCATCAGCGCCGCCGGCGTCGCCCTGCTCGCGCCGACAGTCGTCGCCATCCCTGCAATCTTGATGTTGACCATCGGTGACCCCATCAGCGGCCTGCTCGGGTCGGGCAGCCTGACCAAAGAGACCTACGTCCTGCTGGCGATGTTCGGCGTCTGTACCGGCATCGCCTCCTTTTTCGTCGGCTGGCTCGCGGCCGCACTCGGCGGACTGGCCGCCACCGCCGCCGACGGGCTGAAGCCGGTCGTCGCCGGCTACGTGTTAGACGACAACCTCACGATCCCCCCGGCCGCCGCGGCCGGGATGCTCGTCGGGATGGAACTGATGGCGACGTTCTCGCTGTAGTCGGTGTGGCTCTACTTTCACCGCGGTACGCGAACGCTTAAACTGATTCCCGGCCAAAGCCCGCACAGATGGCCCAGTCCGACGCCGACGCCGGGAGCGACGACGCCCGCGTGGAGCACCCACTCATCACGCCGGGGTTGCTCGAACAGCGCCAGTACCAGCGCGAACTGGCCGATCAGGCACTGGCGGATCACACGCTCGTCTGTCTCCCGACCGGACTGGGCAAGACCACGGTCTCGCTGCTGGTGACCGCCGAACGCATTCAGGACGCGGCGTGGAAGTCGCTCTTGCTCGCGCCGACGAAACCGCTCGTCCAGCAACACGCCGAGTTCTATCGGGAGGCCCTCGAAGTACCGGACGACGAGATCGTCGTGTTCACCGGCGACGTACGTCCCGCGAAACGGGCCGACCTCTGGGACGACGCCCGCGTGGTCATCGCGACCCCGCAGGTCGTCGAGAACGACCTTGTTGGCAACCGTATCTCGCTGTCGTCGGTCACCCACTGTACCTTCGACGAGTGCCATCGGGCGACCGGCGACTACGCCTACAACTATATCGCCGAACGGTATCACGACGACGCCGACGACCCGCTCGTGACGGCGATGTCGGCCTCGCCCGGCGGCGACGAAGAGGAGATCCTCACCGTCTGTGAGAACCTCGGCCTGCGCGAAGTGGCGGTGATGACCGAGGACGACGCCGACGTGGCGAAGTACACCCACGACACCGACGTGGACTGGAAGCGCATCCAGTTGCCCGAGACGGTGATCGAAATCCGCGACGCGATCAACGACGTGGTCACAGATCGGCTCACGAAGCTCAAGGAACTGGGTGTCACCTCGACGACCCAGCCCGACGTGTCCGAGCGCGAGATCCAGAAGATCCAGGGCCAGCTGTCGGAGCTGATGGACAACGACCAGAGCGAGGGCTACAGCGGCATGAGCTTACTCGCCGAGATCAGGAAGCTCCGAACCGCCGTCACCTACGCCGAGACCCAGAGCGTCGAGGCCCTGCGGCGATACTTCGATCGACAGCGGGAGGCCGCCCGCTCCTCCGGTGCGTCGAAGGCCGACCAGCGCCTCGTCTCGGACCCGAAAGTGATGGAGGCGATGCGGAAAGCCGAGAACTTCACCGACCTCCACCCGAAGTTTCGCCGGACCCGGATGTTGCTGGCCGAGACGCTGGGCATCGAGAACGGCGAGCGCGTCATCGTCTTCACCGAATCGCGAGACACCGCCGAGACGCTGACGGACTTTCTGAGCGATCACTTCGAGACCCAGAAATTCGTCGGGCAGAGCGACACCGACGGTAGCGATGGGATGACCCAAAAGGAGCAACAGGAGACGCTGGATCGGTTCCGCGCCGGTGAGTTCGAGGTGCTCGTGTCGACTTCGGTCGCCGAGGAGGGACTGGACGTGCCCGAGGTCGATCTCGTGCTCTTTTACGAACCCGTTCCCACCGCGATCCGGTCGATCCAGCGCAAGGGCCGGACCGGCCGCCAGACCGAGGGGAGCGTCGTCGTCCTGCTCGCCGAGGACACCCGCGACGAGGCCTACTTCTGGAAGTCCCGACAGGACGAGAAACGCATGGAAAGCGAACTGCGGACGCTGAAGAACGTGGCGGGACAGCTGGAGTCGAAACTGGGGGCGTCGCAGGCCGATGTCGAAGAGTTCGAGAACAGCGAGGCGCGCGACGAGCGCAGCGAGGAGGGGGCCTCGAAGCAGCGAACGGAGAGCGCCGCGAGCCGTGAGCAAGGTGAGTCCTCGGAACAGCGAGCGGGAGCGCAGCGACACGCGAGCAGCGAGGGCAGCGAGGACGACCAACGGGAGACCTCGGGACGAGCGAGCGGGAGCGAACAGAGTGAGCGACACGCGAGCAGTGAAGAACGCGCGGACGAGACAGCCCCGACCGAAACGACGGCCAGCCAGTCGACCAAAGCGACGACCCAACAGTCCGACGGCGACGGCCAGGCCGGTCTCGACGCCTTCAGCGGAAGTGAAACGGAGGGCGAAAAAGCGCACGACTGCGACGGGACTCCATCGGAAACGGAGGGGTCGACACCGGACCCCCACGCCGACGGCGAGGACGAGGTCGCCATCGTCGCCGACCAGCGGGAACTGGACTCGACGATCGCACGGGACCTCTCGACCCGCGATGGCGTCCAGACGGAGTTGGAGACGCTGGCGGTCGGCGACTACGTCCTCTCGGACCGCGTCGTCGTCGAGCGCAAGACAGTCTCTGATTTCCTCGACACGCTGACCGGCGGCGACCGCTCGATGTTCGAGCAGGTCGGTGACGCCACCCGCTACTACGCCCGCCCCGTGGTCGTCATCGAGGGCGAGAACCTCTATGGCGAACGCAACGTCCATCACAAAGCGATCCAGGGGGCGCTGGCATCGCTGGCGGTCGACTTCGGCGCGAGCATCCTGCGGACGGGAGACGAGGACGAGACCGCCGATCTACTGGAGACGATCGCTCGACGTGAACAGGAGGAGTCCGATCGGGAGGTCAGCGTCCACGGGGAAAAACAGTCGAAGACGCTGACCGAACAACAGGAGTACGTCGTCAGTTCCGTGGCGGAAGTGGGACCGGTGACCGCCCGTGCGATGCTGGAACACTTCGGCAGTGTCGAGGCTGTGATGATCGCCGACGAGGACGAACTCATGGATGTCGAAGGTGTGGGTGAGGTGACCGCCGAGCGGTTTCGGGAAGTCGTGGGCAGTGAGTTCGAGAAATGATCTTCCCGGCGAGCGCGTTCATGCGCGAGTAGCGGTTCACCGCGAGCGATGGACGATTCGACGATCCGCCGCACCACCGACGATCACTGCGAAACAACAGAAGGGTGGCACACGAACGCGGCGCCATCGAGCGCACCCAGTCTCGAACGATGTCGCGGGTTAATTTTAATATCGATTCGTCATCAGTTGTTGTCGGGGGTCACGAGAGCGTGAGCAAGAGTCGTATCGCACGAGATGTATCGTTCGAGTTCACATTACCCGACGCCAGCGCGGGGGGCGCACCGCTCTCGTCGGCAGAGCTTGCCACGGATCACGACGCGGTGCTGGTCGTGCTACTGCGAAGCCACTACTGTCCGTGCTGTCGTGAACTCGTCCAGTCGCTCGCGGACGCGTACCAGTCCTTCGCGGCCCGGTCGACAGCGGTCGTCCCGGTGTTGCCAGACCGGGTCGAACGGGGAGCAGTCTGGCACCGTCGATACGAACTGCCGTTCCCGATCCTGGCCGATCCTGACCCGTCGACCGACGAGAATCAGTTCGACACGTTCGAGCGGGTGCAGCAGTATTGTCGCGAACGGCCGGGTGGCGTCCTCTTTCGGACCAGTAGTGAGGGAAACGAGGATCTCAGAATGGTCACGACGTTCGGCGGAGAGACGCCACAGGACTTCCCCGCGGTCGAGGAGATCATCGCCGAAATCGAAGCGCGCAGCGATGAGCCGAACGGTACCGAGGCGGAACTGCGAGCGGATTCCTAGCGACTGGCCAGAGAATGGTCCTTAGAAGCCAGTTTCGTCGAGCGTCGCGGCGGCCTCGCGGGCGGCTTCGAGGTACGCCTGTGCCTGTCGGGGACTGTCGGCATCGCGAGCGCGCTGTGCGTAGGTCTCGATCGTTTGAGCGAGCAGCGTCTGTGCGTTCGCGAGGTGGTCGCTCGCGGCCGTCTCACCGCGTTGTCGTGTCGGGTCCGATGGTGGCACTGCGCTCTGGTCGACCGATGACGACGATGCCGTGTCCGTCGTCGCCGGGTCGACCGACGGTGCGACGTGTGACTGCTCGACGTCGGCTGGCGAGTCATCTGTCGCAGGTGGTTCGGCTGTGGACCCACGTCCGTGTGCCTGTGCCGACGGTTCCGAATCGTCGGATGTCCCGGACTGGTCGCCAAATTGGACCGTCGCATCGTCGCTCGGCGTCGTCATCTCGATGTTGTCCTCGTTGGGCTCACTGTCGGCCGCTCCGTCGGCGTCGCCACGGTCGACCGGTTGCTGACAGGTCGGGCAAAACTCCTGATCGTCGTAGCGGAAGATCGGATCGCCACAGTTGTTGCAGTGGGCGTTGGTCATCGTCGCGCCTTTCAAGAGGAGTTCGCTCATCTGTTCGGTCGCCGCACGGTCGTCCGCGTCGTCGCCGTACTTTTCGCGAAGTTTCTCGCGTTCGGCCTCTTTGTCGAAATCGCTCATACTCGTATGGTGGCCGTCGGGGCGAAAAGGGTTTGCGGGAGAGACGCCCCCCGACTCGGCGACGGTATCCCGTCGGAGTCTGGGAGTTGTCCGACACGTTTTTCGTTCAGCCGCCCGGTGGTACGGAATGCCATGACAAAGGTAAGCGTCGTCGGCGCGGCTGGGACCGTTGGTGCCGCAGCAGGCTACAACATCGCCCTGCGCGACATCGCGGACGAACTCGTCTACGTCGACATCCCCGATCAGGAGGACGTGACGATCGGACAGGCCGCAGACACCAACCACGGGGTCGCCTACGACTCGAACACGACGATCCGACAGGGGACCTACGAGGACACCGCAGGATCGGATGTGGTCGTCATCACGGCCGGTATCCCCCGTCAGCCCGGCCAGACTCGGATCGATCTGGCGGGTGACAACGCGCCGATCATGGACGATATCGGCTCGTCGATCGCCGAACACAACGACGACTACGTGACGATCACGACCTCGAATCCCGTCGATCTCCTGAACCGTCACCTCTACGAGACGGGTGATCGAGCCCGCGAACAGGTGATCGGCTTCGGCGGCCGGCTCGATTCGGCGCGCTTTCGCTACGTGCTGGCCGAGCGCTTCGACACGCAGGTTCGCAACGTCGAGGCGACCATCCTCGGCGAGCACGGCGACGCGCAGGTCCCAGTCTTCTCGAAAGTCCGCATCGACGGCGCGGACCCCGACTTCTCCGAGGACGAGCGAGAGGAGATCCTCGGTGAGCTGCAAGAGAGCGCGATGGACGTGATCGAGCGGAAGGGCGCGACCGAGTGGGGACCGGCGACCGGCGTCGCCCACATGGTCGAGGCAGTCCTGCGAGATACTGGCGAGGTGCTGCCCGGTTCGGTCGTGCTGGACGGTGAGTTCGGCCACGAGGACACTGCCTTCGGCGTTCCGGTCAAACTCGGTTCGAATGGGGTCGAGGAAGTCGTCGAGTGGGAACTGGACGACTACGAGCGAGAGCTGATGGACGACGCAGCGACGAAGCTCAGCGACCAGTACGGCAAGATCGAGTAACGTCTGCGCGACGGGCCAGTGACACGGCGCTACCGGGCTTCGTCACCGGCGTCGGTGATCGTCTCCTCGGTGCGAAAGACCGTTTCCGCGTCCGATCCGTCGTCCAGCAGCTCCTCGGAGACATCGGCTTCGAGCAGCGTGGCCCATTCGTCGAGATGTGAGGGGTCGCGTCGGAGCATGGCTGTACGCGTTGTGACTCCGGGCGAGAACATAATGATTGTGCCTGTTCACACGAAGAGGGAACGGGCGGCGTTGACGCTATTCTCCGGCGTTCTTGACGGGACGAACTCGCTCGTCAGACCTTCGATGGTGATGTGGTCGTTCGGTCACAGGATCGGACCGTGTGAGACGTACGGGACCTGCTCTCTGAAGAGAGACTCGCTGGCACCGACACCCACGAGAAAGCCCAGCACGAAGAAGTGAATCACTGGACTGGAGTATAGCCCGATAAACGGTTCCATGCTCCCGCAGTCGACGAACGCGAACCAAGACAGGAAACCGCTGAGCACCAGGGGGGAGAGAATGCGATAGCGGACAAACACGTACGCGGGAAAAGCGCCCAACACGAGGTGTCCGAACAACACCAGCGGCGTCGTGGGAATAAGTAACAATCACCCGTCTGAGTACTCCAGGGGATCGATTTCCCATCTGGCAAAGAGGAGGAACGCGACGTTTGCGATGCCCGAAAGTGCGGCAATGAGAGTGTACCGGTTCACCCCGAATATCTCCTCGATAAGTACGTCCGGTGCCTTGTCCATGGAATTGGATGATCGTGTCCTGCAGACGGTATGACGAATTCGGTTCGCACTTCCCGATCGGATTCTACTTGAACACCGCTCCGAGCGTTCGAAAGTAGGCGGTCTCAGAGAGATGTTCATCGTCGAAGCACGTCCGATCAGGACAGCACTCGGAGAAGTGCAGCTGCGCCGGCAGGCGAAGGATGGGGGCCTGCGGCGCGACCAGTTCCGAGATGTCCGTCGAACGAGCGGCTCGTGTGTGAGGAACGAAAGTCACGTGCCCGACTCGCAGCCTCTCGGTGCATGGTTCTCACTGGATACAGACGCCTGCATCCAAGAGAGTGATTGTGCGGGTAGTAGAGGGTCGTCGGTCGTGATGATGCGTCACCGCTCAGTCATCGGCGGACCCGTAACAGACCGGAGAACGTATTCGGCGACGCCGAGGGCAGTCATCGCTCCGAGCGAGAACAAGAGACCGACCATGTTCCGCACGTACGGGTTGCCGAGAGGTTGCGAGTCGGGCTGAACGATATCGAGCGAGAGAAGTGCGATGATGATGACGGGCGTCACGAGGGAGTACTTCGTCCAGAGGTAGCCGACGAGACTCGCAACCTCGATCAGGAATAGGATGTGCAACAGCGCCAGCACCGTCATCCCGAGTGGTGATTCCACGAACGCAGCAACCGGGTTCTGTCTCGCCTGCACCATCATCACGATGCCGCCAATCACACCGTACAGCAGACCGAACCGGAGTGCCGCTCTCGTATTGCTGGTATCGATCCGAGCGAGATGGAGGGTCACGACGCAGTTGTTTCGCGCGGTGGCACAAAAATTGCCACCTCGTAACTGTGGATTCAAGGTAGTCTCGGATCAGTGTCGGGTCCGTATCGTGGTCGAAGAACCCCGTGCACTCCCGGAGTGACTGCGTGGGCTACAAGAGCGGGTCGTGAGAGATGTAGGGCGCCACATGGCGGACGAGGAACTCGCCGAAGCCGACGACGGCGAGCGCGGCGAGGACGTACACGTGGACGATTGGATTGGAGTACAGTACGATGAACGGTTCCATGCTTCCACGGTCGACGAATGCGTACCAGGACAGGAATCCACTGGCTACGAGCGGCGACACGATCCGATAGCGAACCAGTAGGGACGCGGGAACCGCGCCTATAAGAAATGGACCAAAAAACACCAACGGTGCCGAAAGAACGAGTAACAAGCCGCCATCCGAGAACATCTGCGGATCGATGTTCCAATGTGCGAAGAGAAGAACAGCGACGTTGAGGATGCCGGCAAGTGCGCCGACAATGGTGTACCGATTCACGACCAACATCTCTTGAATAACACTACCAACCCTATTATTTATATTTTTAAACAGTAGTGGGACTCGGGGACGGTCTATAGTGACAATTGAAACGGTTGACACACCGATCGCACTGGCGTCGTGCGATCGGGTGTGCAGTGACTTTCAATGGCTACTATCGTTGAGTCGAATCAGTTGATTTTGGCTGTCTGAATGATGGGAGAGGGTCCAGAAAGAGTTCAATTCTAAAATGGGTATGAACGAAACAGAGGGCGTCTCAGGAGCATGATCGAGAATCTATCGGAGAACGACGAAGATCCGAAGACGATTCGAGACGAATCGGGACACGCAGTACTCGAAAACCGCTCAGCGTGGGCGGGCTTGTTACTTCCTGAAGTTCTCGGGGACCTGAATGGAGTAGCGGCCGTCTTCTTCGAGGGCGATGATGTACTCCTCGCGGTCGTACAGTTCCATGAGATTGAGTTCGTACTGCCCCGGTGCCAGTACCTTGATGCTCTCGAACTGGTCGTTGAGTTCCGCGCGCAGTTCCTCTAATCCCGGTCGTTGTTCGGCCGATTGATCGGGGCTTGCCGTGGGAGCGGCCGTGTCGGTCGTGGGTGCGGTGTCGACATCCATCTCGGCGGCGGCCGCCTCGTCGGCACCTGTTGGAGTGCCCTCGGTGGTGCTCTCCGAGACCGGCCGGAAGTGGTGATCGTCGTCGACAGGCTCCGACGGGAGTTCGTCGGCCGTCACGACATCGGTCCGGGCACTCGCCTGCGCGGTGTCTTCGGGCATCGGTGTGGACCGGTCGGTCTCGACGCCGACACCAGAGCCTGTGTCCGACTGCTCTGGATTCGATCGTGATCCGCTCGCGCGCGAACGCTCGTCACTCGATCCACCGACCAGATCCTTGACCGTCGCCGCGGTCTTGCCGACTGTCTGGGCGACCGACGAGCCAGATGGTTCCGGCGGCTCGGGCGGTTCGGCCGAACTGTCGGCTGTCTCGGCTCCCGCGGGCTTGAACTGAAACTTGTTGCCGCCACAGTTCGGACAGCCCGAGAGCATCTCCTTGGAGCCGTCGTCGAACGTGCGGTCACAGTTCGTACACTGGTGTGGCATTATTTCCGGGAGACGAGCGCGCTGATGAGGTTCTCGTCCTTGTGCAGCGTCTCGATCTGATTGGCGGGACCGATGACGGTGAGTTTCTTCGTCGATTCGGTGCCCATCAGCCGGTCGAGGAAGCTCGCGTCGGCGGTCTGAGAGCGGGGGTAGGTCTCGATCTCGATCCCGTTGAACTCGTCGGGGCTGATCTCGGTCATCGTCACTTCGATCAGTCGGGACTCCTCGTCGGGCGAGAGACCCTCTTCGAGGATGACGATGTTGCCATCGCGCACCCCATCGAGGATCGTTCTGATCTTCTCCATGGAGGTCAGCCCGTCCATGCGCTCGCCGCTGATGAGGTCGATTTGAACGCCGTCTTGTGGTTTTGCTTCAGCCATCCTCACTCACCCGAAGTACTCCGCGATCTTATCGTACACTTCATCCATATTGTCCCCTTCCAGCGCCGAGAGCGGGATCGTCTCGTGCTGTGGGAAGGCGTTTCTGATCCGCTGGACCGACGACTCTTCGAGGTCGGTCTTGTTCGCCAGAATCAGGACCGGCAGATCCTGACTCTCGATGATCCCGATCAGCATGGTGTTGACCTGCGTGAACGGGTCCGTCGAGGAGTCCAGCACGTAGATGACGCCGTCGACGTCCTCGCGAAGCCAGTGCATCGCCTCGGCGACACCTTCTGTCGCTTCCCGGGAGCGACGCACGGCGTCGTCTTTCTCCATGTCGTGATCGAGGAACTCCTCGTAGTCGACTTTCGTCGTCACACCCGGCGTGTCGACGATATCGATGTTCACGGTCGCGCCGTTGCGTTCGATCTCGATGTCCTCCTTCCGGCGTGCGCGCCGTGTTTCGTGTGGAATGTGACTCTCCGGGCCGACCGCGTCACCGGTCCAGTCACGAGCGATACGATTGGCAAGCGTCGTCTTCCCGGCGTTCGGCGGGCCGTAGATGCCGATGCGCTTTGGGTTCTCCTCGGAGAACAGCGACGATGCCGCGCGTGAAATGCTGTCTTTGAGATTCGTAAGCAGTCCCATCCTCGTTCCTCCCGCCCGAACGTCCGTATTCGGGGGCTTGAGCGTAGTAGACAGGCCGATTCACTTAAGCCTACGTCAGACAACCATACCCAATCTGACAGTACATCGAAAAATACAGCGGCGAGTTGGGTTGTGAAAGCACGAGTGCAAACGGATATCGTCGTGTGAAAAAACGTGCACGAGTGAGGGCGCCACGAACGACCGCGACACGAGTGACGAGAGGTCGGTCACGTGCACACAAGAGAACGATTGATGGGACGACGATCATTCATGGGACGACGATTACAGGACCACGAACGGAGGACCACGCGAACAGGATTTCGCAGCGAAATGTCACGTACGAAGCGAGGTCCAGAGCATGGAGAGGAGAAGTGAGTGTGGGAGATCAGAATAGAGAACAACAAGAATGTTGTGGTTGTTTACAGCGTGATTCGGAGAGGTGTCGGACACCCCCACCCCTTCGTTTCAGGTGGAACGGATCGAACCCCATGGTGGGACCGTCCCGATTCGAGTGGAAACGGTCGCCCGATTGCTGGCCCGCTAAACACAGTTTGTCCTCTAGAGACGGTTCTAGGCTACTCGAGTGAACTCTAGAACAACACTACTATCCTAGAAACTACCTTTGTTTCTAGTGCGGCTTTGGTTTTATTGGCTATAACTTAACTCTTTTGCTGACTAGCTGTGGACCTGAAATCCTGCTCACCCCCACCCACCTCTTGTAGTCGTTCCACCCGAAACGAAGGGGTGGGGGGTTACTTTCACTTGGTAACAGTGGACAGTCCCGTTCGACGGAGTCGTTCGGCGTGACCCGCCTCACGTCGTCACGTCTAATCTGCCATCGCTCGACCGACCCCCAATCATTTCCCGTCCAACCGCAATTCCGACTCCCATCACTGTTGGCATCGGTTCGTTCCCGTCCGGCCGTCGCTTCGGGTCGAAGCGGTGTGGTTGGTTCACTCGAAGTGATAGTAACGATTGAAATGATCGACACACCGATCCGCCGCCGTGCAATCGGGTGTGCAGTGACGTTCAACAGTGATGTTCAATGGTTACTATATTCGCTTACTCCAGTCGACCCACCGAGAGTTTCATGTCGACGACGGGACGACCTGACGACCTATCACATCTCTTATTTTTTGGACCGAAATGTTTAATATTCCATCACCCACGGGTTCTTGTGGTTCAACTGGACACGCATGTCTCATCGAAATCCGGAAACAGTACGATTCCCACGGCTCTCCGGGCTGATGCAGATGTGCGCACCAGCCCTTCCACCTGAAACAAAGGGGTACTGCGGACGACAATGAAAGATACAGGTAACGACACAGATGTCGATGAGACCGCGCCGGATCGTGAGTCGGGAGACCGTGTGACGGCCGACGAATCGGGCGACCACGACGGTTTCGGGACCGATCTCGACGATGTCGTGCTTGACGACATCGATGGAAGTGCGGACGGCGAGGCGGACGAAGCCTCTCGCGGACTGTTCGACGATCTACTCAGCGGCGAGCCGATCTTCGAGAACAAAGAGGTGCTTCGACCCTCCTACACGCCGCACAAGCTTCCCCACCGTGAGGAGCAGATCAACAACATGGCGACGATCCTGGTCACCGCACTCCGCGGGGACACGCCGTCGAACATCCTCATCTACGGGAAGACCGGGACGGGCAAGACTGCCAGTGCCAAGTTTGTCAGCGAGGAACTCGAAACGACGTCCCAGAAGTACGAGGTCCCCTGTACGGTCGAGTACATCAACTGCGAGGTCACCGACACCCAGTACCGGGTGCTCGCCCAGCTCGCAAACAAGTTCATCGATCAGAACCGCGCGTACATCGACGACCGGATCGACGAACTCGACGACCGTCGCGAGCGCGCGCGAACAGATCCCGACACACTCGCCGACACCGAGTTCGATGCTGTCGAGGAGGTCACCGCCGAAATCGAGTCTCTTGACGCCGACCGCGATGGCTTCGAGGAAGTTCCGATGACAGGATGGCCGACCGATCGCGTCTACAGTTCGTTTTTCGACGCCGTCGACTACCACGAACGGGTGGTCGTCATCATGCTCGACGAGATCGACAAACTCGTCGAGAAATCGGGCGACGACACGCTGTATAATCTTTCGCGGATGAACTCGGAACTCGAACGATCCCGGGTCTCGATCATGGGCATCTCGAACGATCTGAAGTTCACTGACTTTCTCGACCCGCGCGTCAAGTCGAGTCTGGGTGAAGAAGAGATCGTCTTTCCGCCGTACGACGCCAATCAGCTTCGGGATATCCTCGATCATCGCTCCGAAGTCGCGTTCAAAGCCGAAGCACTGACCGACGACGTGATCCCGCTGTGTGCGGCGTTCGCTGCACAGGAACACGGGGACGCCCGTCGTGCACTCGACTTACTTCGCACCGCGGGCGAACTCGCCGAGCGCGACCAGACCGACAGCGTCGAGGAAGACCACGTCCGACAGGCCCAAGAGAAGATCGAACTCGACCGTGTCGTCGAGGTCGTGCGCACGCTGCCGACCCAGAGCAAGATCGTCCTCTTCGCGATCATCCTGTTGGAAAAGAACGGCGTCCACAACATCAACACCGGCGAAGTGTTCAACATCTACAAGCGCCTGTGTGAAGAGATCGACGCCGATGTCCTGACTCAGCGCCGGGTCACCGATCTCATCAGCGAACTCGATATGCTGGGGATCGTCAACGCCGTCGTCGTCTCGAAGGGCCGCTACGGCCGGACCAAAGAGATCAGCCTCTCGGTGCCCATCGACGAGACCGAGGCCGTCCTGCTCTCCGACTCGCGACTCGGCGACATCGAGGACGTCCAGCCGTTCGTGCAGGCTCGTTTTGATAATTGAGACCGACCGCGTTCGAGTCGAAACTGGGCGTGACGGCCGATCACCCGGCGATCGCAGTGCCGAGCCGTAACCGGATGTTCCCCAGCCACGGGAGTCGCGCTTCTGCTGTGCCGACGACCCACTCGGGCTTGACCGGCGCGGAGAGGGGGCCACCCGGCCCACCGACCTGATCGTACTGCCGGTTCCAGTCGCCCTTTGTGATGAAGCCACTCGTGTTTGCCGGGCAGTTCGCCAGTTCGTCGCAGTTCTCGGCGTCGACGAACTCCTCGTTCGCTCGGTCGTACCAGTTTTCGTTCTCGTCGACCCAGAACATCGCTCGATGGATGATCGGTGTCCGATCGCCGTTCCCGTCGGGGTTGTAGACGATCACGTCACCGGGTTGCTGAAAGCTCGTGTACCCCGTTCGAGCACCTGCTTGTGCCGTCACGACGCCGGTATCGCCGTGCGCACCTGCACCGGCAAAGCGCTGTTCGTCCATCACGAACACGAGATCGTTGGTCTCGATGTGTGGCTCCATACTCCCGGATTCGATCGCGACCAGCGGCGGCCACACACCACTGATCGCAAAGAGCAGGCCGGCGACGAGGACGACCGAACCGAAGACGCTCGCCATGTCTCGTGCGAACAGCAGCCATTCTGATTCGTCGGTCTCGCGTGACCCATCGGGTGGCGTCGGCTCGTGTGACGCCTCCGGCGGCTCGTCGCTCATTACTCTGGGGTAGGGTCTGACCGGCGTATCAACCTTCTGGGTCCGCGGACATTCCAGTCCTGTTCAGGCGAGCGCTCGCTGAATCTGGAGTCTGATGTTTCCGAGGAGAGGCACACGCGATTCGGCGGTACCGACGATCCACTCCTTTTTCACTGGCTCGCACGTCCCCTCACAGCTCGGGAGCGCACTGGCCTGATCGTAGCCACTGTTGTTGTCGCCTTTAGTGATAAACCCGGCGTGGTCCGGCCGACAGCTGGCGAGTTCCTCACAGCTGTCTGCCCCGCCGAGATAGTCGGGATCGGCCCGCTCGTACCAGTTCTCACTGTCGTTGACCCAGAACATCGCCCGATGGATCACCGGTGTTTTCGACTCGTCCCCGTCCGGGTAGAAGACGATCACGTCACCGGGCTGCTGAAAGCTCGTATAGCCCGTTGTCGTGCCACTACTTGCCGGAACGACGCCGGTCTCGGCGTAGCTCCCTTCTCCTGCGAACCGGTCTTCGTCCATGACGAACACGAGATCACCCGTCCCGATGTGTGGCTCCATGCTCCCCGACTCGATCGCGACCAGCGGTGGAAAGAGACCGCTGATCGCAAAGAGAAGTGCACCGACGAGCACCACAGCACCGGCACTGCTGACAAGGTCGAGCACGTAGACGATGGCTCCCGATTCGTCGTCGGTCGCCGGCGGATTGGGACCTCGGTCCTCGCTCATCGTACATGACTGGGTCGAAAACGCGTATCAACCTTCTGTCTTGGAGTCCGCTACGCTTTTCTCGTCGCCAGCCCAGATTCCGGTGTGCCCCTGAAGACGCCGGCACGGATCGTCAGTGAACTCGCCAGCCGCGGCTACAACGCCGAGCGCGAGGCGGTGACGCTGTTGGCCGACGCGCCCGACCCCCACGAGGCTCTCGACCGTGCACTGGAAACGGTACCCAGTGACGCACTCGTTCTCACTGCCGAACACGTCAGTGAGACCCTTGAAGCGTCTTCGGCGACCGACTCTGGCGGTGTGTCGCGACGTTCTGGATCCGAATCGACGCCGGCAGACACATCCGAACGAGACCCCCCCGCTTCGACTGGAACTCCCCCATCCTCGTCTTCGAGTTCTGCCGGGTCGTCTCCAGTCGAAACAGGGGGGTCGACGGGGGGTGGTGCGGGTCGGTCGGCCGATCCCTCCCAGCGCTCGATCGAGGTCCACAACGACATGACCGGTCAGTCGACCGGGACCGGCGAGTACACAGACTTCGTCTCCGTCTTCCGGGATCGGTACGAGAAACTCTCGAAACAGCTTCGCGGACGGGTGAATCACCGCCCAACGGACGCCCTCGAACGGATGAGCGGCGGCGAGGAAGCGGCCATCGTCGGGATGGTCTCGGACATTCGCTCGACGGCCAGTGGTCACTGGCTGATCGAACTCGAAGACACCAACGGGACCTTCCCCTGTCTGGTAATGAAAGACCGCGCCATCGCCGATCTCGTTCAGGAACTACTGTTCGACGAGGTGATCGCCGTCGACGGGACGCTGGCCGACGACAGCGGCATCCTCTTCGTCGATTCGCTGCACTTCCCGGACATTCCCCGGACGCACAAACCGTCGACCGCTGACCGACACGTGCAGGCCGCACTCATCTCCGACGTGCACGTCGGCAGCCAGGAGTTCATGGCCGACGCCTGGCACCGCTTTGCCGACTGGCTCCACACCCCCGAGGCCGAACACGTCGAGTACCTCATGATCGCGGGTGACATGGTCGAGGGTGTCGGCGTCTATCCCGATCAGGACGAGGAACTCGACGTGGTCGACATCTACGAGCAGTACGAGCGCTTCAGCGAGTACCTCAAGGAAGTGCCGGGCGACATCGAGATCCGGATGATCCCCGGCAACCACGACGCCGTCCGCCTCGCGGAACCACAGCCAGCGTTCGACGAGGAACTGCGCGATATCATGACTGCCCACGACGCGCAGGTCCACTCGAATCCCTCGCTCGTGACGATCGAGGGCGTCACCGTCCTGATGTACCACGGCGTCTCACTGGACGAAGTGATCGCCGAACTCCCCGACGAGAAGGCCAGCTACGACGAGCCACACAAGGCGATGTACCAGCTTCTCAAGAAGCGCCACGTCGCCCCCCAGTACGGCGGTCACACCCGCCTCGCACCCGAAGACCGGGACTATCTCGTCATGGAGGAAGTACCGGACGTGTTCCACACCGGCCACGTCCACAAACTCGGCTGGGGGAAGTACCACAACGTGCTGGCGATCAATTCTGGCTGCTGGCAAGCCCAGACCGACTTCCAGAAGTCCGTCAACATCGATCCGGACTCTGGCTTCGCGCCGATTCTGGATCTGGACACGCTGGACATGACCGTTCGGAAGTTCGTCTGACGGCGTTTCTGAGTGTGGGTCCAGCGGGCTACGCTTCGTTCCATTCGAAACGGTGGACGAACCGATCACACTGCTGTCGTGGGCCGCTCACGCATACTGCGTGTGAGACGGTTTCACCGCCTCGATTTTGTGGCGCGAAATCGGATTACCGACTGCAGTCACTCCTTACAGGAGGACACACACCGGACAGAAAATTGGTGGCAGCGGCGGATCTCGTAGAGACACATTCTCACCTCCGTTCGGTCGTGGGTACGTTTCATCCCAAAACCATCTGATTCTAATATCTTATGAAATATTTGGATTTATGCATTTTCGACCGATAGTATAGCTTCAATCCCCAAACGAACCTCGTTGGCTTGTCGTTTGCGACCCAATTCTCGACCGAATCTCTTGCGCGGAACGACTCTGCAAACCAGTGTAAAGGGCGGTCTGTGTGTCGTATCACCGTGCTGTCCCGACTGCGGAAAGAACGATTTACTGTCAGCAATAACAACTCTTATTAATCGCGTCTAACACGCATATATCAATGGATTCGACACTGCAATCTAAACCGCGCGAGGACGACCAGCCTCGTGTGGACGACACAGATAGTCGAGACGCCACCGGAGCGTCTGCTATCTCTGTCTCCGATTTATCGAAAACGTACGGCGAAGGTGAAGATGCCGTCGAAGCCGTCGATAGCGTGAGTTTCGATATCGAACCAGGGACTGCGGTCGGGATTCTCGGTCCCAACGGTGCGGGGAAAACGACGATCATCAAGTCGATTCTCTCTCTGATCGTGCCGACCGACGGGAGCGCCCACGTTCACGGCACGAACGTGTTTCTCGAACCCGACGAGGCGTTTCGACACATGGGCGCGATGCTCGAGGGGGCTCGAAACACGTACTGGCGGTTGACCGTCCGTGAAAACCTCGAAATTTTCTCGGTCATCGGTGGTCACGACTACAGGAAACGAGGCGCGTACCTCGACGATCTGATCGAGCAATTCAGGCTCGTCGAGAAGGAAGACACTGTGGTACGGGAACTCTCCCGTGGGCAAAAACAGAAGGTTTCACTCGCCTGTACCATGGCACGCGATGCCGAAGTGGTCTTCCTCGACGAGCCGACACTCGGTCTCGACGTCGAGAGTTCGATCGACCTGCGACGAGAACTCTCTCGACTCGTCCGAGAAGACGGGTCTACCGTCGTGCTGTCGAGTCACGATATGGATGTCATCCAAGAAGTGTGTGACAGGGTTATCATCGTCAACGACGGCGAGATCGTCGTCGACGACAGTGTCGAGAATCTCCTCGATCTGTTCGAGACCCAGTCATACGAGATTACGGTCGATGACACGGTGAGTGACGATCTCCGCGAACGACTCGGCGACAGGTACGACGCGTCCGACTTCGCTATGCAGGGTGACTCGATGGTGTTCGAAGCGACGATCCTCGGCGATCAGTTCTACGATTTGGTCGATGACATACGCGATGCCGGGCTTTCCGTGGAGTCGTTCGATAGCGTCGAACTCGATCTCGAAGACATCTTCTTGCAGGTAACCGACGAGGGTTCGGAGACGCTCTCTGTGGGGTCACACTATGAGTAACGCGACACACGGTTCGTCCACTCGGTCGGACCGGGAGCGTGGCAACGAGAGTTACCTCCTCCTCCTCTGGACGATGCTCCGGATGAACATCCTGTTGATGATCCGGTACAAAGTGAACTTCATGCTCCAGCTCGTGGGTATGTACCTGTTTTTCGCCCTCATCTTCTTCGGGGGACAAGAAGCCGTCCGTAGCACGGGTGCTGGGGGTGTGAGTTCCCTTGGGTCGACGCTCGATGCAGTGATCGTCGGCTGGTTCCTCTGGACGATGGCCCAGAGCGCCTACAGCAGTCTCTCCGGGGTCGTTACACAGGAATCCCGATGGGGAACGCTCGAACAGTTGTACATGTCACCACACGGGTTCGGGCGGATCATGAGCACGAAGATCGTCGTCAATCTCGTCCTCTCGCTTATCATGGGATCGATCATGCTCGCCCTGATGCTCCTGACCTCGGGTCGAACACTCGCGATCGATGTGGTCACCGTGTTACCGATCGTGGTGTTGACGCTGATGTCGGTTCTCGGAATCGGGTTCGTCTTCGGCGGCCTGGCGCTCATCTACAAGAAGATCAGTAGCGTGTCGAGTCTGATGCAGATCGCTCTCATCGGTCTCGTTGCTGCTCCGGCAGCAGAGATGTTCGTGTTGCGGTTCCTGCCTCTTGTCCAGGGCTCTTCGATGCTCCAGGCAGCGATGCGCGATGGGGTTCGAATCTGGGAGTTCGAACCGACTTCTCTCGGCATCCTCGTCGGAACGGGAGTCGTCTATACTTCGGTGGGCTATCTGGTCTTCAGAGTCTGTTCCCAGATTGCCCGCAAACGTGGTGTGATGGGGCACTACTGAGAGCTATTTAGCCCCCAGTTACGTCTCGCTGGTCGTAGCTCCCTGAGCCACAACCCTCTGTTAATTGAGAGCATAATGCATATAAAATATGCCTGCAACAAAATAGCTATGAGTAATTCGACACCATCGAATCTCCATGCTCCACCTCACATCCTCATTGCGAAGGATTGGATGATCGGATTGCTGTTGATGATCGGATCGATGATTGCCAGCGTTCTCCTCGTGATAACACTTCTCACCAGAGTCCCCTCGGAGTTCCAACTGATAGGGGCGCTTACGATGAGCGGCTTTGGCTCGCTTGCGGTTTTCTGGCTGTACGCGCTCGTGACGGACAAATCGTGGTCCTATCTCGATATTCCTGACGTTTCACTCCGCGCACTTGCGCTCGGACTCGGTGTCGGTCTCGTACTGGCCGCGATTCAGTCTGGGTTGACGATGGTGTTCATCTCGCTCGATATCGGTGAACCCATTAGCCGACTCGGTCGCCTCGTCCAGATTCGCGGAGTCACGTTTCTCGTCGTTTTGATACTCGCGAACCTCCTCGTTATTGGTCCTGCCGAAGAACTGCTGTATCGAAACGGCATCCAGAAACTACTGTATCGGAGTCACTCGACAGCTGTGGCCGTCCTCGTCGCCGGTGCCATCTTTACACTTCCACATCTGTTACAGCTCAGCTCTTATACCACGCCGATTGTGCTCAAAAACTTCACCGAGATCTTCGTCAACGCACTCGTGTACGGTGGCGTCTACGCGTACTGGGAACGTGTCGACATTACTATCGTCGCCCACGGCGTGTACAATTCGATCGTGTTCATTTTCGCGTATCTCCAGGTGTTCGGTGTCTAACCCATACGTCTCGTTGGCTCCACGCGTTCTCGGTGCCGTCTCGCGTGCCTATGCTCTTCGGTAGACCGCCACTCACCTGACACCCGGTGCGGTTTCGTTGTCGTCTCGATCAGTTCTTGTCTCACGCCCCCGTTCGGACCGTTTCGCTTCGTTTGGGTTCGAATGATTGTTCTTTTTACCGAAGCAATACAACTCTCATTTAATGATCGAGTCCGATGGGTTGTCCAAGGAGTACGACTCACACGCCGCAGTCGACCACCTCGACCTCTCTATCGAAGCGGGAGCGATTTACGGCTTCCTCGGTCCGAACGGGGCAGGGAAGACGACGACGATCGAGATGCTGACGACGCTTCTGCCACCGACGGACGGCCACGCGACGGTCGCGGGACACTCCATTTCTGACCGGGAGGCTGTCAAACCACACATCGGCTACCTGCCTGCCGAACCACCGGTCTACGACGCTTACTCCGGCCGGGAACAACTCGAATACGTCGGCCGACTCCGCGGTCTCGACGCCGAGGAGGCCAGCGCCCAGGCCGACTCGCTCCTCGCACGCGTGGGACTGCTCGACAGTGCAGATCGCCGAATCGACACCTACTCGACGGGGATGCGACAGAAGGTCGGTCTCTTGCAGACGATGCTGCACGACCCAGCGGTGATCTTTCTCGACGAACCGACCACTGGTCTCGATCCGCGAGCCGCTCGCGAGGTCGTCGACCTCATCACCGAACTGTCCGACGACGGAACGACCGTGTTTCTCTCGACGCATATCCTTCCGGTCGTCGACGAAATTGCCGACCGGATCGGCGTCCTCCACGAGGGATCGCTCGTGGCCGAAGGGTCACCCGAGAGTTTGAAGCGCCGGCTTTCAGAAGGGAATACACAGACGCTCGAACGTGCGTTCCTCGACCTGACCGACGACGACGCGCATCTGGCCGCGGACGCCGAGACCCAACCCGTCGCCGACGGTGGTGCTCCGTGACCGAGCGAACGGCGCCGGTACCCCGGGCGGGGACTCTCGAAACGGTCCGTGCCGTCGCCAGCGCCGAGTGGCGACGACAGTGGCATTCGATGATCGATAGCCGTCGCAAACTGGCTGTCGTCCTTCTCGGTCTCGCCGTGTTTGCTCCCGTTCTCGCGGGGATTGTTCGCGGCGCGTACAGCGTCGGTGTCGGCGTCAGAGCGGGACGGCTCGCTGTCCTGCTGGACCTCCTGATGTGGTATCTCCCGATCGTCGTCACGATGAACGTCCTCGTCGGCGCGCTTCAGTCCAGTGGGAGCGTGCTCAATTTCGGGGCGAAGAAATTACACTTGACGACCGTCCAGAGTCGCTCGCTCGCGTTCGGACTGCTGGCAGTGGACGTTCAGTCGTGGCTCGTGGTGATGGTCGGTCCGATGGCGCTCGTCGTCGCGAGCTACGCCGTGGGGACTGGCTCGCTTACGACCGTTGTCGTCGCGACGACAGCGGTCATTCTGTTGCTTCTCACGGCTATCCTCTGGGGGTACGTCCTCGGTCTCGTGGGCCGATTGCTCTGGCGTCGATTCAGCCACATCGACGTTCCGGACACCCTCCTCCGTGTCGTGGGTATTCTCGGCCTCGGTCTCACGTTCGGCGTTGGCGGTATCTTCGTCGGCTCCTTCGCCGCCAAGTTCGAAGACGGACTCTCGATGGCCGCGGTCGTCCCGGATGGCCAACCGCCGGTGCTGATCGGTCCCTGCACCGAGTATCTCGTCTACGGGACGCCGATCGCCGACGGACTCAGTACAGCAGCAGTTCTCAACGGGCTGGCAGTCGTCGCGATGATCCCGCTCGGTGTCGCGTGCGTGGCCTGGACCGCGCCCCGTCTCTGGTACGGTACATCTACACCGAAGGACACGGACGATGCGACGACCGGGACCGCCGACGATCAGTCCGGGTCGACAGTTCAGTCGCCGTCGCGTGACTGGCCGTGGCTCCGCTCTCCGATCGGTCTCGTCGTCGACGGTATCGTCCGCCGGACGTTCCGAACACCCGGGCGGCTGCTCCATCTCTCGTACTACGTCCTCGTCCTCGGCGTGCTGGTCGCTGCGAGTCTGACGGCTCCGTCGTTGCTCTTCCCGCTCCTCGGCGTGGCCTGTGCACTCTTCGGCGTCTGGATCGCTGGCGGCGCTGTCGGACTGAACCCGATCGGTGAAGAAGGGCCGATGCTGGGCCAACTCGTGCTCTCGGAGTGCCATCCCCGAGTCTTCGTACGCGCTCGAATCGTCGCCGGGGTTGTCCTCGGACTGCCGTTCGTTATCCTCGGGATCGTGCTGTTCGTTCTCGACGGGTATCCGTTGATGGATATCGTCACGGGTGGCACGTTTCTGATCATCTTATTGCCGGTTAGCGCTACGATCGCCGTCGGGGTCGGAACCTTGATCCCCAAATCCACGTCTGGTACTGCTTTAGAGACGGACTTGTCAGCACCCGAACTGCTCGCTATCATGCTCCATTCCAGCGCGAGCGGGGTGCTGGCTGTTGTTGGTGTGGGATTCGCCACTGGTGTGTGGGTGCTACCCCGATCTATGGTCGGTGTCGCTGTAGTAAGTGTTACCACTCTCTTGTTTACCGATCTCTGTTACCGCTTCGCGGTCAATCGAATGGCGAACCACGGCCGCCGGGATTGGCCCTCCACGGGGTACGTGATCGAACAGGCAATCGCAGTGACTGCCCTCGGCTCGATATTATCAATAACATTCCCTGCTGGCGTCGGTCACTTCATCTGGGTGCTTCCCCCGTCGATATCAGCGGTGATGAGTATCGCCGCCGGTGCCATCAGCTGGACACTGACTGGGAGCGTCGTTCTGCTCGCCGGTGGGCGATCCCTGTCGTCGTTCGATCTTGCTATCCCTGGATGGTCCGACCTCCCGTTCCAGTCCGCCGTCCTGCTCGCGTCCATTACCATCGGCGCAACACTGTCTCGCGCTGGAGTTCCTGCTGATGTGGTGGGTGCACAGCGAATCTGGTTGCAACTCCCACTGACAGGGGGGGTCGCCACTGTGGGCATCGGTGTCACGCTCCTCATTGCTCACGCTGCCAGCACTGAGTTTCTCTTCAGAACTGTCCTACAGCAACGACTACGACGTGTCCTTTCGGGCCCACGTACGATCCTCGCCATCGCGGTTCTCTGTACCGCGGTAAATCTCCCGTTTGCCGTTCTCGGTGATGTCGGAGACTCCCTTTTGACACTGGCTGCGTTCTTTGTACTCGCTGTGGTTTGGGGATACAACTACGACCGATCCAACTCCCTTATGGCGATTGTTTTCGCTCACGTTTGCTTCGCTCTCTCTTTGGTCGCCATCTAGAAACGTCACATGTCGGCGTTCTGCTTGGGACGATGACGGAGAGTCGAAGAGACAGTCCCATGCTTCAGCGCGGGGAATGTCACGAATTCAGGAGCTGAATGAATGAGACGATAATTATGACGGCGCCGACCAGAATGAACGCGATCGGCAGTAACGAATGGATCTCTCCGAGATCGTTGAATAGTATCCCCGCTAGCGTCACCGCGAGCCCGATAACGAAGAGTGATAGGTACTGTTCTTTCATACCCATATCTGGAAAACAAAACCGCGCCTTATTAATATTTTTGTATCGTCCATGTGGGATATCAATGCTATAACTAGATGTTGTCACGGGAATATATTTTGTCGATACCCCTCTCCGATCACTGTCGCGGTCGTATTTTGAGGCTTGGTACACTTACGCTAAAAATGAGGGCGTTTGGAGCACTGTACTGTTTGGAGCGTATCCCCTCAGTCGTCTGCGAGATCGGAACCGATCTTCCAACCGGCTGCGAACAGCGTCCCGCCACCGGCGGTTGCTGCGACGACGACTGCAAGAGGAAGTGCGTTTGCTTGCATAGGCCTGATAGATGTTTTCGGTTGTTTGCTGCTCTATTCGATCACATCTCGCGTCTAATCGTCGGCGAGATCGGAACCGATCGTGTAACCGGCCCCGAAGAGCGAACCCGCGCCAACAGCGGCGCCGACGACGATTGCGAGCGGGAGTGCGTTTGCCTGCATTGATTTTGATCGAAAATGGTTTTAATTCTATACGGCTGGTCGATCTGGTTAGTCGTCAGCGAGATCGGAGCCGATCGAGTAACCGGCTGCGAACAGCGTCCCGCCACCGGCGGTTGCTGCGATGACGACTGCGAGTGGAAGTGCGTTTGCTTGCATAATCGGTTGTAGTGATAGTAGTCGTCGTTTCCTTTGGCTAGTCGGCTCAGATGCAATCGGTGTCGTCGTCGGCACAATAGCCGGCCACGACTCCTGCACCCATGATTGCTGCACCGCCACCAACTACACCTGCGATACATAATCCACCGCACGCGATGTTACTTTGCATATTTCAGTGTATTATTTCTGCTGTCAGTTGTCTACCGATGCAGTACATCAATCCCATAACTGGAATGTTATGCGAGAGGCGAGCGCTGTGGAATGAGTGTGAACCATCACTGTCGCTGCGATACGGCTTGCACATTCCATTGCACCACTTTGTTAATCCCATTCTATCAGGGGCATCTTTTAGATATTTTGGCTATTAAATAAATTTTACCATCTCAAACAACATGTATTTAATCACTAACGTTAGTATTAGAACAATACTGGTTCGGACTTCCGACTTTGCCCGTTCGAATCGTCGTCGATGCCGTTGAGTACTGTTCTCGCTTCGCGCATCGTGATGTCCCTACGAAATACCACCGCTATCCCGGACAGCGGGTGGTATCAGCTGATTTTGCTGGTACCTATTAGGACGGCAACAGAGATCCGGGTGTATGAGCGACGACGACCGCGGATTCCAGACGAACGCACTGCACGTGGGACAGGAAGAACCGTCCCTGACAGCGATTTTCACAGATGGTGACGGGTGAACGTTGGTCTCTGTTCGAACTGGCAGCGCTTCGGGAACAGCACGCGGTACAGGTGACTGTCGTGCTTGTGATGGCTGTCCTCGTCGCCGTGTCTCTCCTGTTCCTCCGATCGTCGTCGGTCACGAATTGCCGCTCACGAACCACCGGTCAGGAATTGTTGTCAGGTCCGCTCACGAAGCGAGCGACACATACGCCGACCAGTCCGCTCGGGAGCCAGACCAGGAGCGTCATGATCGCCAGTATCTGTACGCCGTTGCCGGGGTCGAAGGCGGCGGCCGCGTTCAGGATCGCGGCGGCCGTGGGGATCGCCAGCAGGGTGCCGGCGACCGCCGGGACGTATCGGGAATCCCTGGCGAGCAGGTAGCCCAGACAGAGGAACCCGATTCCCACTGCCAGCGCGCCGTACGCCGCTGGTAACAGGTAGCTCGTCTTCGAGGTCGGCGGCAGCGTGAGGACTGTTGCGACCACCACGGCGAGTCCCGGCAGGACGGCGAGGAAGCGCTGGCGTGTGGTCGTTCCTCGCAGTCGGTCGAGCCACGACCCGGATGACCGACCGCTCCCGTATCGCAGAACCACACCGAGCACGACCACAGCGATGCCGAGAGTGGCGACCAGATTGGCCAGCAGCGTCGGGCCAGCCCAGCCGAGGACGTAGGTCCCAACGTGGAGATTCGCGCCAGCTTTCGAAAGCGCCGATCTGTCCGGCCCGACGACGACGTACGTCTGCCAGTCGATCGCATCGTCGTCCTCGGCTTGCCAGACGACGGTTCGGCCGCCGTCGGTGACGGTCGCACTTCGGGGTGTGTTCGCGATGGCCATTCTCTCGGGAGCGGTGACTCGGAGGCGCTCGACCGTTAGCCGGTAGGGCAGTCCATCCGGCGCGTCGTGCTGGTCGAAGCTATCGACGAGGAGGTACTGTCCGCGCACGGTCGCGAAGTCGTCGACCCGGAACGTCACCGATACCGTTCCGTTCCGCGCGTGGCCGACGACGCCTTCTGCCTGTTTCTCGTAGGGCGTGATCGTGTTTTCG
>Ga0207771_100246_pt1 | contig 37287 bp, 55 predicted proteins | sample A23M2SouthBayCA_2_FD_187731 | JGI IMG/M metagenome (GOLD analysis project Ga0207771, IMG submission 187731) | Aerobic enrichment media microbial communities from Eden Landing Ponds, California, USA - A23 M2 (2) (SPAdes) | ecosystem: Environmental > Aquatic > Marine > Unclassified | place... | reverse complement strand
CCGCGCATCCCGACCAACGACCCGGACTACCGGGCACTTGAGCGCAAGAAGCAGGAGGCGAAACAGAAGGGCAACGGTTACGACGAGGACGGCGACAGCGAAAGCGACGGCCCACCGATTCCGGAGTCGCTATCCGACATGCCGGTCGACTACCGCGACCCGATAATCGAGGACCTAAGGAACCGAGGAGTGGGTCGAGAACCGCTTGCAGAAGCGGCGGATGTCTCGCTACAGCGCATCTCGCAAATTGCGCCAGTAGAGGAGGGTAACTAAGATGATCTGTGAGCAAGCAACCGACGAAAGTAAGCAAGGGGCAGCAATCTCTGTACCTTACGTAATACGCACGCGACCCGTCGAGAACTTACTTTGCAGGCCCACCCCCCGGGCGATCAAAATCAGGGTCATATCTCTCCTCGATCGGGAGGGTCATCGATGAGTTCGATGCTCCTGCTACCGCTCGCGTCGACGATCTCCCTCGTCGTCGCGGCATGGTATCTGACGACAGCCGTTGCACGCCAGCGAGACGATCCAGTCTGGTATGACCGAGCCGAAATCATCGGTGGCGCAGCTGGCCTGGTCTCGATTGTCTCGTACCTGCCTATCGCAACAGCCCTCGCCGAGATGTTCCTGCTGCAGCGGCCGCGACTTTGGGCGCTGCGCTGGACACTGATTGGAACAGTCTGTGGCATGATGCTGACCATCGGCGCGAAAGTCATCGCCGAACGCAACGACATCTGGACGGCGCCGGATGGCGTCGACGACCGACGGAGGATCGATATTCATGGCGATTAGTCAAAACGGAGCGAGAGCAGCGCTACCCAACCATCGACAAATCACGGTCGGCGTCCCGATGCTCGAGCGCGAGCGAGCGCTTCGGCGCCTCCTCGGGACGGCGACGAGTAACCCGCACATCGGCCGAGTCATCATCGCCGACAACGGCGAGGGGTCCCGCCGCGAGGTCTACCAAGAGGACTGGGACTGTGAGGTCGACGTCCTCGACCTACCGTTCGACGCCGGGATCGGCGCGTGCCGCTCGGCGGTCGCCGAGGAGCTGGACTCAGAGTTCCTCTGTGTCGTCGACTCGGATATGGAGATCCCGGCGAACATCGAGACGCTGGTCGAGATTCTCCATCGGGACCCAGACCTCGGAGCGGTGTCGGGGATCCTCGAGGAGCACGGTCGGATCCGGGCGGGCGTCACTGACTTCCGCGAAGAGACGTTGTTCCGCGGCCGGACCGCATTGGTCCAGGGCATCGCCGACGAGAAGACCGTCGACTGGGACTGCGGTTATCCGGTCGCCCGAGCCGACAAACTCCCGAACGCGATGGTGGTCCGCCGCGCGTGCGTAGAGGACTACTCCTGGGATCGCCGGCTGAAAGACAAGGAGCATCTCGACTGGTTCCTCGGCCACTGGCAGGAGACCGACTGGGAATTCGGTGTGACGCCGTCGGTGATATTCCGGCATCACACGTCCACCGGAAACTCGATGTACGACCATCGGTGGCGGCATGAAAACAAGGAGCGCCAAGAGCGCTGGCGGGAGGAACTACTGGAAAAGTGGGACTACGACGCGCTCGTCCATGGCGATTCACGCTGGTTCGATTCCGGCCGGCGACCCGTCAGTGAACGCGTCTGGAAGGCGCTCGCGGGCGAGCTACCCACGAAGGTCTCGAAGCCGGTGAAGAGCGCTGTCGAGCGGGTGATAGCATGACGACGGTCGTACTCGGATGGGACGGGCTGGATGCACAACTCGTCCAGGAGTTCGGCCTCTCCTCTGCGTTCGGAGAGTACTGCTCAAGCCTGGAAACCTTCGCGAACGACGCCATCGGGAAGCCACACACGCGAGAGATCTGGCCCACTATCATCACGGGCCTGCCGCCCGAGAAACACGGGATACAGGCCGCTACTGACGAAGACCCGGTCAAGTGGTCGCATCCTGCACTCCAGACCGCTGCCGACGTGGGCAGGACTGTCGTTCCCGACCGGCCCCGGAGTCAGATCGGTCGCTGGTTACGCTCTCAGGGTGCCGAGGTAGAACGATACGGGCCGCAGTACTACAAAGAGCGCGGCATCCCAACTGTCTTCGACCGGCGCCGGTCGTCGACGATCGCGGTTCCGAACTACTGGACGGACCGCGACGAGCGCATGGGATTCATCTTCGACCGCGGCGCCGAGCTGAGCGAGTGGCTTGAGCGAGGCGCGACCGGCTGGAAGCCGGTGAGTCGTGACCAGCAGAAGATGGTCGAAGAGCAGATGTTCTCCGAAGCGGGTTCGAAGATCGGACTGATCAAGTCCGAGCTACAGCGAGAGTACGATCTCATCTTCGCCTGGTTCGGTGTCGTCGATACGGCAGGGCACGTCGAGCCAGTAGCCGAGGAACCAGTCCAGGAGCGAGCCTACCGAGCGGCAGCGAACTGGACCGAAGAAGTGCGCTCCGCACTCGGAGACGGGGACGAGCTGGTCTGCCTCTCCGACCATGGGCTCCGCGATGGCGATCACACGATGGACGCCGTCATCGCAGGCGACAATCGCGGGCTCGTCGAGGATACACAGAGCGTCTTCGATATCTGCCATACCCTGGAGATGGTCGCCCCAGCCCGCCAGAACGAATCCGTGCCGCCAGTGAGAGTCGAGACAGGAAGAGTGGGTGAGGAGTCGAGCGCCGACGACGTCCGCGAGCGTCTGGAGGGATTAGGATATGTCCAGTGAGCGTGTTCAGCGAGAGCCATTACTCACCAGAGAAAACGCAAAGAAGGCGGTGAGGAATCCGGTCGAGGGGGTGCGGCACGTCACCCAGCGTCTCGAAGTCCGCCTGAAGAAGATGCTGTACCGCGACTACGAGACATACTACCTCTCGGAGACAAAGGCCGACGTCGACGAAGACCCAGCAGCAGCCGTCGGCCCGGCAGACCTCTGGGAAGAGATGCGCACCTGGCAGTTCGAGTTCCTCGTCAAGAAGGCTGGCCTCGAAGAAGACGACGTGCTCCTCGACCTCGGTTGCGGCGTTCTCAGAGGCGGTATCCCGCTGATCGAGTATCTCGACGTGGGAAATTACTACGGGATGGACATTTCTGGTGATGCCCTTGAACAGGGTCGTGAAGCTATCGCCTCGCACGACCTCGCCGACAAAGACCCGACGTTGGTCAACAACACCGACCTTCGCTTCCAGGAGTCGGAGTTGTCGACGCTTCAGGCAAACGTAGTCTGGGCGCAATCGGTACTGACGCATCTCCCGCCAGAACAGGTCCAGGAGTTGCTCGCGCATGTCGATCGCGTCCTCGACGAAGGCGGACAGTTCTACGCGACGTGGTACAAGGCCGACGAGATCGTCGAACGCGCGAACGGCTTCGGATTCGAGTATCCGCTGGCGGTTCTCCAGAAGTGGGCGGGAGAGAACGGCCTCTCAGCGGAGGAAGTCCCGTGCGACCATCCGAACGGGCTGGAGATGGTGGTCTTCCAGCGGAGGGGATCGAAGTGAGCGACGACGGCCCGCTCCCGCAGCTGGAGTTCCGCTGGCTCGGCGGCGTCAAGACGATCCTCGGGCGGCTCACGTTCTACCGGGGGACGCTGACGTTCGCGATGATCATCCCGGTCGCTTACTCGGATACGCCATTTCTCCAGCAGGTGTTCCCGAACGTCTTCTGGTTCGGGTTCGGGCTGCTGGGAATACTAACCGTCGCCGGCGTCGTCGAATACTCGATCATCTACCCCTCGCAGATCAAGTTCAACAAGGGACAGGCCGCCCGGAACGGTCGTGACCCAATCTACCAGCAGGTGACCGCGCTTCGGGAGGACATTGACGATCTCGAGGAGCAGTTGGAGGAAGACTCAGCGGCTGTACCGGACGGTGGTGAGCCATGAGTACCCAGCAATATGAGATTCGCGGACAACCTCGTCGCGACCAGGCCGTCCTCGTCGCGTTCTGGCTGCTCGCGTTCCCCATCTTCGCCGCAAAACTCCTGCGGAGCATGGCGGGACGGTTACTGGTCGCCTCGCAGGTCGGTCTCGGTCTTCGCTGGTGGCTCCTATCACGGGCCTCCAGCATGGAGTACGGCGAAGTCGCCGAACGCGAGATCAATCAGTTCTCGGAGAGCGTCGTGATGTTCCTCTTGAGCCTGCCCGAGTGGCTCACGGTCGGGAGTGTCACAGCGATGATGTTCGGATTCGCCTGGTGGCAGCTATCTCGCCATTGGGACCAAATGCGCCGCGTCTGGTACGCGACGAATTGGACGCAAAAGCTCGCACTTGGCGGCGCTGTCGCGCTGTACCTCTACCTGCGTTACGAGGTGGGTGTGGTGCCGGCGCCAAGTCCGCAAGAACCCGGATTGGGACTGGGAGTGAGCAGATAGATGATCAGTGATGACCCCCGCTACCGTGCTGGTATGGGCGAGCGACCAACCACTAAACTGAACACAGAACGATGACTGACGAAATCACGAAACGCGAACTGGCGAATCGAGTCGAAGAACTTGAAAGCGAGCTGCAGGAGATGCAGCAAGAGCAGTCGCAGGTCACTGGCTTGTTCGAGAAGTTGAAGGGCGGCGAGATCTCGCGGCGGACGTTCCTGACTGCTGTCTCAGCTGTCGCTGGGATCGGCTACACTGCCGGGACCGTGACCGCACAGACAGATCCGTCCTGGGGGAACTCGACCGGTAATGTGGGCGAAGAGGGGAAACCTATCAGATACGGGTACATCCAAGACCTCTACACGCAATCGATCGATACAGAGGACTTTGGCAGCACTTTCCCGAGCGGCGCTATCGCTCACAAGGTCCCGCTTGAGACGGTCTTAGAGAGGGGCGACACTCACACATTCACACCGGCAACGGCCCACGACATCTATGAGGTTGATGTCTTTGCGTTGTCGTCCTCTCCGGACGATCTCCAAATAACAATTGATGGCGACACATCATCATCTTATCATCAAGAGGATGTGGATGGGACGAGCCGATCTGGCAGATCTAATTGGCTGATTGGTAGCGCAGACAATAGTCCACTTATCGGAACACTCCGGATTTACGGCGATAAGGCGGTTGATGCGAGCGGCGCGGAAGGAGACATGCATCCGAAAATTGTCGGCAATGTTGTCGGCGCTGGACCAGGCGGGATCTCCGCTGGAGAGTTTCGGGTCGCAACAGACCAAATTAGCTCCATAGAGTTTGCCCCCTCGGCGCCGGATTTGGATTATCAGATAGACATTTACGGTCGTTCACTCGCAGAGTGACTGATCAATAGGCGCACACACTGAACGAATTTGGATGGCCTAAAACAGACGATATACCAAACCGATGATGGATACCAAAACGAAAGGGTCGACGACGCAGCCGTCAGAGTCCGCGACTGACGCGGATGCGCGGTCAGTCGAGGAACTCCGGGAGGCCTACTTCGCCGGCGACCTCACAGAGGCAGAGTTCGAGGAGCAGGTTGAAGCCGCGCTCGAACGCGGCGACGACAGCGACACGGGCTCGGGTGGCGGGCCGGACAGGATGCTTGACGCCCTCGCGATACTCGTCGGAGCGCTTCTGATAAAACCGATCCTGATGCTTACGAATATGGTATCGGACAGTGGTTCACAGATCAGGTATTCTATCGAGAACCACACTATTCGGTTGACCAGTAGTAACGCCGATGAAGACGATCATCCGGCGGAAACAGCTGGAAGTCTCCAAACTGGAATGGATATGAGCCCGATAGCGATCTACGCCGTAGTCTCAGTCCACCTTCTCGCATCAGCCACATGGCAGACAAGTCCGATACTGTCGGTAATCGGACTGCTTCTCGCCATGTTCACTCTACTCCAGGTCAAAGCCCCAAAAGCGACAGTGAAGGTCTCGTATGAAGGACAGGGCACGTACGTCGCCGAGGGTGGTGGCGAATGAGTGATCAGAACGGCATCGTCGACGTTCGGCGTGCCAAGATAGAGGAGATGGCTACGAGGATGGCCGCCGAGACGGTTCTCGATGGCTACAGACATGGTTTTCGACGAATCAACCACGCGCTTGCGGAGGGGAAATATGGCGTCTGAAGAAGACGAATCTGCTGTCCAGAAGTTACAGCGACTGGTTCTGTGGTTCATCCGTCCGGACCATCTCCTAATCTTCGTCGCGGTTGGAGCGGTGTTGCCGTACTATATGCACCTGTCGACGTCTGCGGTAGACGGCTCGTTGCTCACACTGCTGGTATCCAGCGTGACGGACATTCTGGGGATGCCGCTGTGGTTGTCTGGCAACCCGACCAACCTCCTCCTCTTCCTCCCAGGATTCCTGATACTGGTGTGGAAGATAGCGCGTCCAGAACGGATCTGAGAAAACAGAAGGGTAGTGGTTCTCAGCGATTCGCAGGTCAGTTAAGTCCGTAGAGGCCCCGACGTTTCTGGAGCGAGCGGTTGATCGTCCGTCGCGATGTGTCCAGCTTCGAGGCTGCCTTCCGCTTCGAGAGGTCGCCGGCGTCGACCTGGTCGAGCACGGCGACGACCTGATCGTAGTCGGCCGCCTGGTAGAGTTCGCCGTCCTCTTTGTGGAAGCCGAGCGGCGCCGGCCCGTGAGTGTAGTCGTCGCTGTTCATCCGAGCAGCGAGGCCTTCCTTCGCTCGCTGCTGGGCGAGGTTCGCTTCGAGCTCCGCGAAGACGCCGAGCAACTGGAACATCGCGGTCTGGAACGGGTCGCTGCGCTCGGGGTGGAGTTCGAAGCCCTCGGAGATGATATGGAGCTCCGTATCGTTCTCCTCGACGATCGTCTCCGAGGTCGCGTCGAGATCTCGGATGGAACGAGAGATGCGACTGACCGAGTGCGTCACGACCGCGTCGACGGCGCCGGCCTCCACCTCCTCGAGGAGGTCCTGGTAGCCATCGCGAGCGGTGTCGGTCCCGGTCGACCTATCGAAGTGCAAGATGACCTCCCCGGCTTCGACCGGCGAAACCGACGGGTCGGCGGCGCCGATGTAGTCGGCCAGCTCCTCGTCGGTCTGGTCGCCGGTCGAGACATCGAAGACGTCCTCGGCGTAGCCGAGGGTCGAGTGGACCTGCCGGGCGAGCGACTGATCGTCGGTCGAGACGCGCGCGTAGACGTGGACTTCAGCCATACTTCTGCGCAGGGCCCCTAAGATAATAAAAGATTGAGTTACGCACAGTCTGTGCGAGAACGTCGGACCATGCACGGGCAGCCGAACCGCATTAACCAACAGAACTAACAAATTGGCCCCCTAAGTTGGTTAACGAGATGGGCCGACTGTTACCCGACGCTCCCGAGGGAAGCGAACTCCGACGCTGGACCGACGAGGGGATGCGACTGGAACCGAGCCACAGCAACATCGTCCAGTGGACCTCACCGAACGAACGGTTCGGGCTAACCGTCGAGGTCGACGACCCGGTCCGTGGGTTCCTCGTGCAGCTGAACGTCGACGGTCGGGCCGAGCCGATCGGCCGGACGATCGTCGACGACGACCACCTCGCCCTGCAGATCGCTGCAGAAATGGCTGCCGCCGCCGATGACCTCGAAGCGCTGGCCGATAACCCGCGTACGGGCCCGGAGATGGTCTATCAAGAGGATATCGACGAAGGCCTTGTCGAAGCGCCAGACGAGTGGGGCGACGACGAAGACTGGCAGGAAGAACTGGACGAGGCGTTCGAAAAAGCCGAGATCCGGCGTTCGAGGGCGACGCTAACGACGAAGGAGATCAAGGGAGATGATTACTACTACCTGCAGTGGCGAGACGGCGATACAGTGGAGTCTCAGTACGTCGCTCCGGTGAACCCGAGTTAGCGCCCCGGTACTCACAGAGACGGGTGCGTACAAGAGGTGTGTGCGAGAGCAGACAGTTCCTAATCGTTCCGTACACGACCGTACACACCAGATCCTCAAACACCGTATGTACGCAGCAACCGGGTTCGTACGGTGGCTGAAGGTATACTGTACGGGCTGATTGGAGGTGGGCGGCGGGTCCAGACGCGTCCGCTTAAGAAATAAAGGAGTAACAGTATCTACCCGGGCATGGCCGTCAGGACAGGGATACCGGAGGGTCAGACTGCCGACGGGCTCGGGGTGTCGGGCAGATAGTCGTCAGGAAGCGAGCCCAGATGATCGGCCAACGACTGAATCGTCTCGACGTTGCTGACACCGGGACACGATAGATCCTCCTGGTCGTGGCTCCGGAACAGGTACTCCCGGAGGCGCTTCAGCGAATAGTTGTCGGGGTTGTCGTAGGGCGCTCGCGCCAGCTCGGCGCCGACGTCCTCGTGCTCGTGGAGATAGGAGAGTGATCGGGCGGCCGTCTCTCGCGTGTCGAACACCCACCAGATACGGTCGTACTGGCCGGCGAACCGGGCGTACTTGGACGCGATGGACTCGCGGTCGTTGTGGTCGGTGATCACCTCCACAGCGAACGAGTTGTCGGGATGGTCGAGGTCCGGGCGGACCTGCCCATTCTCGCCAGGATACCGCGTCAGGTACGTCGGGTCTTCGTCGCTGCTGGCGGTCGCGTAGATCGACTCGACGCCGTGGAATGCGCGCGACACCTCAACTGCGAAGCGATGCGTGAGCGTCTCGTCCCAGTCGCCGACCAGGCCGGAGTGATAGTGGAAGATGCGCTCGGGATACCGGTCGGCGAACACCTCGCCGAAGAGGTCGCCGATGACGCCGCGACCGTTCCGTGTCGGCGCCCAGTTGACCGGTCGGCGCTGGAGATACTCGGCGTCGTCGTGGCCGCGGAGCAGCCCCTGTTCGACGAGAGCGTCGACGGCCGGCTCGTACTCAGACTCCCAGCGCTCGTCGTCGACGTCGAGGAGCGTCTGCAGCGAGGGCGGCTTCTGCAGGCCGATACAGATGACCTCGTGGTCCCGGTAGAACTGGGTCCCGTTGTAGTAGAGGCCGATCGCATACAGGCAGTCGAGTTGGGCCGTCGACCACGGACTGTCGTCGGCCTCTTTGAGCACACTATCAGGAGCAGTGAGCATATCGGATCGACATCAGCTTCACCCATGATTCTTACGCCGATGCCAGCGACTACAGGATAGCAGCAGCCGCCGCTGTGATGACTGGATTCAGGAGAGTCGCCCAGACTGATTTCTACACCTCCAGAGATGTGGAAGGTGATAATGGAGGCATTAGATGCCAGCGAGAACCGGCCAGAGAGGTGTCGTAGTATCCAGACTTCGGCGAAGTAGTATCGGACCGGATATAGAAGGTATCGGCTCCGCTACCAGAATGTAGCGCGGTCCACAGAAACGGACCCCCGGCGCTGTGACGCCGGAGAGGCCGCGCTGCCAGCACAATGACAGCACATCGACCTACTCGGTCGGGTAGTGAAAACTCTGTTCCCAGGCGGCGAGCCGGGGCAGCGCTCACGCCCGATCACGACCCGCGACTGCAGTCGATCGTAGCGTTCGCGAACCAGCGCAACGGCGCGACCACGGCCCGGACTCTCGCCAGTCGCTGTGGCTGGTCGCTGCGGGAGACCCACGACCGCCTCGAGCAGCTCCGCCGTGAGAACTACGTCCAGCTTGAGCAACTCCGCGACGGCACTGTCGTCCTCCTGACCACGCGTGGCGAGCAGCTGGCCAGCGAGGCGGGCAGATGACCGACGGCCCGTCGTCGACGGCGATCCCGCTGGACCCCGACGACGCGTTCGAAGCCGTCGCGAACAGCCGGCGCCGCCAGGTGCTCCTGTCGGTCGCTCGGGCCGACGGCGCGGTCTCGGCGAGCGACCTCGCGGTCGAGATCGCCGCCATCGAGAACGGCATCGTCCCCAGTGACGTCTCCGGCGAGCAGCGCACCCGGATCTACGTCTCGCTCACCCAGCGGCATCTGTCGACACTCGCCGAGTTGGGCGCGCTCGCCTACGACGAGCGGTCGAAGCAAGTGCGCGCGACCGACGCGACCGAGCCGCTCGCGGAGGCCGTCCGACGCGTTGAGACAGCGTGTTACGAGCCCCGGGAGGACGGCCAGTGACGACGCATTCGAAGGAACTGGCGCTAAACGACCGTGAGTTCGAGTTGTTGCTGGAGGGTGCCCGCGCCATCGACGACGAGTGGGAACGGCAGCAGGCCCGGTTCGGCGTTCTCGTCGCCGGCCGCCTCGGGCTGCGAGCGGGCGAAATCACGCACATGAGCAAGTCGTGGATAAACACTCGGAAGCGACGGATCGAAATCCCATCAGAGCGGAACTGTGAGAAGGGGCGAGACGGCGGTATCTGCGGCCATTGCGAGCAGGCAGCGAAGCAGATGGTCGAGTACAACGCCATCAACGTCCCAGAAGCGCGTCTGAACCTATTGCAGGACGGCGAGTTCCAGGCGCTCAGGCCCGACACCAAGCGCCAGTTGATCGTCGCCCACCGCCGCTACGACGAAGACGAACTGACCGAAGACGCGCTCGACGACCAGGTCCACACCATCCTCGAAGCGTCGGCAAGCAGCGAGTGGGATATCTACGAGACGTTGACCGGCGAGGCCGAATCGCTCGTCGACGAGCAGGACCTCACACTCGAGGAAGCGAGAAGCCAGATGTGGCGCCCGAAGACCTCAGCGGCGGCACGTTCTGTGCCGTTCGACTGGCGGGCTCGGGTCGAAATCATGATCGAGCGGTTCTTCGAGCGATTCGATGAGTGGCCGGTGTCGCAGTCGGTGCTGGGCCGACGCGTGAAGAAGAGTCTCCGGAACGCCCACGAAATCGACGAGGAGACGACCCACTGCCACGGGTTGCGCGCGACCGCGGCGACCCACCATGCCGGCCGCGGGATCTCGACGCTGACGCTGCAGTCGCTGATGGGCTGGGCCCAGGCGAGTACGGCTCGCGCCTACGTGCGTGCGAGCCCTGAGAACACGCAGCGGGAGCTCCATCAAGCGAACGGGCGGTAGAGGCGCTCCTACTCTTTTTTCGGTGGAAAACGGAAGATGGGGCGGGAAGTGTCGGATTGTCGCTCCGACGTGTCGCCGGTCGCCTTCGGGTTCCGCTTGCGCGTGTCCGTATCGGCAGAGGGCTTCCAACGGAGCGTTTCTCCGAGATGTGCGGTGTCGGGTTGTGGTGGTGTGCGCCTGAAAAGGGCGCACCAGTGGGTTGTGTCTTCCGCCTCGTAAATTTTGTGCTGAGGTCGTTAGTCGGATGCTGTCGCGGCAGCAGTCAGCGAGCCTTGGACCGTTGCCGGCGACGGGTCTCGGCCGAGCTGCACGGAGCCTGAATCGGCCCTGGTATCGAGGCGATCGTCGACGAGGTCTCCGAGGTTCTGGTCGAGCAGCGTGGCGACGAGATCGACGAGGTCCCACAGCTGCGGTTGGGCCTGCAGTAGCGGCGTGAGGTCTCGTTCGTCCGGCGGTCCGGTGAACGCTTCCAGGTCAAGAGCGGTTCCGAAGACCTGCTGGTCGAACTCGTGGCCGATATCGTCGGCAAGTCGGTACATCGCCTCCCCGAACTCGTCGGAGAGCCGCGGTTCGCTCAGGTGAGAGTCCGTCTTCGTGGCGTCGAGCAGCGGCGTAACTCGCTCGTCCTCGTATCGTTCACTCTCGAACGGGAGCCGGAGCCGCCAGAGCGTCGCTTTGCCGCAGCCGAGGTCTTCCCGTTCCAGGAGGCCGGCCGCCTCGAGGAAGTCCCACGCCTCCTGATTTGGGGCGTAGTCCATCGCGGTCGGCGTAACATCGGCGTGGTCGGCGACTTCAGACTTCGACAGCGGTTTCGTCGCGTCAAGCAGCGCCGCCGCAACATCGGACACCACGTTTCCGCTGCCGCCGAGGTCGGGTAGGATGTGGCTTTCGTCGATAGCGCCGGTCATCAGCGCCCGCTGCAGACCGCTGCGGACCTCGTAAATATCGAGATCGCGCTTGTTGTCCTCCTGGCCGAGATGGCCCAGCGCTGCGGCGGCGGTGAGCGGATCGCCGGCGATCGCCTGGAGCACGGAGACGGCGCCGCGAGTGTCATCGAGGTTCTTGAACGAACAGAGACGACTGGCAGCCGTCGCGAACGCTTGTCGGCGGTTGCCGTCCCGAACGTGGACGTCGAGACGGAACGGCGCGAAGTGCTCGCCGTCCTCCTGCAGGTCGAGATGCTCGTCCAGGTCGTCCAGATGCGGCTCCATCGTGTCGACATCGGGTCCGACGAGCACCCAGCTGCCGATGACGTATCCGGTCGGGTCCGACGGGTCGACGTCGGGAGTGCTCAGCAGTTGCTCCCGCTTGTCCTCTCGGAGTTCGTGAAGAACGCGGTGGGCGCTGTACAGACCGTAGCGAGCGGAAATAGAGGTCTGCTTCGCAATCATCTTCGCCAGATGACTGCGGCGATCGTCGTCCTCAACAGACCAGTCCGGAACTCGGATCTGCCGTCGGAGACTCACACCGAGCATGTCGTAGATGCGAGTGACGGTGCCGAGGAGTCCGTGTGCCTTCTTGATGGTCTCACTGGCCCGTTCCTCGTCGAGCGAGCCGTCGTCCTCCTGAAGATCGGTGGTCATCTCAACCAGTTTGTCCTTCGCCCGGCAGAGGCGCTTTCGGTAGCGTTTCGCGGTGGCATCGACGTTGCGAAGGTACCCGGTACACGCTCCTGCTCGAAGCAGGTACGGCCGTTCGATCGGCAGTCCGGCGAGGCCAGACCGGTCTTTGCCGCCGGCGAGGCGATTCACCGTCAGCACCTGATGTAGCGCTGCATCTGAGAGTAACGCCTCACAAAGCCGAACTGCTGTCACCGCCTTTTTCGATGAATCGAGGACGTCGACGACGATCTCGTCTCGGTCGTCGTCGTAGGAGAAGTTCCATGGGCGGTCCTCATCAGAGTCCGTCAGTTCGCGGTTGACGAGGCCGATTTCACCATCATCTGCGACTGCCGCAGCTCCGTGATGTTCGTGGAGATCGAGGAACGAACCACTGGGTTTGCCCTGCGAAGCCGCCGAACTACCCGAATCGGCCACCGACTCTGCTTCGGCGTCGTCGCGAACAGACACCGAATCGGCCGGGGAACCGGCCGCCGTCGGGCGGTCTGCGGTATCCTGACTGCGGTCGCGGTCGGCGGTGCGGGGCGGGGCGGCGGGGCCACGGTCCCCCTCGCCCGTCCCGTGCCCGTGGGAATACACGGTACTGTTGCTGTTTTTTGGGGGGTCGCTCACGGTGGTCTGTTCGGGGTCATCCATAGCTCTCTGCTGACGGGTGACGTCAGTAGACCCGCTCCGCACGAGAGGGGTGCCCTCGGCCGAGACATCGACGTCAGGATGCTCGCCTATCGCTGCCAAGCCGAGCGGCAGCAGACGGACCTCCCGGGAGTCAGAGGAGCCGAGAGCCTCCAGCACATCGCGTTCGGACATGCGCATGACGAACTGGCGCACAGCAGCCCTCGAGTCGAAGTCGGTGAGCGGGTGACTCTGGAGGCGGTCGTAGCTCATCGTCTCTGCCTCGGCCTCGTAGATCGCCTTGACTCGCCGCCAGTCGATATGGTCGCGACCGACATCGGCAACCACTTCGCGCGCGCGTTGGCGGTACTCTTTGGATGCCGACCCATCCTGAGAGGAGAGGAGGCGCGACTTTGTTCGCTCAGTCACGCTGGTCGGGAGCTCACCGTCGTGCTGCTTGATGAGCTTCCACAGCGTCAGCCGCGACCCGATCATCCGGACACGAACCCCAGGGGTGAGCCGTCGAAGATGCCGGAGCAACGCGACTCGTTGCGTGGACTGAAGCTCGAACAGGTCTTTGGCGTCGATCGCGATGGTCGGCGCCGATGTCGATGCCGCTGCGAGAATCTGAACCGGACCAGTGACCACATCGTCGAGTCGGGTCTGGCCGAACTCCGTCTGCGTCCCAAGCTGGCGCGTGAGGGAGATGAGACGCTGGCGTTCGAAGCCACCATCGAGCGCGTAGTCGGCCAGCGTCGCGTAGTGATGCTCGGCATCCGTACCGGCGACCGTCCGCTCCAGCGCGGTCACGTCGAACCCATCGACCAGGCGCGCGGCACGCTGCCCACGCGTCTGGTTTCCGACCAGGTCGTCCAGCGACTCGAGGAGCGCGTCAACGAGCTGCTGGTCGGGATCCCATAGCTCCTCCTGGAGATCTCGCGGGCTGGTACAGTCGTCGGGACCAAGGACCGCGTCGGGAGATATCTCAGACTGCTCCGTGAGGACGAGGTGCTCCGACGGCGCATCAAACTCGACTGGCTCATCTGCATCGTCCTCAGCGGCGGACTCAACGGGGTCGTAGCGACGCCCGTGGAAGTCCTGGACCTCTTCTTCGAACCGGCGGGGTTGGTCCCACAGCGCCTCGACAGCGTCTTCGAACTTCCGCTCCTTCCGTTCAAAAACGTCCTCTGCTTCGGCAAACGCGTCCTCGAAGCGGCCGAGTGCCTCTTCAGCCTCGTCTTCGAACGCGTCGAAGTGGTCGGCTACCGACCAGTCGAGATCGCGGTCGATCTCCGCGTAGTCAGGTTCATCAGCGAACTGCTCCAGACGCCCAGCATCCTGAGCGAGCCGGCGGGCGCGGAGTTCCGCAGCGACCTCGAAGTTGTCTGCTGCCTCCTTGACCTCGCGCTTGCGTGCGAGATAGGTCGTCTCACATCGCGGGCACGTGGTCGTGAGCTGCTCCTGCTTGTTTTCGACGATCCAGAACTCGCCGCACTCACACCCGAGGATACTAAAGCGTCCGCTCTCCGTCATCGCTGGCTGACCTCCTGATTGATGTGCTGTTGCACGCGCGTCTGGTTGCGAGCGTTCCGCTGACGACGACGCGACTGCTCACGAATGAGAGCGCCGCCGCTTCTGGCAGGGCGAACTTTTATAAAGAACCGGGGAAAAGCAAGGGATGTCCAATCCTGCTGTTCCCACCGGCCCTGAGTCACCGGTGTGTCGTCTGACCTATCTTGACGCTCTGATTGATTGACCACTGGGCACTTAAAGCTGTCCGGTGATCGCGTCGAAGTCCGGCGTTTCTGTTGCGCTCTGTTACAAAAAATACCTGACACTAATCGGAATAGTATCTGGCAACTACCGCGCGAGGTCGTGGTAAGAGTGGATTCGTACATGAAAAGTCAGACCTCCGCGGGGTTGACGAACCGGCTCCACGCCGGTCGGGAGACGAGTTCGGTATCCCGACGCGGCGAGTCGACGAACTGCGGGAGTCGCTCCTCGACGGTCGCTACGGGCAGCGTCGTGATCACGCCAGGGATGACCCCGTCGTCGGCGGAGTAGACGCCAAACGCGTACTGGTCGCACGTCTCCAGTTCCTCGATAGGAATCCAGTAGCGGCCGCGCCGCGACGAGTTTCCGTCGGAAATGCGGAGCCTCGCCACTTTGAACGACCAGCGCTCGCCGCTCGTCGAGACCGCGTCGACGTGGCGGAACTCGCCGCCCTGGTCGGCGACGTCCTCGAGGCCGAGCTCGGAGCAGGCTGCCGTCTCGAACGTGGTCCCCCAGTCAGTGTTGGCGATCTCGGAGCTCATGACTGGGACCCCCCCCCCTTTGAACGCCACGAGGGACTGCTGGAACTCCGACACGCAGAGCGAGCAGTCGGTGCAGCGCCAGCCTGCTGGATGGGATTTGAACCACGAGGGGCCACAGCGGGGGCAGAGTTCGAGACGGACAGCCGTCATCGGCCACCAGACCTCCCGAGTTTCGTGAGGAGCCACCCCGCCACGAGGAATCCAAACAGCGGAAAGACGTAGCCCAGCGGCCCGGATACCTCGGTTCCCACTTCCTCAGTGGGCGCTTCGGTGACGGTGAAAAGCGTCTCAGTTAAATCAGAGAACGCCGTCACGAAGACGGTCGTCACCTCGACGACGACGAAAGCAAGAACGCCAGCAACGGCGACTGTCCCGAACAGAGACACCGCCGCAACGGCGAAGTCGCGACCGTCCCAGTACTTCAGGTCCTCGTTGAGCAGGTCCAGCGCGCTGGACTCCGGCACCGAGCCGAAGATGGTTTCGGTGCACTGCTCACAGAGCTGGTCGACGTCTTCGATGTCGATATCCGCGTCGTCGCGCTCGACGGCGAGGCCGATCGGGATGATATCGTCGTCTTCGAACCACTGGTTGCAGTTCGGGCAGAGGTACTCTTCCTCTTCGACCTCGGTCTTCTCGACGTTGACTTCAGTTCGCTTTCGCGTGCGCGTTCGTGGCCGGTCCTGTGTGGACTCCTCGGCAGTCTCGCCACTCTCGGCGCTCATCGGGACCCCTCCCGACTACCGCCCGTGATCCAGGTCGCTGAGATGCTGACCTGTTTCTGGTCGCGTCCGGGAACCGGGTCGACCGTCTGCTCGACCTTGATTTTCTCGCGGTCGGTGTCGAACTCCTCGACGATCTCGTCCTGGAGCGTGTCGACGAGGTCAGTGGACGGCTCCGGAACGCCACCATCGGAGATCGTCGTGTGAGACTGGTGCGCGCTCGTCCATGCGGTCTCGGACACCCACGCCTGACAGTGGCCGCAGTACCGTCGGCCCCTGTCGTCAACGTCGCCGTGGGCCGTCATCGGGACCCCTCCGATCGCTCAGTTCCCGTGCCGACACAGCGCGAGTTTCCGCCGTCGGTGGCAGCGAATAAAGTCCGCTGCTCGGCCTCGGTGAACGCCGGGACCTGGCCGGGGTCGTAGCTCATCACCAGGCGCTCGGTGGCCTTCTTGACGCCGTCCGCCCGGTCGGTCGCGCCGAACTCGTCGACTGTCTCCGCGAGATCGCGAAGGCCGTCGGGTAGCTCCCGATAGGAGATCATCCAGTCGCCCTCGAGCTCGGCGACCATCTGGACGAACTCCTCATGGGTGAACTCGCCGAGGTACTCGTGTTCGTTCCCGACGTAGGGCGGGTCGAAGTACCAGAACGTCTCCGGCCCGTCGTAGCGGTCGACCAGCGCTGCGTAGTCGTCGCACTCGACAACGACATCCGCGAACCGCTCGCGGACCAGGTCCAGCCGGTCAACGTTCTGCCGGAGCGACCGGGCTTCGTTCCGTTCGTAGGGTGTCGAGAAGCCGCTTCGGGACTTCGTGATCGCTCCGTACTGCGTGTGTCGCAGCACGAACCACCGGCCGGCCCGCGTCACATCATCCAGGCGGCCGGGAACCTCTCCCGCGCCGTAGAACTGCGTCGCCCACTTCTCGTGTTCAGCACGGGCGTACGGGCAGGAATCGAGCCACTCGCGCAGCTCCTCTTCCCGCTGCCGGAGCACCCGGAAGAAGTGAACGAGGTTCTCGTCGGCGTCGTTGAACACCTCGATGTCCGACCGAGGCTTGTTTAGGAGGACGCTTGCCCCACCGCCGAACGCTTCCACGTAGCGCCGATGGGCGGGCATCCGCTCGGCGATCTGTTTCGCGTAGGCGGTCTTCCCTCCGTAGTACGGGAACGCACAGAGGGGGCCGGAATGGTCAGTGCCGCTCGTGGACCGATCGTTTGAGTCGCTCATGCTCCACTCACCCGGCTCACGAGGAAGTGCGGGACCGCGAAGGCGATCAGGATGCCGAGCGCGCCCACCACGAGCGCGGCTGGCACGACCTGGACGCGAGCGAATCCGCTCAGCGCGACTTTCCCAACGACGATGCCGCCCGCGAACGTGCTCATCATGAACCCGAAACTGCGGTAGTTGTGGATCGCCGAGTGGAACTGCAGCATCTGGCGGACCTCCTCCTCGTCGAGGACGTCCTCCTCCTCACTCGACATCGATGCCCACCTCCCGCAGCGCTGCCGCCTGCTCGTCGTCGAGGCCGGCCAGCAGCGCCGCCGCGCCGTCGCGGCCCTCCCGGGTCAGCGCCAGCTCCTCGTCGACGTCCACAGGCACGTAGTACTCCTCGAGGTAACCGACGGCATCGAGGAAGTCCAGGCACTGATGCGGCTGGCGTCTCTCCGGGAGGTAGTCGTCCATCGCGACGGGCGCGCCGATCGGCTCGTCGAACTCGATCGGGAACGCCTCCAGGTCGAGACCCTCAAGCTGCTCGCGGACGGTCGCGTAGGTCGCGCCGTCGGCGTCGGCCAGCAGCAGGACGAGGTCGGTCAGTCGGTCGGTCGGTGCTGCTTTGCGGTCGTACAGCGGTTGCTGGTTGCTCATGCGTCCACCTCTGGTTTCACGGGGTCGCAGCCCTGGATGCCCGGCTTGCCGAGCACGGCCAGCCGCTTGACCGGGATCCAGCGCTTGTCGATATCGTCGTTGTCGTCGATGTCCTGTGCAATCGACTGTCGCCAGTCGCGGTCGCCGACGGACCGCTCGAACTGCTCGGTGTAGCTGTCGGGAACCGGCGCGAGCGCGTCGTCGTCCATCTCGTCGATGATGGCGAAGCGAGCGACGCGGTTGCCGTCGCTGTCGTCCTTGACGCGCGTGACGAGCACCCACGGGCCCCACGAGATGCCGGTCAGTTCGCGGATCTCTCCGGGCTCGGGTTCGGGCTCGGGGCTATCGTCACTCGCCATCGGCGTCACCTCCCAGAGGAGATCGCTCAGCGACGGCGACGTGATTCAGCAGTTCACAGACCGGGCACCGAACTGCGTTGCAGCAGTCACAGTGTGACGTTCCGAGTTCGTTGCAATCCTTGCTGTAGGACGCGACTTGGTCTCCAGTCCGGATGACTGTTCGAGCGGGGTACTCCTCGGACCACTCGGCGCCGCAGTTCTCGCACTCGTAGACGATTTCGAACGCGTTCTCTGATTGGTTGCTCATTGGCTCTCACCGTTGGGAATTTCGTCGTGGTCGATACGCTCGAGGCCGCCGAACCGCAGCGCCGCGCGGATGTGCTCGTCGCGGGCCGGCCCGGTGAACAGCTGGTCGTCGCCGGGGCCGACCTCCGTCCGGATCGGGCCGACGGTCTCGGCGAAGGAGAAGTAGAACTCGCGGCCGTAGCCCTCCCACAGGAAGCACTCGCCGGCTTCGAGTTGCCGTTTGACATCGCTCGCCGACGTCGGCTCGCTGTGTCCGGGCGCGCTATCTGGCTTAGACATCGCCTTTCACCGCCTGAAGCTCGTCACCACAGCGCGGGCAGTATGACCACTCGTCGTCGTGCTCGTAATAGACAGAGCAGTCAGCGCACACCAGAATCGGGTCGCCGAGTGAACAGTTGTCTTCTGAGCCACCGGGGATGGTCTGCGGTACCGATCTAATGTCCTCAAGCGACGGCCGGCTTGCCCTCTCTATCGCGTCTTCTGGGAAGATCGTGTTGTTTTCCAGCTCTCCGGGTACCGGGGCACCGGCGGCACGCTCCTTCCGTATCTCTCTGATTCGCTCGGTACGCGCGCTGTCGTCGGTATCTGAGTTATTATCGCTCATCGCTGACCAGCTCCCGTTCGCGGCGGCAGGCCGCCAGATGCTGCCCAGACGAAGACCATTGCGATGCCGAGAATCCCGACGACGACAAGAGCGAGCTCCACCGTCGACGGCAGCATCGCTGACTCGACCTCGATGGTCTTGCCGGCCAGCCCCTGGAACACGGTGTTCATAACAGCTATCGTGACGAGCCCGGTCACCGCGACCGAGAAGAGGATTCGTGCGGCAGTGCCCAACCATTGCCGAGAACGACTCTCATCGTCGGGCACGCGCGTGTGGTCGTCCCAGCCCCGCGGCAGCGTCTTCGTCACGTCGCCGTCCCAGGTCACGCGCAGGTCGTCGGCGGCGTCGTCGCGCTCGACGATCTCCACGTCGCGGATGGACGCCGCGCCGGCGCGGTCAGTTCCGCGGAACGCTCGCGGTTCGTGGTCCACGCCGTGGTAGACCTGTTCGTGCGTGACGGTCCGCGTCTCGCCGACCGCAGCGTCCTCAAGCGGGTCGTCGTTACTCTGCATCGGCGTCACCTCCAGCGACGGCAAGGAGAGCGCCCAGGCCAACCGTTCCGATGATATAGACGCCAGCAACGAATACGGGAACCAACAGCAATCCAATGCCGAACGAAAGCGGCAGCGAGTATCCGGCTTCGTCAAGATGATCGGCGATAACCAGCGCGGCAAACAGCCAGGTGAAGCCGACGATGATTCGACCGGCATGGAGGTTACCGTCGGCCGTCATCGCTGCCCAGCCTCCACATCACCGGCCGTCTGCTTGCCCTTCCGCGCGGCGCCGAGCAGTTCCTTCGCAGCGGCCTCGACGCGCTCGAAGTCGGGCTCGTCGTCGGAGAGTGCGACCAGCGCGGCGACGCACGCGTCCCAGCTGTCGTCCGTCGGCTGCGAACTCATCGCTCCCTCCCGACGTGTGGGTCGGCCGTCGACGGGACGATCTCGTAGCCGACGCGGTGTTCGTAGACGCGGACGTCCTGCTCGTCGTCGGCGTCGAGGATGTCCACAGCCTCGCTGCAGACGCTGACGTAGCCCGAGTCGAGGACGCGAGCGTACGCGACCCCTGGCAAGTCCACATCGGCGTCGGGCGACAGGACCACCGTGTCGCGCTCTGAGCGGTAGACGTAGGCGAACTCGTCTAGGTCGTCTCGAAGCGCCGTGATGTTGATGGAAACGGTACCGCCACTGACTCGATGGGTTGCGACGTAGCCGGCGCCGGTTGGGTTCGTGTACTTCGGACTCATCAGTTGTGTGCCTCCGTCGTGCTGTGTTTCACCGCTGCTTGGAACAGGTCCGACAGCGTGACACAGCAGTCCACTGCGGCCGCGCGCGAGTAGTACCGAGCTCCGCAGCGGCTGCACTGCTCGGTCGGCGCGACCGGGTCGTCGTTTGGGCCGACGATCATCGGTCTACCTCCAGTTCGTCGCGCGAGAACTCGCGGAAGCAGGCGATGCAGCCGCACTCGAAGTGGTCGCCGCGGTTGGCGACGCCCGAGTGGCCGCACGGGCAGATCGCGTCGCGCTCGTCGCGGAGTTGCTGCGCGCGCTCGGCGGCGTCCTCGGCCACCTCGAAGACCGCGAGGCGGTATCGGTGTCGAGAGGTGCCCTTGCCGTCGCGCATCACAGTGTCGACGCGCTCGATGACCTCGTGTCGGCGCAGCGTGTCGACGTACTCCTGGATCTGCTCCGGCAGGTCTTCGCGGATGAACTCGCCGTCGGGAAGCTCGTGGATGAGGCCGCTGTGGCCGTCGATCCACTCCTGACGCGCGACCTCGGTTATCGTCTTCTTAGTCGAGCTCATCGCGGCCGACCTCCCGCGAGTCGGCGGTGTTGCTGACCCTCACGGGCCGTCTCGTTGCCACCGAATTTTTGGTGGGTGGGGTCCTGGTTTGACATGGCTTGTTGCGAGCCACCGGGTCGGCCGGGCTCTGACCCCGGGCGGCCCACTTTTCGTAGTGGGGCGAACTTCCCGATGAGACTCGCATGCAGATGTAACTATCTCGCAACCACTTAACCTTTAGCTTGTAGCAGAAGAAAAGCATAGCCGGATTAATACTTCACCCTCCCGGAATCAGACCTGTGAGCCGGGGCCCAGATCCAGAGATAACCGCCATAGACATACTGGAGATATTCGCCTTATCAACAGATCCAGCCTTTGTATCGGGCGAAGTTGCCGACCGTTTAGACGTGACTCGCGAGGGCGCCCGGCACCAAATGGAGAAACTCGTAGATCGAGGACTCCTTGAGAAAAAGAAACCCTCGTCAAGGACGGTCCTATATTGGATAACCGATGACGGCCGACGGTTTTACGCTCAGAACAAGGGTTCCGATTCATCATCATAGGTCCACCAAATCACCGTTCTCTTAGACGGCTTTTTCTTCCGGATACGGCCCTGGTCGTACAGATCTTGCAATCTGTTTCGGATCCCCTCCTTCGACAGCTCAAACATCTCTGCGAGCTCCGGCGTCGTGAATGCAGGATCCTCGCTCTCCCGCATTTTGTCGATGATCTCTTGGTCGCTGACCGTTCGCTTTCCTTGGGGCACATCACACATATCTTTTGGCTATAACAAAAAGTTTTATGGCGATACGGCGCGATACGATCAGTTGAGAACACACGCGTCTGTCGGGCGATTTCGGACGATACGAGAAATCGCCCCGCTGTCTCAGCAGCGAGGCGCGTGGGTTCTCGCAACGATACCCATGTCGACCTACGACACTCCGGCTAGTAAAGCCACCGACCGCACCGCTCGCGTCCGACCGAAATTCATCTTCCTCGGCATCGACGTCAACGGCAGCCACCACGTTGCGCACACGCCGTCGGAGACGGTCCGCATCGTCCATCCCGACGGCAGCCGCGCCAACAAGGGCTTCTACGAGGGGCCGGTCAGCGGCCTCGACGACTACGTCGACTACATCGCCGAGCTCGGCGGCTGGGAAGATCGCCGGTACGGCCGTGACCTCGTCGCCGAGATTGTCGCGGCCCACCGGGAGGCCTGACGCGATGGCGGTCTGCCGCCCCGAAGCCCGCGACCGAGTCCGCTCGGCCGCCCGCGCGCTCAGAACAGACGAGCGCTGTCTCGGCGTCAAGGTTCTCGCGCCCGCGGAGTCCGAGCGCGCCACCTGGACGCTCGAAGCGACCTTCGACGCCGATGCCGGCGGCTGCCCGCCGGAGGCGCAGTACGAGCTGGCCGAGCGCGACCTCGCGGTCCGCACTCGGTCGCAGGGTCTGTACTGGGTCGTCTTGGCCTCGGCCTGATTGCGCATAGTACGCCCCCTCGATATCGGGGTTGACCTCCGCCTCCTCGCGGCGCAACTCCCGCCCGGTTTTCCTGTGGACATAGTCCCTCTATGATTGCGCCCCGCTCTTGGATAGTAGCTACCCATGCGCAGTGGAAGTGAAACTGAAACTGTGCGCCCGTGACCCGTCGCCCGCTGTGACTGTCGCCCGTGCACGACATATCAACGCTGATAGTGGCTCATAATGCCCATCGCTCGCGGAGAGACTTTCCAATCCAGCGGGTTTTGAAGGCCAATCCTTACCCCACTTCGAGTGAAAGTGAAACGTATGAGTGACTCGGAAGACGGGAAGCAGGTCTCGGTTAGGTTTGACGAGGAGTATGTCGACCAGATGATGGAGCTGTATCCGGCGGCGCGACACCCGGCTCACGCTGTCCGGATGGCGGTCGCGAACGACGTCGAGCGCAAACAGGAGTCGATCACGCCCGCGCGCATCCGCGACTCCGTCATCGAGGCGCTGGAGCGGGCTGGCGGCGGCTCGTTTGAGAACGTGCAGCGGATCGTGGTCGGCGACGTGGACAAGCTGGAGGCTGAGAATATCGGAGATGTTGAGGTCGTCGAAGGCAGCGATTCCACCGAGTGAAACGAACTATAGGTATGTCTATATTCACCAATCTAAGCTTCTACTTCGGTAGAATCAGACTATAGAAACCTCTATATCTTGTACTACAGGTCTTTGGTTGCCTGCTCACGAACTGCCTCTCGGATAGCATCGAATTCATCGTGCGCAACCTCCTGGAAGCTAAGACGCAGCGCGAGTCGCAGTACTTCACTGCGGTCGATATCTGTCTCGTCGACGCCGAGGCGCTGCTGGAGTGCGTGACCGACATCTTCCATCCGGTCAGGGTTTTCCTCCAGTGCGCGAACGAACGCCGCCAGCGTCCCATCCCAGACGCTGATTGTCTTCTGCTGATCGCCCGCGTCGATCGCTTCGAGTTCCGCAACGATATCGTCGACGAAGTCCTGTGCATGATCCTGATCTGCTGCAGAGTCAAGCCGATCTCCACGCCTGGTCTGCTCTCTCAGCCCTTCCAAGTCGTCGTCGGTCATGCCGATTCACCTCGCAAGCGGTCGAGAAGGGTCTGAGCGGCATCGAGGTAATTCTCTCGCGCCTGCTGTGCTGTGCGAGACGGCTCCTCCAGCGCGAAGGCAGTCCTGCCGCGGTCCGCAGCGTTCCGAATGTCCTGTGAGTACGGAACGTACTCCGGCGCGATCGCGTCGGGATATTCCGACGCGAACGAGTCCAGATACTCTTCCGCGAGGTTCGTTCGCGTGTCGACTTTGTTCGGTAAGACCAGCGTGAGGCCGACGTCGACGGCGAAGTTGTCGACGATCTTCTGGAGGTCTTGTCTCAGGGCGGCGGCCTGCTCCGCCTCAAACGGCCCCATCTCGACTGGTGTGATGACGTGGCGACCAGCCCAGAGGCCGTTGTAGCTGACGTTGTTCGTCATCCCAGGCAGGTCGACGAGCACCACGTCGTAGCCCATTGGATCGACGTACTCGTCCAGGAACTGCTCCAGTCGGCTATATCGTTCGCGTGCATCGTCGATGTTCCCTAACTCAGAGTCGAGCGTATCCAACCCAGGGTGAGCCGGGATCAGATCGACGCCCTCGTCAGTTGTGATCACGAGATCGGCGACGGGATCGTCGCCCAGCTTTTCGGCGATCGTCCCCCACGCGTCGTCGAAAACCGTGCTGATGTTCGGCCACGCTTCGTCGTCTTCGATCTGTGCCTGGTACTCCTCCCATACACCGAAGTGCTTGGAAAGGTCACCTTGCTTGCCGGCGAGGTCGAGCAGCAAGACGTCCTCGCCCAGCTCGGTCAGCGCGACACCAAGATGTGCAACCGTCGTCGTTTTGCCGGTCCCTCCCTTGTCGAGGAAGGCTGCGGCGCGTAATGTCTCAGCCATCGATTTCACCTATAGCGTTTGCTATAGGAATGCCTGTATGTATAAAACTTCGTCAGACAACGCCCCCATCACAGACTATAGAAATCGCTATAGTAAATCAGTCCGGGCGGCCAATAGCCTCCGACCACGTGTATTTTCAAGTAGCTACACAACAACTGTCTGGTAACATGCCAGCAGCATGGAAGTGTGAGCGCTGTGCGACCGTCCACTCGCAGAACCCAGCGGAGTGTCGCTCTTGCAGCCACGGCATCTTCGAGCCCGTGAGCGAGGCCGAACTTGAGGCGATGGGCGACGGTATCGACGCGCCGGAGTCGATGGACCTCTCGGGCCGTTCGGCACCATCATCCAAGGAGGCGAGTGTCGAGAGCAGCCCTGACGTGGCCGCAGACGGTTCACTGGTTCGAGAAGGAGCGCAGGAGAGCGAAACCGAAGACGCGGGTTTGCTGGCCCGTGTCCGGTCGAGGTTACAGATATGGTAGTCAGAGCACTCAGCTACATTGTGCTTGGGGGTCTGCTTGCGATCGGCGGTGTAGTCGCATTTACGGGAGCCGGTCCCGTTGATGTTCAGGTTGATGTCAACGACAGCTTGGTTGGCGGCTCGGACACTACGGCCTCAGGAGATAGAGAGGACAGCGACGTATCGTCAGGAGGATCGGATGAGTCTCAGTCGACAACACCGGCGCCGACGGAGTCGTCGCCTTTTACCGACTCGTTGGATACCGAACGGATCGAATGGGAACTCCATGCGAGAATAAACGAGATCAGGCAAGAGCGTGGGTTGAGCAGGTTGAAGATGGATGGAAAACTGCAGGGTATCGCTCGGAACCACAGTGCCGATATGGCCGAGCGAGGGTACTTCTCTCATGAGTCGCCTGAGGGAAACCGCGTTGAAGATCGGTATGAGAGCGTAGGATACAGCTGCCGTATACCCGTCTCTGGGAACAGGTACGCTACTGGCGGAGAAAATATCGCACAGACATGGGCGTACGGAGACATTCAGTCAAATGGCGGGATAGTCAGCTACGACGGGAATGAGACAGAGATTGCTCACGGGATCGCGAGACAGTGGATGAACTCTGCTGGGCATCGTGAGAACATTCTGGAGAGCTACTGGCAGTACGAGGGCATTGGAATTGCGACGACCGAAGAAGATGGCGACCTAAAGGTCTACGCCACGCAGAACTTCTGTTAAGAGTCGTCCAAGAGATCTTCTGCGCTTGCAATGCCGGTGTCGAACATCTCTGAGCTATCGTCGAGACCCAGACCGTCGTCTTGTTCACCCAGAGCCTCAAACTCGCGTTCAAACGGCGAGTCTCGGTCGCGATCGCTTGGGCCGTCCGAGTCAAATGGTGAGTCAGGATCTGTGATGTCTCGATCTGGCGGCGTGTCGCGATCAGGACGATCCCGATCGACCGGTTGGTCGAGATCGGACGATTGATCCATATCCATCGGCTGATCAAGGTCAAGGCGCGTGTCGATGTCGAGACGCGACCGTGCTTGAGTGTCGATATCGGCACGCTGGTCGGTGTCGACTCCGACATCCGTGCCAGTGAACGCGTCGGTGCCGCTGAAGACATCCGGGCCCTGCTGCGCGCCAGGGCCGAACCCAGCATCGATATCTGGTGACATAAATACAGACTCCTGAGTCTGTTGCTCGATCGCAGACAACTGGTCAGCATCCACAGCCTGTTGCGCGTCAGTTACCGACTCAGCAACCTCTGACTGCTGTGCATCTCCGAGCAGTGACGTTCCCGCACCAACGGCGCCGGACCCGATAGAAGATGCGGACCCTGGAACGGTTGCATCTACGTCCCCAGTGTCCGCTGAGTCAGTGAGTTCGGTGTCACGGTCATCAAACGACTGTCCAGTATCCGAGTCATCACGGAGGCGCGGATTCCCGCCCCGAGGTCCGCTGCGACCTGTCCGAGAACCAGCGCCCCGGGTCTGGCTGGATCCCATGCCACTCCGCCGACTTCCGCCGCGGCGCCGCCCTCCCTGATTTCGCGGTGCGTCACCGGGCGTTCGAACAGACGGCCCCCGGCGCGGCGGGTCGATGTCAGAGCCACCGATCTCAGTAGTGCTGTCGCTACCCGACCGATCAAGGAGCTGCGAGAGGTCAAGTTGCCCTCGGTCGCCAGCGAACGGGTCAAACTCGCCACCGACATCAGACTGTGGCGTGTCAACGTCACTGTCGTCGAACATCTCGTCGACCACGTCTTGGGTCGCTGCTTCGAACTCTGGGTCGCCCCGTTCAGGAACCCCTTCGGTCGTGTCGGTATCAGTGCTGGAGGTCGACCTGTCGCCGCTATCGCTTGCTGTCGGCCGTGACCAGGTAGCGGGGTCGCTGGATTGTTGCGGTGCGACCCCGGGTCGGTCAGTCGTCTCGCCGCGTCGGGTTTGCAGATCCGACTGTCTCGACCGTGGGCCGCGGCCAGAGACGGTTTCTACGTCGCCAGTACCATCTGATCGAATACCGCGAACGGCGCTTCTCGTGGCGCTGATACCGACACTGTTTGTCGGGTCGAACTCCGCTGAGAGTTGCCGCGCGAGCGATCCACTGCTCAGTCCAGACCCCGCAAGACTTGCCCCACCAGTAACCACACCGGCGCCGACGAGCCCGGTTGCGCGCCCGGGATTTTCACCCGCAAACGTCGTGGCCGCAGTGGTTTTATCCCGGCCGGTTGCCAGCACGGTCTCGCCCGCAGTGTCGAGATTCTGCGCGACTGTGAGGCCGGTTCCGGGGTCCAATGCGTCAGCAGCATCCTCAACACCTGCGACAGCTGCTGGGACGTTAAAGAGTGATACCAAGGTCTGTGCCGTACCTTCGAGTGCCTGCTCACCCGGCGCCTCTTGCGCGTCTGGGACGCCGCCTTCATCGGTCTCTATATACTGGTTGATATCGGTCGTGATGAAGTTCTCCGCACTTTCATCGAGCGAGCGTTCAGTGACACCGGTGATTTCGGAGATGATCGAGCCTTGAAATAGGCCATCCTGTGCACCCGTCTCTTCTACGGCGACGAACTGCGGGTCGCCACTGTCGCCAGCTACGATCTCGACCTGATCAGCGCTGACACCATCAGCCTGTGCAGCGGCGCGTTCACGAAGATCAGTGGCGTCGACGTCCACTGATACATCGAGTGCATCGGCTGTCTGGGAGACAGAGACGTCCTCAACCTCAACACCTGCATTCGCGCTCGCAACTTCCTCACGCGCTTCGTCAGTCGACATGTCGGCGTTAATGGACTCGGGAACAGATACTGGCTCGGGGCTGTCTATCTGCTGGCGCCGTTCGCCCTCATCCAGGAGTCCACCAGTCGTTGCGCTTTCGGTGATGTCTTCGTCAGCCTCCGCTTGGCTGATTGACTCGGCGGCTTGTTTGAGGCCAGGAACGTCGTCGGCTACATCAACCGTTCCGCTGACCACAGTTCCGATGGCATCTGCAGCGCCTACGATTGCCGCGCTTCCAGCCTCATTCACGCGGCCAGCGAAGGAATCGTCGAACTCGGGGCCACTTTCACGAGCCGCTGCAGCGCCGGCTGCCTCCGCTTGCGCTGTGTTGAGATCGCTTTCGATCTGCCGCCGGATATCCTCCTGAGCCGCGCGTGCCTCGATTTCCTGCTGACGGTCTCGGATGCCTTGAGTGGCCTCGCGATTCCGCTCGACACCCTCCAATTCTCGCTGCATCTCCTCCTGTGCCCGCTCACGCTGACGCTGGCGTCGGTTCTGTAGCTGTGCCTGTGCTTCGTCAGTCAGTGCAACCTGCCGCTCCTCGATTCCACTTTCGGTCTGAACGCGCACTTCAAAAGCGTCGTCGATGCCTTCGAGACGTTCAACATCCTGTATTTCTCCGGAGATACTGTCTTCGACACGTCCCTGGCCGGCCCCAATCTGTGCAATATCATCGGGGACCTCAGAGGAAGTCGAAGTCCCGGAGCTGTTACCGCTGTCGTCACCCCCGAACGCGTCTTCGATCGCGTCGACTTGCCGATCAGTCTGAACCGCTTCCTGTGCCCAATCGTCGATGACGACCTCGGGATCTCCGGCATCGTTGACCTGAGTTTCCACGGCCTCCGAAGCAGCGGCTTCGGCGTCGAAACCCTGAGGACTACCATCAGCGAAAGTCTCCGCAACCTGTTCTTCAGTAGCCTGCTCGCGGAGTTCCGTTTCACCGCGGTCGGTGAGCTCGGGGACGAGTTGGTCTGGCTGACCGTCGCGCTCCTCAAGACGGACGGCGATGCCCGCGCGAGAATCGATGCCAGTCTCCTCGAGGACCTCGGACTTGAGGTCGCGTGCCTGTTGCTCAACGCGTTCGGTCGGGCCGTCGATGGCGACACCGAGGTCGTCGTCTGGTTCGCTCGGCGGCTGGAACTGCGATTCAGACGAGTCGTCTGTCGAGCCAGAGCGCGTCTCCGTCGGCGTCTCCGACGACACGTCCTCGGTAGGGCCAGACGGATCAGACGAGTCGTCGCTGTCAGTATCGGAGTCGAACCCGCCGGAGGTGTTCGTATCGTCATCGCGGCCGCCAGCCAGCCCAGTGTTGCCGCTTTCGCGCCGCTCGATCGTCTCCTCGACACGTTCCGGCGGCTCAGTCGGGGATGGGCTGGACTCGTCACCGACATCGGTCCCGCTACCAGACGATGAACCAGTGTCCGCTATATCATCAGGGACAGAGGCAGAGTTATCCGAGTCGGAGCCGGTCGTGTCTCCATCGTCGCTACCGGACCCAGAGGAGTCTGAATCCGAGGGGCTTGGATCCGGCGAGAACGACGGTGACGACGGCGACGTAGGAGACTGGGCGGTATCTGACGGGTTGGAACTCGATGGACCAGTCGTCGCGATATCGTCTGGAACCGGGCTTGTGCTTGACCCCGAGTCCGAGTCTGCGCGGTCCGGATCGGTGCCCGAAGAGTCGTCGGTGTCGGTGCCAGAGTCGAACCCGCCGGAGGTGTCCGTATCGTCATCGCGGCCGCCAGCCAGCCCAGTGTTGCCGCTTTCGCGCCGCTCGATCGTCTCTTGGACACGCTCTGGCGGTTCCGTCGGCGGTGGACTCGGGTTATCAGTTGAGCCAGTCTCGTTCGCCGCATCGTCTTCGTCAGTCTGTTCATCGTGCCGTTCTTCTGCTTCCTCGCGGAGGTCGTCCAACTCGTCTCCGGTTGGTCGACCGCCCTCGAATGGGTCTCTGTAGCTCATGGATTAATCGTGGAAGCGCTACTCCGAGCGCCGCACAGTGGCATCCGACGACGCTCGGAGATCCGCTCGGCTCGGCGCCACGAACACAACCCACCACATCGCGACGATCGTCCAGGTGCTCCAGCCGATCGCCGTCGACGGCGTCGGTGCTCCGGCGCCGAACCACTGCCAGACCGCCAGTGCGGCAGATAGCAGGCCGGCGACGAACGGTGCGAGCCCGGTCAGCAGCACCGCGATCCGCGGACAGTCGTCGATCCAGTCGATATGTGCGTGGGCGGTTCCCGACCGCGGCCGCCACTCGACGGCGACGCGCTCGGCCCAGACGCTTCCGACGATCGCGTGGGCGAGTTCGTGAGCGAGCGTTCCCGGCAGCGCCAGGTGTCGGACGAGTGCGATCATGGCTGGACAAAGGTTTCGAGCCCGCGGAGGATGCCGCCGACGAGTCCGAGGAACATGATCGTGATGGCGATCGTCTGATAGCTGGCCGGCAGCGCCGGGATGAGGATGCCGCCGATGAGGACGGTCAGGACGCTGGCCGTGGCGAGACGGCCGCCTGAGACGAGATAGAACGTAGTGAGTAGCATCCCGCCGACCAGGAGGCCGAAGACGCCGCTGCCGCCAGTCGCGGCAGTCATCTGGTCGAGCGCACACCCGAGCCAGTCCGAGCCGTTCAAGTAACAACTCAGTTCGTCCATGATATCACGTCCAGTCGCGCTGGGTTGCGAATTCGACGATCCCGATACCGCCGAGGGTCTGAGCTAAGACGCCGACAGGGAACGAGAACCACCACGGGAAACCCATGTTGCGGAGTTCGAACGGCAACAGCACGACCAACCCCGCAAGTGAGATGATGCGATCGAGGCCGGCAAATATCAGCCCGATGATGTTGCCGCCCTGGTTCGGGCCGGCATCGGCGCCGAAGCCGCGGACCGACGACTCATTCGCCGACTCGTTGAGGTCGTCTTGACTCTGCAGGTCACTCGCACCGTTATCGTAAATTGCGCCGAACCCACTCATCGACCACATCATCGATGCGACGGCGAGTGCTATCACGATCATGACCGGATACGTCGTTCTCATGGTCTGAACCTCCCAATATTGTAGAGGAGCGCAATCGCTCCCGCGATGCCGAGTGCAATCGTCGGGATGCTGAGGATACCGACGACCGTGAGCCCGGACCCGACAACGACAGTCCCGAGCGCGGCGAGTCGGTCGTCGACGAGGACCAACCCGCCGCTCAGCCCGACCAGCACGACCCAGCCCAGCAGTCTGAGGACGCCTTCATCGACCGGGAAGTCGAAGCCGGCAACGGCGCCGACGTAGCGCACGCCGCCGATGTCCTCCGACGAGTCTCGCTGTGCGTGGAAGCGGACTTCGTAGGTCGCATCCTCGGGCTGGTCGGGCACGTCGAACGTTTCAGTATACGTCCCGAAGGGCCCAAACTCGGTCGTGTTCGGCCGGATTACCGTGCCGTTCTCGCTGACGATTTCGAGGTCGAGCTCACTGGTGTCGTTGGCGGCGTCGCGGTACTGCACGCGGATGAACTGCGAGTCGTTGGTCTCGACCAACGACGCGCCGAACGAGGCCCCAGCGGCGCCGCGGCCTTCGATCTGTATCTCCCCGATCGGGACATCGATTGCCCCGGCCTGTGCAGCCGAGTAGGCGCCGAGGACACGAGAGTCGCCGTCACGGTTCTCGACGCGCAACCGATACCGCTGGTTGGGCTCGATCACCGCCGGAAACGAGCCGCCGGCACCGAAGTTGTCGCCCACGATAGTCTGGTAGCGCGTCTCGTTGTCGCCGTCGCCGTCGAAGTCCTTGCGGATCGGCTTCTCGACGAACAGCCGGGACTGCTGCGGCCCGAACTGCCCGGTTTTGTCGTTGAGTTCGAACGTGACGCCGATGTTCGCGACGGAGTTTGGCAGCAGGTAGACGGACTGCTGCTGGTACAACGACTCGAGGATGACTCGTCGGTAGGTGTAGTTCGTAGCCTCGTCGTCGACGGTGACGACGATCTCCTCGTCTCGGGGGAGGTCGCCCGGCAGTGCCACGGTGCCGTCGGTCGTGGTCCGCTCGACGACTTCTTCCTGGTCGCCCGGGAAGAAGCGGATCGTCAGCGTCGTGTTCCCGCTGATCAGCTGTGAGGGGCTCGACTCGTTGAAGACGCGTAGGACGCTCGGCCCGCGTCTGAAGTCGACATCGTACGTCCCGGAGTCTATGTTTTCGAACGTCGCAGTGCCGTTCGCGGCGACTTGCGTCGACGAGACGACCGTGTCAGTACTTCGGTCGACCGCCAGGACGGTCTCGTCTTCAGTCAGCGATGTGTTGAACCGGACGGCCGGCTGGCTCGTCGAGTCGATCGTCACGTCCGTCTGGTCGGCCGACCGCGACAGGTTGAGGCGCTCGATGTAGAAGCGGTCTATATCGCCACGGACGCGTATCTCACGCGTCGCGGTGTCGGTGTTGTTTATCGACAGCCACTTGCCGGAGGTCTGGATGCCAGCCGTCCGGATGGGGTTCAGCGCGTCGACGGTCACCGCCGCGTCGCCTGGCGCTGAAAACGTCGTGTTCCGGTATCGGAAGGTGGTGGCGTCGTCGAAGGGGTTGCCCGACTGAACGTCGGCATCCGTCCCGAAGCTCACACTCAGCCCTGAGTCGGTCTGATAGGTCGAGCCCTGCCCGACTGGATAGGTCGTGACCTGGCTGGCTGCAGCCGTGACGGCCAGCAAGAGGATGAGCAGCGTCGCCAGAGCGTGTCGGCGCCGCATCTTACCGCCTCCGTTGGATGTTGGTATCGCGGGCACGCTCTTCCTGAAGGCCACCGACAGCGACCCAGACGAGCGTCCCGAAGACGATGACTAACAGCAACATCGGAACCAGCGACTTCAACGTCGAGACAGCCTGCGTGAACGGACCGTCAAACTGGCCGGTCGCCATCGGAGCGAGGTGTGGCAGAAACACACGGTAGTGCATGATCCCGGCGACGCCGCAGGCTACGATGATCTTCATCGCGACCATCATGCGACGCCAGGCCATCAGAGATCAGCCTCCAGCATCGCTCGCCCGAGGCCGGCCAACAGTATCGAGATGATACCGACCAGCAGGATGTTGCTCGGGTCAGATGCAGCTTGAATGCCTGCGACGAACGACGTGTTCCCGCTGGCGTTCGGCGAGGCGAGGATCACGTCCAGAACCGGACTCATCACGCGGCCGAGAATAGCGGCTAACAGCGCGAGAAACAACAGCGTTGGAGCAGCCCGCGCGATGAACCCCAGCATCGGTTAGCCCCACAGCGTCGGCGCTTTGGTGACGAACGGGATGATCCCGGCGCCACCGCCACCGCCACCCCCACCGCCGCTCCCGAGGAGGGCGTTGACCAGCTCGGGCCCGACGAGACCGCCGAGTCCCAGCGCCGCGCCGATGAGCATGATGCGGAGTGCCCAGCTCTGCCACTCGTCTTTCGAGCGGCCAGCCAGGAAGCCGCGCTGCTCCTGCCGCTGCATCTCTTCGGTGCCGGTCGTCTCCAACATCAGCTCCTTGGCCTTCCAGAAGCTGATCGCTTGCCCGTCGTACTCGTCGGCTGAGAGATCGATGATCATGTCGTCGAAGATGGGCGAGCTTTTGGGATCGAACTCGATCTGCTCGATTTTGGTACCACCATCTGCGACGGCCGAGCCGCCACTCATCGCCGGCTGGCTGTCGATAGTTGCGGTGAACTCGCCCTGCTCGATGTTGTAGAGCGGTCGCATCTTCCCCATATCGACGGCCTCGCTGACGCGTGCTTCGGCGAAGCTGGTGGCCTGCCACGAGTCGTTGTCGAGCGGGATAATCGGGACCTTTCCGAGTCGCATCGTCGAGCGCCCCATCTTCGTCGGGTTCCACGTCTTCTCGCGGCCCTTCGCGCTCCAGCCGGGACGCTCGTCTTGACTGGTCTCCTCCGCGGGCTTGTACTTGACCGGCGTGAGGTCGGCCTTCTCCTGCGTGAGCGCCTCGATGCCGAGTGCGTCGCCGCCAGCCCTGCGGTGGTAGAGGAACAGCGTTCGCTTGGCCAGCTTCGCCCAGAACTTCTCGCCGAAGACCGGGACGAGACGACTGAACACGAACAGGAAACCGAGGAAGTTCTTGAACAGGCGATCCCCGGTCCACTTGAGTCCGGAGACGATTCCCGCACCTGCACGACCGCCGTAGGTCCCGATACTGGCGCGGATGTACTCAGTGTCGATGAGGTCGTCATCGTCCGAGTCAGCGTCGTCAGTTGCCGGATGATCCGCGTCCGTCCGGGTGGGCTCGCTGTCGTCGCTGCTACCGTGGTCAGCGTCGGGGTCGAGCGGATCGCTCATCGGAACACCTCCGTTGCCTTCGACGCGACGCTGTCACTGGACTCCTCTTTCGAGGACATCGAGCGGTTCTCGACGGTGACGTTCGCGACGGAGTCGAGACCGCGGCCGCCGATGGAAAGCGTCTGGCGGTTCGTGGCGACCTCGCCAGCATCGCGGACGACACGCTCCTTGCGCGAACTCATCGGACCGCGGAAGTCGGGGCGGTCAGTCGGGTCAGGGTACTTCTCCGTCCCGCGCAGCCCCTGCGCCAGCGCCAGCAGCTTCGGATGCTCACGAAGCAGTCGGCCAGGAGTCCGCTCGGCGACCATCCGCTCGGCCTTGTTGCGGTTGAGCATCTCCTGCTGCTCTTCGAAGTGCTCCGAGCGGTTCCCGACGATGTGGGCGCCGGAGAAGACCGGGCCGTACTCATCGCTGACCCAGTCGAAGACCGGCGTGTCGACGTCCTCGTCCTGCAGCTGTCCGAGGAACTCCGGGTTCTCCAGTCGTTTCTTCTGCTGTTCCATCGCGACCGATGCGGCAGCACGATGCCCCGTCTGCTCGAGGTTCATCTCGTGCTGTCGCTCGTGCTGTTGCTGTTGGTTACTCAAGGTAATCGTCCTCCGCGTATTCGTCGTCGTTCGGTGGGTAGTAGCCGAATCTGTAGAGTATCACTGCAAGGAACGAGAGGAGCCCGAGCGTCGCTGCAAGGTACTGGATGTTCCCGACCGAGGCTGAGACCTGCTCGCCGGCGTCAGTGATCACGAACACAGCGTCGCCGGAGAGCGCGCAGTACGCCCACGAGACAGCGGCGAGCATCCCGGTCGTCGTGACGCGCTCTTGGACGAACAGCCAGGCGAGGGTCATGACGAGCGCGAACGCAGCGACGGCAAACCAGTAGGCCTGTGCCGGCATGTCAGAACCCTCCCGAGCCGATGGCGAAGACCTTCAAGAAGCCCATCGCCACGATCAGTAGCAGCAGCCCGATCCAGGCGGCGTTCATCTCGAAGATCCACGCCACGAGCGTCGTGCGCTCCGAGTGGTCGCGGTACTGGTAGTCGATCGTCGTTTCAGAACCCTCATCGGCCGACCCGTTCTCGAGCCAGTCGACGACGCCGGCGTCAGCGTCCCAACTGTAGTCTGACCCGGCATCAAGTTCCGAGCCGTTCTGGACGATCGTAATCGACTGGTTGTAGGCGTAGGCGTCCTCTGCGACCGCGTAGTCCGACTCGTAGTCAACGACAGTGCTCTCGCTGGCGTTGTACTGCGAGGCCGCATTCCCGAACGCTCCGTTGAGGAACAGCGGCAACAATAACGCGAGCGCGAGCGCGATAACAACGGTCTGCCAAAGATTTCCTCTCATCCTCTAAAATTGGGGGTGTTCGGGACCGCTACGGCGTTAGAAGCCGCCCTGGAACATGCCCATGAGCCGCGTCGCAGCAGCCACGAGCAGGCCGATCACCAGCAGGACCATCGCGGAGACACCAGTCGTCTCGAGGGAGTCAATGACTCCCGAGAACGGCCCGGAACTGTTTGCGACGGCGTCTGTGGTCAGCACTGCGTTGACGACGATCGTCACGATGGCGATCGCGATGACCGCACCGCCGATGACCTGGACTGCCTGCATGATGTTGAACTGAGTCGTGCCCCAGTCCAGGTCGTCGACATCGTCCGCTTCGCGGACACCGTCGCCTAGCTCGTCAGTTTCGATCTGCGGTTCGTCGGCTTTCTCCGGTTCATCCCAGCCGAGCGTGGCCTCCCAGGCCCGCGCCGACCGGTTGATGTCATCTTTGACAGACATCGTGAGACCAGTTTCCAGCTTCTCCCGGAAATAGGTATATGCCGGTATTCGGACTGCATTCGGACATAAATACGAACACTGTTCGAACATGGTCCGAACCCTTTTCACTAGAAATCCGGTATATTATATCAGAATGTCTAGCCGGAATAGGCGCGGAAATCGAACCACAGTCACGAAGCTCCGTGGGTCGTACAACGTGGTGGGCGTCGGCAACAGCAAGGGGATCGCCTGCTTCAACCAGCTCGAATCGTTCGCGATTCCGACGGCGCTCGGCGAACAGTACCACGTTTTCTTCCGAGAAGAGGGCCCGGATGGCGACCCAGAGGTCGTGCTGAAACCGAAGAACCATGAGTAGCGATCAGGACCAGCTCCCCAGCGAGGACGGCTTCACCCGGCTCGTCAGAGAGGCGCGCCAGCAGATGCAGAACGCGCGGAACCTCTACTGGCGAGAGAAAAACTCGGGGAACGGCTCTGTCTCGTGGGATGTTCGAGAGTTGCTGGCGCGGCGAGCAGCCCAGTACTACGACATCCTCTGGGAGTTCAAGGACAACAAGCAGACCGTCGAACAGGCCTGGGACGCGTCGGATGTCGAAGTCATCAACCGGCTGTCGACCGAGACGAAGAGCGTCGAGGTCGAGGCGCCGGGCGACACGTCGAACACAAAAGAGGTTCAGAAGCCAGCGCTGGCAGCCATCTCACCACAACGGCTGGTCGAGTTGACAAAGCAACTCGACACACTGGCGAACGAACTCGGGTTTGCAGCGCGGACCGAGTCCGAGCGCGAATTCGGTCAGATCGGCTCTCAGGAACTCTGGGACGGTGACGACGATGAGTAGCTGGACGCGGCCGCCGACCGATGATCCGGACCCGAAGTCGTGGAAGCAGACGGCGCTCTTCCAGCGGTGGAAGAAGCGTGTCGCAACCGGGCGGAACAACGACATGGTGATCGTGCTGACGCCGTCGTCACTGACCGGGGTGAGCGGGACCGGCAAGACCACCGCTGCAGTCTCGCTGGGGAAGTCGTTCGACCTGACCGACGATGGCTTCGACGGCGAGGAGAAGACGAGTCTCGACGCTGCCGAGATGGCCTACGAGAAGTTGCCCAACGCCGAGTCGGGCAGCGCACTCGTCTTCGACGAGGCCCAGGGCGCACCAGGTACTAACAGCGTCAACTCGCGGCGTGGGATGAAGAGTTCGGCCATCGACGCGATAAACGGCATCCTGGCCAACCGCGACGAGGGTTTCACCATCATCATCGTCGGCCAGCAGCTGGGGATGCTCGACAAGAACCTCTACCCGATGATCGACGCCTGGTTGCTTATCCGCCGAGAGCCAGACATGCCCGACGGGCCGATGATGACCCATCACCGGCTCCACATCGACGACTACGACCTCAAGAGTCCAAAGCTGACGACGCCGGCCGTCGAGAATCTGGAGTGGCCGCGCATCCCGACCAACGACCCGGACTACCGGGCACTTGAGCGCAAGAAGCAGGAGGCGAAACAGAAGGGCAACGGTTACGACGAGGACGGCGACAGCGAAAGCGACGGCCCACCGATTCCGGAGGCGCTATCCGACATGC
>Ga0207771_100244_pt1 | contig 37412 bp, 36 predicted proteins | sample A23M2SouthBayCA_2_FD_187731 | JGI IMG/M metagenome (GOLD analysis project Ga0207771, IMG submission 187731) | Aerobic enrichment media microbial communities from Eden Landing Ponds, California, USA - A23 M2 (2) (SPAdes) | ecosystem: Environmental > Aquatic > Marine > Unclassified | place... | reverse complement strand
ATCCGGTAGCGCCCCTCCTCGCTCGCCAGGCGGTCGATCCGACGTCGAAGTGTCCACAGCGTTGATCGCATTACCAGTATGGATTTAGGCCTGCCTAAAGAAATGCTCGGTTTGGCGGTATGGATCACTACTGTTTTGAAAGCCGGTTGGTAACGGATGGACGAGGGCGCGTAGCTCAGTCCGGACAGAGCATCGGACTTCTAATCCGATGGTCGTGGGTTCAAATCCCGCCGCGCCCGTGAAGCCGCCGAGCGATTGCGAGGCGTGCTGAATCGCAGCGCGGCGGGATTTGAATCACGCGAGACGAACGCAGTGAGTCTCGCCATCGGGTTCAAATCCCGCCGCGCCCCGGGCTTGAAAACCACCAATCGAAGCTCTCTCCGTCAAGCAGCAACGACACTTTTCAGTCGAACCCGTAGCGTTTGTGAGCGTCTTCGATGTCCATGATTTCGATGATGCGGACTTCGTTGTCTGCGTCGAGAACGTCGTAGAACGCGGTGTAAGTGCGGCCAACATGCAGCCGGTAGAGCTCCTCGCCGTCAACGACCAGTTTCTCCTTGTCACCAGCACCGGAATTGGGTCTGGGATACGGATCGTCCGCCAGCGTGCGGAGGTTGTCTTTGACGATTCGGGTGCTCTTCTCGTCTAACGCGGCGACGTACTCGCGGGCCTGCTCCGCGAGGAGGACCTCATAGCTCATCGAGTGGCATCAAATCCTCGCTGTCTGCTTCGCGGACTGCGTTCGCTCGCTCGGCGAGCTGTCGCCGCTGGTATTCCTGAATCAACTCCCCGAGCAGGTCGTCGTACGTCTCACCTGCCTCCTTGATTTCGTTCAGTTCCTTCCACCGTTCCTCCGTCACCGGAATTCGCTTGCTGGCGTTAGACATGAGCCTTCGTGTGCAATCCTTACAACCCTTACAAGAAAAGTCTTCGGCGGGCGCCGTTCGTCAGTAGGCCACAGGTCGACATCACCTCACCATCCCGGACGGTGACGTTTATACGAATCCCCCAGTGAAAAGAGAGTATGAACCGACGGGGCTGGCTGAGCATCCGGGCGACGATCTGGCTGGTCACCGTCGTCTCGGTGCTCTCCTTTGCGGTGGGCGTGATCAACATCGCCTCCCAGGACGTCATCTTCTTCGGGGAATACATCCCGGAGTCGGCCCAGCGCCTCGCTGGATTCACGGGCGCGATGACCGGCTTCCTGATGTTGATGAGCGCGTTCGGGCTCCGGAAAGGACTGCGCGCCGCGTGGTACTCAACGATGTTACTGTTGCCCGTGACCGCGGTGCAGGGCGTGGTCCAGTCCGGCGCGATCGGACTGCCAATGGTGGACATTTCGGTGCCAGTCTCGTTGCCGCTGGTGGCCCTCTCGCTCGTCTCGATGCCGCTGGTCGCGATCAATCGCGACCGCTTCGACGATCAGTGGGCGATCTCGACGACCCAGTTGGCAGCCCTGTCTGCGCTGATCGGCGCACAAATCTACGGGACGGTCGGGACCTACGCGCTGCGTGAGGAGTTTCCAGCGGTGAACACGCTGCTCGACGCGTTTTATTTCACGCTCGTGACGGCCTCAACCGTCGGCTTCGGCGACATCACCGCAAGCACGCAGATCGGCCGGCTGTTCAGCCTGTCCGTGCTCGTAATCGGCGTCGCCAGCTTCGGTGTGGCCGCCGGGACACTGCTCGGGCCGGCGATCGAGGCGCGCTTTGCGGCCGCACTCGGCCAGATGACGGAGGCACAACTCAGCATGCTCGAAAACCACATCATCGTCATGGGCTATGGCGAACTGACCGAACCGATTCTCGACGAACTCGAAGACAGTAATATCCCGTTCATCGTCATCACGCCGAACAGCGAGAAGGCGAGCGCGTTACGCAATCGGGACATCAATGTTCTGACCGCCGATCCAAGCGACGAGACGCCGTTACACGACGCCGGGATCGAGCGTGCGATCGGAGTCGTCGCGGCGACGAACAACGACGCCGAGGACGCACTGGCAATCCTTACCGCGCGTGAACTCAACCCCGACGTTCGGATCGTCGCGGCCGCAACCGATCGCCAGAACACAGCGAAACTCCGTCGTGCCGGCGCGGATACGGTGATAAGCCCGGCCGTCATCGGTGGCCACCTGATCGTACAATCCGCACTTGGCCAACAGGGCGTCGAGTCAGTCGCAGACCGAATTCTCGGGACCAGCGGCGAGGAAGTAGAGGAGATAGCCGAAGAAGTCGACGAGATGGCCGAGGACGAATCGCCGGCGAGCGATCCAGGCGATCAGTAGTTACGGTCGACGATCGCGACGTCCGTCTCGACATCGCCGAGCCGTTCGAACGTCGGTCGAGAGACGAACCGGGAAGCCGTGCTGCGATCCTGACTCGATCCCAGGACGACCAGATCGTACTGGGAAGCGCTCTGGGCGATGAACGATTCGATCTGCGCGCGTGGAACTCGCGTCTCCAGTGAGCCGTTGGCAGTCTCAGTCAGGTTCGCGAGCATCTCCTCGGCACGACGTCGGTCGCCCTCGCTGTCGATACAGTGACAGACGCTGACCGTGCCTGCCGTCCCCGTGAGTCGTGTCGCGAAGTCGATCATGCTGTGAGCGACGTCACCCGCTCGCCTGACCGGGACGAGCACGCGTGACCAGCGCGTCCGCCCGTCGTACGACCGGTGGACGAGGACGTCGACAGGCCCCCGGAAGAGGTCGCGGATGTACGGCGCGAGTCGATCGTCCGCGGTCTCGTAGGGAGTGGCGATGAGATCACAGTTGGCTTCCTGAGCAGTCTGGACGATCGTCCGGGCGAGCGAGCCGCCGCCGACGGCGACGACGACCTGGCAGGGGACGCCAGTGACAGTCTCGATCCGGTCGGCCCGCTCTTCGAGCGTCTCGGCGGCAGCCGAGACAGCACGCTCACGGGCAAGTTCGTGGAGTTCGCTCTCGTCGTAGGCAACCCAGTCCTGACTGACGTCGCCGGCCTCGACGGCTCCGGGTCCGCGCTCGGGTGGCGACTCCTCGAAGGCCGCCCAGTTCTCGTGAATGTCGGCCGGGTGGACGCCGTCAGGATCGACGTGGGGTACCTCCAGACGCCGTCGTGGACGGTCGGATTCGCTGTCGGTCGCCAGGTGTTCGTCTTCGAGTACTGCTGCCTCGGCGGCAGCGAGGTCTTCGTCCTCGACGACGTCCAGCAAGACGACTTTCCCTGCGTCGTGGGCGGCTGCGAGTCTCGCGGCCAGCATGGTTGTCGCGTCGTCGCGCTTGCCGCGCATCGGGACCAACACGTGGTCGTCGCCCTTGGTCGACTCGTAGAGGAACTTCGCGCGCTGTTTGTAGACGTTGTCCCGCCAGAGGACGAACGCACTGGCGACGAGCGTGCTCGAAACGGCGACGCTGCCGACGTAGGCGATCTGGGTCGTCCCCGTCACGTGGACCAGGAGCGCCGTCGAGAACGCCGACGCTTCCTGAACGTCGAGTAGCCAGGTGACGGCACCGGTCAGAAATAACCCGAGCGCGACGGCTCCGGGATTGACCTCGAAGGCCGTCGGTGGCGTTCCGTACCAGTAGCGAGCCGTCACCGCGAGGGCGACCCAGCCACACAGTGCGCCAGCGGTGAGTCCGCCGACGAACCGCCGCGGCGAGGATGCCCGGCTCTCGGGGTTGGCAAAGAGCGTGTACGAACCCGACGCCAGCGGCGGAAAGAGCAGAAACGGGAGGATCTCGATCGCGTTCGAGAGTGCGGTGACGATGCCGAGCAGGATCGGTAACGCGATCAAGATCGAGAGGTGCACGAGGTTGTGCGTGTTCTCGATCCACCGGCGAAACGCCCGAATCTCCCGGCGCTCGAATCGGCGCAGTCGCGTCCGCACACCTCGAACGCGTTCGCGGGCTCGCTGGAACATCGTCGCTATCCGGTCAATCCCACTACGTACACAAAAAGTCCCTGTGGTATCGGCGCAACAGCGGATCGAAACGGCGGGCGAAAGTCGACAGCGATCGAATCAGAGCGACGTCGCTGCGTCGAGGGCGATTTCGATTGCTCGCTCGACGTTGTTTTTGGCCTTCTCTGGCAACTCCTCGTCGTCCGTCTCGCCCTTCTGGGTTCCTTCCACGAGGTTGCCGTCGACGGTGCAGATCGCACCGGCCTCCAGCCCCTTCCGTCGGGTGAGGGTAAAGAGCGCGGCCGCCTCCATCTCGACGGCCAGAAGGCCCGCAGCCTCCCAGTTGTCGACGTATTCGTCGGTCTCGGCGTAGAAGGCATCGTCGGTCGCGATCGGGCCGACGTGGACGTCCTCGTCGTTTGCTTTCGCAGCGTCCACGAGCCCGGAGAGAACGCTGTAGTCCGGAACAGCGGGGACAGTATCTGCCTCGTAGCGTCTGGTCGTCCCCTCGTCTTTGGCCGCACCGGTCGCGACGATCATATCGCCGATCTCGATCCCTTCCTGAAGTGCGCCGGTCGTCCCGACGCGCACGAGCGTCTCGACGCCGACCGCCGCGAGTTCCTCGACCGCGATAGCCGCCGAGGGGCTGCCGATTCCGGTCGAACAGATCGTCAGCTCCCGGCCCTCGTAGGTCGCGTTGACGAGTTTGTATTCGCGGTTCTCTGCGACAGTTTCTGCGTCCTCGCAGTGACTCGCGATCCGATCGACACGACCCGGATCGCCCGGGACGAGGGCCAGGTCGTGGACGTCGCCTTCTTCGACGAGCAGGTGCGGCTGCTTTGCCATGTGCAGCCGTGAGAGCGCACGGAACAAAAAGAAGATCGATTCGCAACCCCCAAACGCCCGGCAGTCAGAGGACAGAGCGTGGCACTGCTGGACTCGGACCTGCTATCGATCTTTGCGACGGCGATTCTCCCCATCGTGGCTGTCGCCGCCGCAGGCTTCGTCCTCGGGCGCGTCAAAGCGGTCGATCCGGGGCCGCTGAACACGATTACCGTGTACGTGCTCGTCCCTGCGCTGGTCTTTCACAGCGTCGCGACGGCGTCGCTGAGTGGAGCGACCGTCGCGTGGCTTGCGATCGCCGTCGTCGCGTTCACGATCGCGATGGTCGTCCTCGCGGAAGGGGTTGGCCGACTGGCCGGCGATACCGAACCACTTCTGGGGGCGTTCGTCCTCACGACCACGTTCAGCAACGCCGGCAACTACGGAATTCCACTCTCGGATTTTGCCTTCGGAACCGTCGGCCGCCAGACGGCCGTCCTCTACATCGTCGTCCAGAGCGTGCTCATGTACACGATCGGGGTCTACGTCGCGGCCAGAGGACCAGAGAAGAGCCCCCTGTCAGGGGTCAGACGCGTCTTCACGATCCCACTCGTCTACGCCGTCGTCGCCGGACTGGCCGCCCAGTGGTTCGGCGTGCTGCCAGCAGACGGTTCGGCCGCGATGTCCACGATTCAGACGGTCGGCAACGCGTCGATTCCCGTGATGTTGCTCCTGCTGGGGATCCAGCTTGCGGGGACGAACTTCGGGGCTGCACTCGGCAGCGTCGTCCGAGCGAACGCGCTCAAGATGGCCGCGGCACCGCTGGTCGCGGTCGGTATCGCACTCGTCGCGACGACCGCCTTCGAGTGGATCGGCCTCGCCGAGCCAGACGCGACTGTCGCCCGTGTGTTCGTCCTCGAATGTGCGACCCCTGCAGCGGTGACGTCACTGATCCTCGTCGGTGAGTTCTCTACCGGGGATATCGACGGGATCGAACCCGAGTCCTACGTCTCGACGGTCGTGTTCACCTCGACGCTGCTGTCGATCCCGACGCTGACGGTGCTGATCGCGTTACTCCAGGGCGGCTATATCCTGTGATCGACGTCCGTCATCGTGAACGTACTCTAGCGCTCGATAATACTGATCTCGGTCGACACGACCTTCGAGTTGCTTGAGTCGCTCGCGGACACGGTCTGGTGTCATACTAGAATGTTTGTGATAGATGATGATAGTTCTTTCCCGCAAGGCTGTCGGCGAGAGAGCCCCGGGAGCAGAATCAGTCCGCGGCGACTTCTTCGCCGGCAGCGTCTGCGTCGGGGTTTCGAATCCAGAGGTCTCCAAAGAGGTCGTCCTGCCGGAGGACGATGTCGCCGCGGTGTGAGAGAAACAGCAGTCCAAGGAACGTCTCGACGCGAGTGCCGCCCGAGTCGGACACTTCCCGATAGAGCACTTCGGCGCGACCGGCGTCGTAGTGCTCGGACACTGCGCTGTAGACCTCGTCGATGATCTCGTCGATGTTCTCGGCGTGGGCCGTCCCCGTCACGTCCGCTGCGGTGGGTTCGTCGTCCATCCGCAGGTCGTCGCCGCTTCGATAATCGAGTTCCTGAGTCCCGCGGGAGTAGCCGTGCGGCGAGTCGCTGGTGTCGTACTCGCGGGACTCTTTCCACCAGTTCCCCCGCTCCGCGTCTCTGAGTTCGTGGACCAGTTCGTCCAGCGTCTGGGGCATCCCGCGGGCGCGCTTGCGTTCGAGTCGTCGATCCATCTCGGCGTCCAGTTGGTCGAACGGATCGACGTCTAGCTCGTCGTCGCCCAGTGGCTCCTGCCACGGGTCGGCCTCCTCGAAGGCGTCTTCTTCGGGAGCGTCGTCTTCGAGCATCGCGTCGCTCTTCATCCGGACGAGGACGCTCGCGTAGAACAGTGCCCGTCCCGAGGTCCGCAGGTCTGCTTCCTCCAGGGCGTCGAGGAACTTGTCTGTCACCCGGACGACGTCGATGTCCCACGGATCGATCTCGCCATCTTCTGCCAGCTGAACGAGCACTTCGACCGGCTCGACTTCCTGCTCGTCACCCGGGCTCTCCGGCCCCGGCGGGCCACCTGGACCGCCCTCGCCCCCCGCGACGATGCTCGTCCCGCCGTCCGGGAGGCTGCGTCCCTTCTCGCCGTCGTCTTCGGGCCGTTCTCGTTCGTCGTGCCCACTGATGTTCAGCGGGATATCGTCGTCAGTCATGACTCACCTCTGCTCGCTTCCCGCAGTTCTTCGCTCCCCTCAGAACCGCGCTGGTCTCGCGGGTCACTTCGTTCTCCGCTCGACTGTCGGAGACGCTCACTACCGTTCGCGTTTCCCTGCTCGCGGCTGTCGCCGCTCGTGTCCCCGCTGCCCTCGCTTCGCTGCGGGCAGCGCTAGTCATCAGCCGGAACACCTCCCGCACTCAGGTCGATCCCAGTTACAGCAGAGACGTTGTCCTGTTGCATCGTCACGCCGATCGCCCGTTCGGATCGCTCCAGCAACGCCGAGCGATGGCTGACGACGACGAACTGGGCGTCACCTGCCAGTTCGTCGACCATCTCACCGACGAGATCGGCGTTGTGGGCGTCGAGGAACGCGTCGACCTCGTCCAGCGCGTAGAACGGTGCGGGATTGTGTCGCTGGATCGCGAAGATAAAGGCAAGCGCTGTCAGGGACTTTTCGCCGCCGCTCATCGCGTTCAGTCGCTGAATCGGCTTGTCGCCCGGCTGGGCTTTCATCGTCAATCCGCCGTCGAAGGGGTCGTCCTCGTTTTCGAGGTGGAGATGACCCGTCCCGTTCGAGAGACGCTCGAAAATGTCCTGGAAGTAGTTGTTGATCGCGTCGAACGCCTCCATGAAGGTCTCCTTTTTCTTGGCCTCGTAGGACTCGATCCGTTCGCGAATCCCGTCGGCCTCCTCCTGAAGGGTCGCACGTTTCCCTTCGAGATCTTCCAGATCAGCCTGTACGTCGTCGTACTCCTCGATAGCGAGCATGTTGACCGGTTCGAGTGCCTCCATCTCGCTCTCCAGGCGTCCGATCTGTGACTCGACAGTGTGGTGGTCGGGGATCTCTTCGGGATCGTAGTCGCCGACTTCGGCTTCGAGTTCGTCGATCTCCCAGTCCAGCCGCTCTGCAGTCTCCTCCAGGGAATCGAGTTTGCTCTGGACGCGCTCGACGGCCTCTTTCTGCTCGTCGCGCTCGCCTTTCGCCTCTTTCAATTCCTCGCGGAGATCCTCACGCTCGCCTTTGAGCTCGGCCAGTTCGTCTTCGAGTTCCTCGACAGCCGCCTCTTTGTCCGCCAGAGTCTCTTCTTGCTCTTCGACCTTCGATTCGAGTTCGGCGATCTCCTTCTGGAGATCGGCCTTCCGGTTCTGCGCGGTCTCGATCTTCTCGTGGAGGTCGTCGATGGCGTCCTCGGCGTACTCCTTTTCGAGCTGTTTCTCGTTCAACTCGGCGTCGAGGTCGTCGACCTTGCGCTGGAGGTCGTCGATCCCCTCCTGAATCGTCTCGGCCTCATCGGTCAGGTCCGGCAACTCCGAGTCTTCGATCTCGGTTTCCAGGTCATCGATCTCGGCCTCTATCTCCTGGATCTCGGCCGCCTTGGCGTCGATCTCGGCCTCTATCTCGTCCATCCGATCGGAGACTTCCTCGCGATCGGCTTCGATTTCCGCGAGGTCATCTTCGAGATCCGCGATCTCCTCACGAACCTGCTCGCGCTCGCTCTCGCGCTTCTCGATCTCGTTCTCGATGTCTCGGACCTGCTCTGCGGCATCGGACTTGCGGTCGCGGGCATCTTCCAGCCGGCCCTCGACGTCGCGGATGTCGCTGCGGATGTCCTGGCGCTGGTCTTCGAGGTCGTTGATCTGCTGGGCGACCCGCTCCAGTTTGCCCTCGCTGCCGGCGAACGAATAGCGAGAACCGCTCTGGGACCCACCGGTCATCGCGCCGCTCTTCTCGACGAGGTCGCCGTCGAGCGTGACGAGGCGGAACTCGCCCATCAGATCGCGGGCGGTCTGCATGTCCTCGACCACGAGGGTATCGCCGAGCACGTACGAGAAGACCGAACTGTACTCGCTGTCGAAGTCCACGAGATTATACGCGAAGTCGACGACACCCGGATGGTCGGGCTTGCTGGGCAGTGACCGGTGTTGCATCTTCGTGATCGGCAGGAACGTCGCCCGGCCCGCATTCCGTGACTTGAGGTACTCGATGCAGCGCTGGCCGACACTGTCGTCGTCGACGACGACGTGGGCCATTCGCCCGCCTGCAGCGGTCTCACAGGCGACGGAGTACTGCCCGCTGACGCTACCGAGCTGGGCGACTGTCCCGTGGACGCCGTCTTTGCCCGAGTTGAGGATCGTCGTCACCGCGCGCCCGTAGGAACTGTCACCCGAGTCGTCGGCTTTCGCCTCCAGCTGGGCGTACTCCTGCTGTCTGGCGCTGATCTCGTCCTCGATGGATTCGAGATCTGACTGGAGTTCGCGTTTCTCCTGCGTGAGATCTTCGACGACCTCGGTGATCGTCTCGCGGTTCTTCTGTGCCTTTTCGAGTTCCGCCTGCAGGTCTTCGAGTTCGGCTTCGATCTCCGGAATCCGCTGTTCGGCCTCCTCGATTGCCGCTTCTTTCTCTTGCTGGGCGTTCGATCGTCGCCGGGCTTCGTCGAGCAGGCGATCCTGCTCGTGCTGGAGGTCGTTGCGTTCTGATTTGGCTTGCGCGAGGTCCTCTTTCCGGGATTCGAGTTCCTCGCGGACATCCTCGAACTCCTCGCCAAGCGCGTCGATTTCGGCCTCGACCCGCTCTAACTCCGCCTCTTTCTCCTGGATCTCGGCCATCAGCGAGGACTTCGTGACCTTGATCTCGCGGATCTCGCCGTCCAGATCGTCGATTGTCTCCTGCTTGCGGTCGATCTCGACGAACGACTGGCGACGCTCGTTCTCGGCGTCTTCGAGTTTCTCCTCGGCGTTGCCGATTTTGTCCTCCAGCCGAGAGATCTCACCTTTGACTTCCTCGATCTCGCGCTTGAGCTGAAGTTGCTCGTCCTCGCCTTTGCGTTCGATCTCGCGGTTGAGCTCGGCCAGTTCATCCTCTAGCCGAACGACCTTGCCCTGGCGCTCGTCGAGTTCGGTCTGTAGCTCCGCCAGTTTCTCCTCTCTCCCGTCAATCTTCTCGCGAACACCGTCGAGATCCTCGCGCTTGTCCTCTAACTCTGCGGCCTTGCGATACCCCTCGTACTCCTCTTTTTGCTCGCGAAGATCCTGATATTCCAGCGCCGTCTCGCGTTCGTCCTCCAGCTGGTCGAGCCGATCTTGCTTCTCCTCGATTCGGAGGTCGGCCTCCTCGATGCGGTCCTCGACGACTTCCAGTTCCTCGAAGGCGTCCTCTTTTTTCGCGTCGAACTCCGCGACACCCGCGATCTCGTCGATGATCTGCCGACGAGCGTACGGTGTCATGTTGATGATCTCGGTCACGTCACCCTGCATGACGACGTTGTACCCCTCGGGTGTGATGCCCGCCTGCGCGAGGAGGTCCTGAATGTCGCCGAGATTGACCGAGCGACCGTTGATGTAGTAATAGGAGTAGTAGTTGTCGTCGGTCTCTTTGACGCGGCGTTTGATCGTGATCTCGTCGACATCGCCGACCTTCTCGGTACCGGCGGCGTTGACGACCTGTGAGCGCTCCAGCGTGCCGTCGGAGTTGTCGAGCACGACCTCAACGCTGGCCTGGCGCTCGCCGGCCGACTCAACCTCCTCGTCAGCGTGGCCGGGGTTGTAGATGAGATCCGTCAGCTTCTCCGCGCGGATACCCGAGGTTCGGGCCAGTCCAAGCGCGAACAGCACGGCGTCGATGATGTTCGACTTGCCCGAGCCGTTCGGGCCGCTGATGGTGGTAAAGTCTTCGTAGAAGGGGATTCGCGTCTTCCGACCGAAGCTCTTGAAATTGTCGAGTACGAGCTCTGTGATGTGCATGGGGGATCAACTATTCGCTGACGCCAGGTGGGCACCCGGTGGCGTCACGCGATGATGATGTCCGATTCGCTCTCGCTCTGTTCGTCGTCAGTGGCGTCGGGTTCCTCACTGTTAGCTTCTTCGGCCGGCTCCGACCCCGCGTCTTCGATCTGGGACTCGGGATCGGGCTCGCCGTCCGGACTGAACCCGTTGTCGTCGTCGACCGCGTTCTCCAGTTCGCGGATCCGGACCTTGCATTCGACGAGTTCGTCCGTCAGGCCGTCGACGGTCGCCTGTAGCTGATTCACCTGCTCTTCCAGTTCCTCGACGCGGTTGCCGCACATACTCACTACCCTTTCCCCCGTCTGCATAAACCTACGTCAGACATGCACATAGCGACTGACACTAGTCTGACGGATCAGGACGATACAGGGGCGTCTACAGCGTCGCCGAGATCGAGCCGCGTTCGAGGAACGCCGTCTCGTACCCCTCGTGACGCGACAGCGAGCACGGCCCGTCGACTGAAACTGTGATTTCGTCGCCGTTCGACGGGGTTTCCGGAAGGTCTGCGCGATAATGCGCACCCAGATCGGGGTCGATCGCATCGGTCAACTGGCCGTCGAAGCCAACCCCGTCGATCGTCGCCGACAGCGAGAAGCCGGGGATCGAAAAGCGGTTGTAGGGCGTCCGCGGCGAGACGAGCAGTGTCGAGTCCTCGACTGTCGCTATCATCGTCGCGTCGCCGACGCTCCCGACCGTAACGGGCGATCCCGGCATCGCGGACATCTCGGGCGCGTAGGCGAGGGGCAACATCCCCATCTCCATTGGCGAGACGGCCGCGCGCGATCCCTGCTTGTCCGGGAACTGCTCGAATTTGATGTTGTCTTCGGTGAGGTCGCTCTGGGCAAACTCGAACGTGAACTCGGCGGTGATCGACTCCCCGAACTTGCCCTCGAAGTCACCGACAGTGGTGACTCCGACAGCTGGAACGTCGACGGCGACGGTGTAGGTCCCATCGCCGGACAGTGCCATGTTCTCGCCGAAGTGAAAACCCATGTTCTGACTGAGCATCGGCCAGGCGCGTTTGCTGTCGACTTCCTCGCCATCCTGGGTGATGGTGAACGTCGGCTGGTCGAGCACGGGGATCACAGTCTGGCTCTCGGGCTCCCATGTCGAGGCCATCAGGTGGATGTCCTGTCCGTCCTGGATCTCGGCCAGATTGGTCCGGGTCCCGGTGACGGTCCAGAACCGGTGGGCGTAGGAGTAGAACAACCCAACTGTTCGGTCGCCAACAGTCTGCGTGCCGATCATGTCCATACCCTCGATATGGGTCGGATGGTAGACCGCGTCGGGTCGATCTTCAAGGACGGACGGATTCCCACTCCCGTCTGTCGATCGGTCTTCGAGTAGGTCGCCACAACCCGCCAATCCGGCCGCAACGCCAGTCGCACACCCGCCAAGGAAAGTTCGACGTCTCATGAGCGGCCCTCGGGGCCGGAGAGACAATAGCGATGCGGTTCGCTCAGCCTTGCACACGAGCGCGAGCGTGTTCTCACAGTCGACTTCCGTCGGTGACTCTGGCCATCGAACTTTTTACCCTGTGACAACCTACCACAGCCATGGGACTGGTCGGCGACATCGTCTCCTTGCTCAAAGCCGTCGCCCTGACCGCCTACCACGAGGAGATTCGCTATCCTGCGGCCGCACTCGCGTATTACGGTTTCGTCTCGTTCGTCCCGCTGTTGCTCTTGCTGGTCGCCGTCCTGGGCGACCAGCTCGCGACCCAGCTCGCTCGGGTCTCGCCGACGTTTCTCACCCCGGAAGTTAGCGATCTGATCGACCAATCTGTGCGGACGGCAACCCACCGGGTCAGTGCAGGACTACTCGCCGTCCTCGTATTGCTCTGGAGTAGCGTGAACGTCGTCGGCGACGTTCGAGCCGTCGTCGAGCGGATCGAAGGCACGGCCCGGACCGGAGTCAAAGTCTGGGCACACGACGCAGTCGGCATTCTCGGGAGTGTTGGTATCGCTATCGTCGCCATCGTAGCGACGACGATCCTGTTCGCCTACACGCCCGGCGGCCCGCTCGACTTCGTGGTTGCGTTCGCAACGCTGTGGCTGCTGCTCACGGTCGGCTTCGTTCCGCTATACACCCTCCCCTCGACGGTCGTCTCCGGGCCACGAGCGGCGCTTCCCGGTGCGGCGGCGACGGCACTCTGCTGGACCATCATCCACACCGGGATCCAGTTCTACGCGCTCAACGCCGGACAGTTCTCGATCTACGGCGTCCTCAGCGGCGTCATTCTCATCCTCACGAGTCTGTATCTCGCCGCAGCGGCGCTGTTCACCGGATTCATCGTCAACGTCCAGTATCACACCACCGACCCGCCGCTGAGCAATCGTTAGGCCGGCCGCGGAAGAGACCGTCGCTCGCGTGGTGGCAACAGGTAGTTCCCCCGCCGGAGGACGGTCATATACCGCAAGATACCGTTGTTTTGTCGCGTTCCGACCCCACCTGCATCGGCGGCGTCGCTTCCATTCATCGCCTCACGAGTCTTCACGAAGTCACTGATCTCGCGTTGTAGCGCCAGAAAGTGCAGGCCGGCCTTCCCGTCGTCGGTCGAGTCGAAGTCCCGCCGGAGGATCACCGGTTTGTCGTCCTCACGAGCCTGCGCGTTTTTCTGGGAGTGGCCGACGAACGAATATTCGCGGGCGTCGTCCTCAACGTGTGCGGGGCACTCGTCCATCCCGCTGTCGGTTCCCAGATTGTCGCCGACGCCCTCAACCGTCCCGTTCTCGGCGTGGGCCGGACAGAACATCTTGCCGACACGCTGGTAGCGGTCATCCTGCTCGTACCACTGATCGAGATGCAACCGGATCTTCGAAACGTGCTGGGTCGTCCCGCCTTCGAATGGACCTGACTGGATCGTCACCCGATCCTCGCTGGCCTGGTTCTTCTTGAACCCCGATTTGAAACCCATATAGAGGGGTGCGTCCTCGTCGACCTCGCCCTCGGGGATTCCGTCGACATCGTCGTGGTCGGCCGGGAGGCCAGCACCGACAAAGCCCGTGCGTCGATCAGTGACCTCGAACACACTCGAAAGATCGGCGTCCATCGATCGCCCGTTTGCCTGCTCGCGGTTGCCCCGCAACGCCTCTTCGGCTTCGAGGACGACCTGTGCGTGATGGCTCGCCAGATGGACGACTGCATCGGGTTCGTCAGGCTCGATCTCTTCGAAATCCGCCAGCGCTTCGGGCCGGGGGAGGTCGACAGCCTCGTCGAGCGCGGCATCGTAGCGCTCGAAGTACGCTCGTGAGTAGCTGATCGTGAAGAGCAGTCCCTCATTGGAGCGTTCGTAGGCGTGTTCGAGACTCTGGAGGGTGTCTTCGACTGTCGTTCGATCGGCGGCCGTCGGCGTGCCGTCGCCAGCGTAGTCGAGATACAGGAGGACGTGATGGCGTGCGTTGAGCGTGTTCCCGTGGTCGTCGCTCGCCAGGACGCCGTCCCAGGCGTGCTGGCGGGCCGGCATCGACGAAAGGTCGTCGGGCCCTCGCGGAACGTCGACTGTCGTCCCGCTTCCCTCACGGTCCATGCACGCCGAAAGCGCACTGGCTCCTCCGATCGCAACCGCGGCCTTGGCGAACTCTCGGCGCGAGATCCCACGCTCTGACATACCCGCCCCTCGGGGCTGGGCGAAAAAGGCCGTTGCGGTCCGCTCGGATGTACACTGGACCGTGGCCCGATCAGATCGGATCGGCGGGATCGTGACTCTCGGCTATCCGCCGGGCCTCTGTGGCGTACTGCTCGCGGTCGTCTGGGTCGACGGTCCCGAGTTGCTGCGGTTCGACGTCGAGGGCCGCCTGCGTCTCTCGCCGATCGCCCGAGAAGCTCGTCAGCGCCCGCTCCTTGCGGAAGTAGCGCTCGCCGTCGGGGGTCGCATAGACGAGGATGATCAGGTTTTGCTCGTCGTCAGAGTAGGTGCGTTCGACGAGCCAGACTCGAACCGTGTCGTCTGTTTCGGCGTCCATACGAGACAGAACAACACCCGCGCGGAAAAGTCACTCTCCGGGATGGTCCGGGTCGGTCGGGCCCGAGAGATCGAGCGGGCGGATCCACCTCGCCCAGATCAGGAGGACGCCTGTTGCGTAGCCGCCGTACCAGATCATCGTCCCGAGGGTCGCGTAACCGAGTTCGGTGAGCACGTACTTCGTGACCCCGGGAACGAGCACCATCGCCGCCAGGATCAACCCGCCCGTGAACATCTGAGATCGGTCCATTACCCGTCTCTCGGGGCTGGATCGACTTGTACCTGTTCAGATCCCGTCGCGAATCGAACCTGCGACGCGAGCGCAGCCTGCCCACTCGCGGTGGCGCTGGTCGAACACCTCACGTGCACTCGCGGCCGCGTCCGCGTCGACCTCGAAGGTGCAGTCGGGGTAGACGACGTCAGTCAGTACGAGCGGATACGCTGACGCCGGGGCAACACCCTCGGGGCCATCCAGCGGTTCTGGGTCGAGCACGCGGTCGATCCAGTCGAGTTCACTTCTCCCAGTCGCCACGCCCTCCAGCACGGTCACGAGCCGCCTGACCAGTTGCCGTGCGAACCCGCCTGCCCGGAACTGCCAGACCAGAAACGCAGCCTCGCGCTCAACACTGATCGAAAGATCCCGAACTGTCCCCGTCTCGTCCGGCGTGAGGTTGTGAAAATCGTGCTCGCCCGAGAGAGCACTGGCCGCTTCGCGAGCGCGACCTAACTCGGCTTCGGGCGCGTAGCAGTAGTAGGTATACCCGCGTTCTGTGGCGTGGTGTGTCGCGTGGAAATCGTCGGGCGTGTCCGCAACGGCCCATGCCCGAACGCTCGCCGGGAGTTCGCTGTTGAACGCGGCAGGGGAGAGCCAGTCGGGAGCCTCGCAGGCAACGGTCTGGGCGAGCGCCGAGACGCCGGCATCAGTCCGCCCCGCGGCCGCGTAGCCGGGTGGGGTATCACCGTCGAAGGAGACACCAAGATCCCGGAGGGCGTCGATGATCGCGTCAGATACCGTCGAAACGTCGGGCTGGCGCTGAAAGCCGTGAAACGGACGGCCGTCGTAGGCGACCCGGAACGCGCGCATGCTCGTGGTTTCGTCGAGTGGCTACTTGAGGGGTTCGACCGCAGCGCTCAGGGAGGCAGTCGGGAAAAGTCAGGAAACGACGATGTCGATGTCAGTAAGTTCGTGAATCGGAGATTTGTCGAAATCGTTTCTATTGTGAGTAACGAACGTCGCACCAGCCTCGTGCGCAGTGGCGAGGTTGAAGAGGTCGGCCGTATCAAGAGATACGTCCTGATCGCCGAGTTTTTCGTCGAGGTAGGCGGCTTCGAGCGCGATGTCGTCAGTCAGATCGAGAGTTCTGTCGAGCGTCTCTTTGAGAACGCGCTGTGTTCGCAACATCTGAGAGCGCCCCGAAGCGGCTTTGTACGCCTCCCAGGCGACGACCGCCGGAATCGTCCACTCTTCCCGGCTATATTGCTGTAGGTGGGTGAAAATAACTTGATCGGGGTCCCTGCCGGTGATTCTCGCCAGAATATCTCTATCGAGAACGATCATTCGATTCGGTTCTCCAGCGATTCGTTCAGTTCCTCGTGAGCTTCGTTCATCTTTGCTTCGAGATCGCCGTCTTCATCAAGGAAAGCGAGACTCCCCGCAATCTCCTCGACATCCTTCTCCTGTCGACTGAGGCGGTCCAGTAGGTCGTTGAACGATTCGTCGTCTCGTTTCAGATCTCGAAGGCGATCTTTGACCTCGTCGGATACTCGGATCGTACTCATGTGTATACAGTGTGTACGGTGGGAGAATAGATGTTTCGCTGACCCACACACTCAGGTCGGAGTCGTCGAGAGAGGTGATCAGGCAGCCGGTTTGGGAATGATAAGTCCGTTACAGGACAGAGTTATTCTCACGGATATTTCGGCGCAACACGATGGGGTCGCCCCGGATTGTCCGGATTGTGAACTACGCCGAGACGGTCGCTTCGCTACGCTCAGCGCTGCGACTCGTCTCGTTCAAATCCGCGCTCTTTCATGATATAGCGCGCTCACGAAATGTGAGCGCGCAATAATAATGGGGTCGCCCGGAGTATGAACTACGCCGTCGGCTCGCGCTGCTCGCCGCCGTCTCGTTCAAATCCGTGCTCTTCTACGCGTCGCTCCTCACGTCCGTTCGTCGCAGAAACGCGATGGGGTCGCCCGGATTTGAACCAATAGAAGACTCACTCCGTTCGTCTTCTAGGGCTCAAATCCATGCTTTTCCTGTTGCTGTCGCTCGCGGATTTGCTCGCGACAGCAAATGGGGTCGCCCGGATTTGAACCGGGGTCAACGGCACCCAAGGCCGCAAGGATACCAAGCTACCCCACGACCCCGCACCTCATCGTAGTAGGGAGGGGTGGTAAAGCGTTTCGTTGCGCCCCGAAGAACCATACCTGTCCCCGACCACTCCCCAGACATGGTCACTGGACTCGAAGTCGCCCTCGTCCTCATAGTACTCGCAGCCGTCTTCGGCGCGTACAAGATCGTCAAGACAGTCAAACCGTTCGTCTGGAACGCGATCGTCGGGCTGGTCGTCCTGTTGCTGGCGGAGGTCCTCCTGGGATTGTCGGTCGCTATCGAGCCGCTGACGGTCCTCGTGGTCGCGATCGCCGGCGTCCCGGGAGCGCTGCTGGTGATCCTGCTCTCGTATCTCGACGTCGCGTTCGTCGCCGCACTCGCCTTCGTCTAGGCCGGCGGCTGCAGCCCCCAGATGAACGCGATCCCGAGTGTCGTGACGACGGCCAACAACGCCTGTAACGGCGCACCGACGCGAATGTAGTCGGTAAATCGATAGCCACCAGGGCCGTAGACGAAGAGATTAGTCTGGTAGCCGATCGGCGTCATGAACGCCGTCGAGGCCGCGAAGGTGACGGCGAGCACAAACGCAAAGGCATTCACACCGAGCTGAGTTGCAACCTCGACAGCGACGGGGATCATCAGCACGACGGAGGCGTTGTTCGAGATGACGTTCGTCAGCAGCGCGGTGACGACGTACATGAGCCCAAGGACGACGATCGGCGGCAGCGACGGCGCGAGCGCGACGATCCCGTCGGCGATCAGCGCTGCACCGCCGGTGACTTCCAGCGCGATCCCCAGCGGGATGACCCCCGCAAGCAGGAAGATGACGTCCCACTGCACCGAGTCGTAGATCTCAGTGGGCTTGAGACAGCCCGTCAGCACCATCCCGAGCGAGCCCGCCAGCGCGGCGCTTGCGATATCGATTGGGGTCAGTGCGGCCAGCCCCACGACGGCAGCGACGATCCCCACGGCGACGGGAATCTTCGACTGACGGTAGTCCGGACGGTCGACTTTCTGGGCGACGATGAAATTACGGTTGTTGTTGAGCCGGTCGATGCTGTCAGTCGTCGCTTCAACCAGCAAGGTGTCCCCAACCCGGAGCTGCGTGTTGTCCATCCGCTTGCGGACGAGTTCCCCACCGCGACGCAGCGCCAGAACAGTCGCGTCGTAGCGCTGGCGGAAGTTCGTGCTCGCGAGTGTCTCGCCCACGAGTGTCGACCCGGGTGCGATCACGACTTCGACGAGGTTCTGACCACTCTCGGCAGCTTCCAGTTCGTCCTCGGTCACGTCGACTTCCGGCAGCAGGTCAAGGCCGTCGACATCCATCAACTCGACCAGCGTATCCCGATCGGTCCGAACCGCGAAGACATCGCCGGCCTGGATCACTTTCGGCCCGAGTGGTTCGAGAAAGACGTCCTCGCCGCGGATCAACTGCACGAGGTCGACATCCAGATCCGTCTCCTGAAGCGCCCTCTGAACGGTCTGTCCGATGATGGGGGAGTCCTCCCGGACGACGACCTCGGTCAGGTAATCGGCCATCTCGAACTCCTCGGTGAGGTCCTCGGCGGGCTTGATCCGCGCCGGCGTCAGCCACCGGCCGACGGTCATCAGGTAGACGATTCCGACTGTCATCACGATGAGTCCCAGACTGGTGAACTCGAACATCGAAAATTCGTCGAGGTAGGCGATCCCCAGCTCGCGGCCGAGCCGCCCCGTAATATCGCTGGCGAGGATGTTCGTCGACGTTCCAATGAGTGTCAGCGTCCCGCCGAACATCGACGCAAACGAGAGGGGCATCAGCAACTTCGAGGGCGAAGTCTTGCCCTTCTGGGCGAGATCAGTGACCATCGGCAGCAAGATCGCGACTGCGGCGGTGTTGTTGATAAAGCCCGAGATCGGACTCACCAGCCCGATCGTCGCTCCCAGTTGCCTGGTTTCGTCCTCACGTGTGTAGGCGGCGACCTTCGAGCCCAGAATCTGGATGACGCCCGTCCGCCGGACGCCTGCACTGAGGATGAACATCGCCAGCACGGTGATCGTCGCCGTGCTCGCGAACCCCGACAGGCCCTGGGCGGTCGCGCTGACGTCGCTGCCCGGTTCGGTCAGGACGTAGACCGGCCCCTCCAGCAGGCCCCACGTCGCGAGTTGCTCGGTGATGGGCTGGACGAGCAGCAGGGTGACCATCACCCCAATGGCGGTGATATCGACCGGGACGACCTCAGTCGCGAACAGCACCAGCGCTACGAGGATGATGGTGAAGACGACGAGGACGCCAGCCGAGAGTCCGAACAGTGCCACTGACGGGGTGGAGTAGCGCCGGGTTCAATTAGCTTTCGAGGATGGGACTGGGGCGGGTGGCCCAGTTCGTGCATCTCGGTGGCTGCCGCTACGAGCGGCTCGGTCTACAGATCAGGCACGGCCGTCGTCAGCGACCCAGTCCCACGAACACTGGCGATGGCGACCTCGATAGGATCGATCCGCGTCCGGGAGTCGCCGTGCTCGACGACCAGCACCATCCGGCCCTGGTCGGCCCACTCCGCGCCGGACTGGCGACGCAGCACCTCCGCAAGATACCCCGCGACGCCGACGACGTGGGCAGTGAGAAGCATCGATTCCTGATCGGTCTCATCGCCCAGCTCGACCCCCTCGAAGCGCTCGCGGTCGACCTCCGCTTCCAGCAGGTCCTCCAGTCGCTCCAGGGACTCGATCGAGAAATCCAGATCGTAACCCGGCCAGCGGTCGGCCAGATCCTCCGCGCCCTCGCGCAGGCGCTGGGCGGCGTCGTCGATCTCTTCGTCGCTGGCGACCGTCTCGATGTCCGCCCGATCCAGGTCTACCGGCGTGTCGCCGTCACCTGCTCGCCCGTCGAGATTTAGCCGGTCGGCCAGCGCGTCGTGCATCCCGGTGAACGTCGAGGGGCCGGTCAGGCAGTCCTCGGCGACCTGAAAGACCGTCACCGTCGCGCCGGCGGCCTCGCTCTCGGGACCGGAGGGCACAGTAATGGTCCAGCCGACGCCGGTCTCCTGCTGCCAGGTCGCGTCCTGTTTGCGGACCAGCACTTCCCCGAAGTAGCTCCCTAGCTGGGTCACAGTATCAGTAAAGACCTGCGAGTCGTAATCGTCGCCGCCGAACTCGACGTCCGCGAAGCGCTCGGGATCCCACTGCTCGCCCACGAGGTCGTCGAGATTGGTGAGTGACTCAAGCGAGTAATCGAGATCGTACTCGCCCCAGAAATCCACGAGATCCTCGGCCTGGGCGACGAACTCCGCCCGCGGGTCGTCCTCGGGGATATTCTCGATTCTGTCGGCCCCAGCGTCGTCTCCTTCCTCCTCCGAGTCTTCGGCCTCGGTAATGAACGCGGTTGCCTCTTCGGCCATGTCCGGGCCGTCACTGACCTCCTTGGTAGTCAGGTGGTCGAACCCTGACTCGTCGTCCGCAGTCAGCGATTCCGACTCGATCGGTTCGTCTTCGGCGGTCAATTCCGACTCGCCTGGTTCGTCCTCGTCCGTCAGCGAGTCACTGGTGTCTGTGCTTCCCTCCCCGGACAACGTCTCGCCAGCATCGGCTGCTTCTCCCTCGGCGGTCGATTCGTCGTCTCGATCTGCGTACGCAGTCGTCGGCGACGCCGTCTCGTCGGCCGACGGTGTCGCGGCATCGCTGTCAGAAACCTGGCTCGCCTCCCGAGTGGTCACCTCGGCGTCGCCGCTCGCCGTCGAATCCGTGCTATCGGTGGCGTCCGTAGATTCGGTCGCTGCTGCTCTGTCGTCCGCGGTCGTCATCTCCTCGTCTTCGTCGGCTGACTCCTCGGCGTCGCTGCTCCCGCCGAGTGCCGACCGGATCGCATCGAGCAGCCCCATATCTGGAGGGTCGCAGGCGTGTCAGATAGGGGTTTCGTCCCGGTTCCCGAGGGCGGGTGACATTCCTTGGATTTTATTAGTCCCGAATATGTCACTTCGGCCGATGTCAGGATCCAACGATCCGAATCAGGGTGGACAGCCGAATCGCGGTGGACAGTCCCGACAGAACACGGGCCCGAATCAGGGGCGACAACAGTCGAATCCCGGTAGGCAGTCCCAACAGAGTACAGGGCCGAATCAGGGCCGACGATCCACACAGCAAACGCCCCGCGGCCAGCAACGTCGACAGCCGCCGGGAGGCGGGGGGAACGCGCTCGATTCACTCGGCGACGGCGAGCCAAACAAGTTCCTCAAGGGGATCATTTCGACGATGGCGACGGTCGGCATTCTGCTGGGTGTACTGGTCTTTTTGCTCGGGATGGTCGGTGGCTTCACCGTCCTTCCCGGGGCGTACGACGACGCCAGACAGGATATCGAACAGCAGGCGTCCGACACAGATGTCCCGGCCAGTTCACAGGTGAGTTCCGACTACATCGACAAAGTCGAGTCAAGTACCTACAAGACGGTCAACGGCTACCTCGTGAGCCTCATCGCGCCGTTCCTCGCGTTTTTGATGGCTCCGATATTCGGAGCGGTCGTCGCCTTCCAGATGGACGGCGGGTCGAAAGTACAGACTGCGGCGGCAGGAACGTTCATCGGCGGAATCCTGTTCATGATTCTCGCGACGGTCATTGCGTCGCTGTCGATTCCCGATATCGCGGCGTTTGTGCCTGAGGGAATGGGATCGGCGGTCACACAACAATTCGAGGCCGAAGGTATCTCGACCGGGCTCGGCTCCGTCCGGTTCCTGAAATTGCTCATCAATAGCGTCGTCGTCGGAGCCGTGACCGCCGCGGCCGCCGCTGCGACGACCTTCTCGATCGACAACTTCGTCTCGACCTGATCAGGCCGCTTCGTTTTCCCGCAACTCCAGTTCCGCGACGACCTCGTAGGGAGCAGCGCCCTTTCGAACGTGATCCAGAATCAAGAAGGCCTCCGTCGGCGAGAGGAAGTGCCGGCAGACCGCCCGGCCCAGATCAGTCGGATCGAGCCCGTCGATGTACTCGTACTCCAGCAGTTTTCCGATGGCGTGTTTGGTCGGAATCTCGCCCAGCATCCGGGCGTTGAGTCGTTTCGCCTGCGGTCCGGCGACGACGAGATTCGCCAGTGTCTCCTCGACGGCAGCGTTCTCGTCGTAGCGAGTCATCACCGACTCCATCTCACCTTTGAGAAGCTTGAACGCTACTTCGTCCTCGGTCATCTCCTGACTGTTGTGATACGCACAGTCGGGCTCGACCAGGAGGTACACCGTCCCCTTGTCGTGGTAGTCCGGCCGCCCGGCCCGCCCGAGCATCTGGTGAAACTCCTGCACTGTGAGCCACTCGATCCCCATCGCCAGCGAGTCGAAGATCACCTGCGAAGCCGGAAAGTCGACCCCTGCCGCGAGGGCAGCGGTGGTGACAACAGCCGCGAGATCCTGGTCGGCGAACTGTGTCTCGACGCGCTTGCGACGCCTGTTATCCAGGCCGGCGTGATACGGCGCAGAGGCATACTGCAATTTCCGGGAGATCTCGTGACAGCGTCGCCGGGAGTTCGTGAAGATAATCGTCTGGCCCCGGTATCCCTTCGAGGATTTGGTGTCGAACGCGCGCTTGACCAGCTTGTCCTCCAGATCGAGTTTCTCGTAGCCGTCGGCGAAGGTGACGTGGCGTTCGATCGGGACGGGCCGCTCCTCGAACTCGATGAGTTGCGCGCCAAGTGTTTCGGCCAGTTCGGACGTGTTTCCGACCGTGGCAGAGAGGTAGATCCACTGGGTGTCGCCGTGACCGTGCGAACCCGCTCGGCCGTCGTGTTTCTGGGCGACCGTCCGCCGGACCTCACAGTAGTACTTCAGCCGGGAGATGAGGCCGTCGAGTCGATGGCCACGCTCACCCTCGCCGAGCGTGTGAACCTCGTCGATGACGACCGTGCCGATCGTCCCGAGGTCCTTCCCTGTGCGGAGAGCGTGGTCGATTCCTTCGTAGGTCCCAACGATGATGTCCGCGCTCGGGTCGAAGCGATTGTCGTCGCCGCTGATCCGACTCGATCCAACGCGCAGCGAGACGTCGCAAATGTCGCCATATTCGTCCTTGAAGTCGTTGTACTTCTGATTCGCGAGCGCCACGAGGGGAACCAGAAACAGCATCTTGCCCCTGTTGTTCAGGACACGATCGATACCGGCCATCTCACCGACAAGCGTTTTGCCTGTGGCCGTCGCCGAGACCACGAGCTGATCGCGACCCTCGGTTGCGCCGTTCTCGACGGCCAGACTCTGCACAGGAAGAAGAGTATCGAAGCGATCTTCGAGTTTGTTCTGGATGCCGGGGTGCAGACTGAGCGAGTCCGTCCGGACTGGGTCGACCTCGTCCACGGTTGCCGAGATCTCGTCGAACTTCGTGAGGTCGGGATCGAGGTCGCCCGAGAGGAGGTTTGTGATGCGATCGAGGTCCTGGACTTCGAGCAGCAGTTCTTCGAGACGGTCTCTGGCGCTGCCGGTCACGTCGCCGTGATAGGCGAGTTCGCGCTCCAGTTCCGCAATGGCGCAGTCCGGGCAGATGGACTCGTTGTCGGCTTCGATTGCCGTCTCGCTCGTGATCGGCGAGTACTCGCCAGCCGAGGCACAGTACCGGCAAGTCCGGACGACTTTGGCGTCCAGTTGGTAGCCGTCGAGCATCTCCCGAACGCGCCTGCGACCGCGTTCGGAGGTCTGTTCTGAAATGCGAATGCGGGTCGCCCGGCGGGCGATATCGACGAACTGGTCGGGACTGCGTAGCTCCTCGCTGGATCCCTGTTTGACCCGCAATCTCGCGGGTCGAGGGCCAGCACTCGTCTCTTTGAGTTCGAGGATCGCGTGGAGCACGCGCTGGCCGTCGCGCTGGACGGCGACCTGAAAGTTTGCACCCTGCTCGTGGAGGAACAGCGTGTCCACCTGGGCGACCTGCTGTGACACGAATACGGATATGGGATCGGGATATTTGAGGAGTTCGGAGTCGGATGAGGTGGAGGGTTTCACTGTTGTCGAACGCGCTGCACATCGGTCGCGACCTGGAGGTAGTGTCCGACGAGGAGGAGACCGAATCCGAGAAGACCGGGAAGCCACCGGATGAGAAGCGTCACCCACGCGCCATCGTCACCTGCCGACTCGTAGCTGGTGCGGTCGACGACGTAGTACTCGCCGTCGACTTGGATCAGTTCGTTCGCGTCCCGAATCTCGTCGGTCGTGCCGACAGTCCCCTGCTCGATCGCCTCACGTGCACCCCCAGAAGCGCGATCGATCGGCGTGGAGATTCGATCCATCGCGGTGCTCGCGTCGACGGGGTCGTGCCCGTAGTGGACACGTCCGTCGCTGCGCTCTCGTTCGACAGGCTCGAAGAACCCCTCGTCGTGAACGTAGACGTACGAGTACGAGCGCTCGATGAGCGACGACGGGCCGGCGTAGACGATCCCACCATTGTCGTAGACTGCCTGTTCGAGGATACACGCTCGGGTGATCGGAACCTCCAAGCAGACAGCGTCTGAATCGATAGAAAAGATCTTTTCGGACGTTTCGAGCGTCCCGTCTTCGGTCACCGTGATCTGAAACGACTCGTAGCCATATTGGTCGGCATCCGTTTCGGCGAGTCCCGCCGTAAGCTGTGGGTTCAAGAGGAGAAAGAGCCCAACGAGGAGGAGTATCGTCCCCCTGTTCTCGGCGATCGTAGCCTGTATTCGTTCGAGAACGGTCATCGTTCAAATTGTTCGACAGAGTACGAGCGAAAATGTATTTCGGTCCACGACTGCTGCACTGTGCGTGGTCCGTCGACTGGCCAGCGGCAACCAGGGCGCTCCGTAGGGATGGAGGGGTTCGCCCGAGGATTTATCTCTCTTCTCCGCAATCCATCGTCCATGACAGATCCAGTTCGGCTGCTCGTCGTCGATCCGGTCGACGACGCGTTCGCCGAACGGATCGGGCGTCTCGACGAGGCGTTCGTCACTGTTGGAGTCGAGACGCTCGAAGACGCGCTCTCGGCACTGAATGGCGACCACTTCCACTGTGTCGTCTGCACCGACGGCTTCGACCGGCCGGACCCCGTCGCGGTCGTCGAAGCGATCGCCGACGGCTGGCCGGGACTCCCAGTGATTCTCACGTCTCGCGACGGCAGCGAGCGACTGGCCACGGACGTCCTCGGCGCGGGTGCAAGCGACTATCTCCCCCTCTCCGATATCGACGCTCTCGCCGAGCGACTCTGGGACGGTCTCGAAAACCAGTCGAGGCGTCCGAGAACCGTCGAGACGGCCGTCAGCAGCGACCGGACACCCGTACCGCTGGAGTCCGTCGCGGGGAGTCTCTCGGAAGTCCTCGTGACCATCGACGAGGAGAGTACTGTGCAGTACGTCAACGACGCCGTCCGGGGAGTATTTGGCTACGATCCAGAGGAGGTGATCGGCTCGTCGCTGACGATGCTGATGCCCGATCGCTTCCAGGAGCCACATCACGAGGGGGTCGCTCGCTATCTGGACTCCGGTGAGCGCTCGCTTGACTGGTCGTCGATCGAGTTGCCAGGAGAGCACGCAGACGGTCACGAAATCGATCTGGAGATATCCTTCGGCGAGTTCACGCTTGCCGGGGAACGCCACTTCACTGGGTTGATCCGCGACGTCAGCCCGCTCCTCGAACGCGAGACGGCGCTGTCGGATCTCTACGAGGCCGCCGATCGACTCCTGCTGGCGTCGACGCCCGAGGAGATCGCCGAGATCACTACCGAGACGGCCAGTAAGGCACTCGACCTTCCCATCTCGGGCGTCTATCGACACGACCCCGAACAGCGAGCGCTCGTTCCGATCGCCACGACCGAGCAGGCCCAGGAGCTGTTCGGTGCGCCGACGCTCTCGGCGGGCGAGTCCCTCGCCTGGGAATCGTTCGATGCCGGCGAGACGCGTGTCATCCGCGACGTTCAGCAGCAAACCGCAGTCCACAACCCGGAGACGGCGATCCGGACGGAACTACACGTTCCGATCGGAGAAGAGTGGCTACTGGTCTCGGGCTCGACGGAAGATCGAGAATTCGACGACTACCAGATCGACTTCGCGGAGTTGCTGTCGACGACCGCGGGGGCCGCGTTCCAGAGCACCGAGCGGGAGGCCGAACTGCGGCGTTACGAGACGGTCTTCGAGACGATCGACGCGAGAGTGTGTGTCCTCGACGCCGAGGGCCGCTTCCGGATGGTCAACGATGCCCTCTGTTCGTTTCTCGGCCGGTCCGAACAGAAGCTACTGGGAACCAGCGCAGGCGCATTCGTCTCGTCGGGCGACGCAAGACGCGTCAAGTCGAAACTCCAGTCGCTCGACCGGGACGGATCGACGACGATCGAGGTCGAGATTACGACCGGTGACAGCGAAACGGTTCCCTGTGAAGTCGTCTTCGCGACGCTGGGTCCGGCCGCACGGATGGACGGAGTGGTCGCCGTCGTCCACGACATTAGCGATCGCCGCGAAGTCGAGTCCGAACTCCAGCACCAGCGCGACCGCTTCGTCGAGTTGTTCGAGAACGTCCCCGACCCAGTCGTCGAGGCGACGATCACTGACGGCGTACCGATCGTCGAAAGTGTCAACGACGCCTTCGAGGAAACGTTCGGCTACGACGCCGGGCACGTGGTCGGCAACTCCCTCAACGAGTTCGTCCTCCCACCCGAGGAGAACGACGCCGGCGTCGACCTCGATCGGAAGGCCGAAGCAGGCGAACTGGTCAGCGCCGAGGTCAGACGCGAGACGGCCGGCGGGATCCGGTATTTCCTCTTTCGCGGTATCCCGGTCACCTCCGGTGACGGGGAGGGGACACCCGCCTTCGGCGTCTACACTGACATCACCGACCAGCGCCTGCGCCAGCGCCGATTGGGAGTGCTCAACCGCGTCTTGCGACACAACATCCGCAACGACATGAGTGTCGTGCTCGGCCGTGCGAACTACCTCGAAGAGACCGACGATCCCGACGACCTCGACACCCATGCCGAAGCGATCCGCCGGATGGCCGAGGACGTCGTCGACCTCGCGGAGGGGATCCGGACAGCCGAACAGGCGCTCGACCGCGATGACGCGCCCAGCCGACCGATCGAGGCGATCGTCGAACAGACTGTCGAACCCTATCTCCATCGTGCGGACGCTGTAGTTCGAACGACCGTCGAGGGGCCGCTCCCCACGATCGACGAACGGGTCGGAATCGTCCTCGAAGCGCTCATCGAGAACGCCATCGAACACGGGGATGGCGACCCGACAACCGTCGAGATTGCTGTCGATCGATCCGACCACCGGATCGCCATCGAGGTTCGTGACGACGGCCCGGGCCTGCCGGCCGAAGAACGTACCATCCTCGAACGCCAGGAAGAGACGCCGCTGGAACACGGCCAGGGTGTCGGCCTCTGGCTGGTCACGTGGCTCGTCACCTCGCTCGGTGGGGCTGTCGAGTACGAGGACAACGACCCCAGAGGATCGATCGTCCGGCTGACGTTCCCCGAGAACGCCGTCTCCTGGCCCGGGGAGTGATGACTTTGGTCCGGCTCTGGAATGTCCTCGACTCGCTGGCCAGGAATTGGTGCTACTGGGACTGACGAGCAGGGAAAGCCCTCGCCTCGCTCGTGGCTCCGGGACTCGTTGCGCTCCTCGCTACGCTGCGGTGCTTCCTTCGTCCGGGAACCGCCGAGCGAGTCTCGCCCTTTCAATCCACCAGGCCGCAGCCACGACCGCACAGCAGGCCTGCCTTTCCCCGGGTCGTGTCACGAGGACACTCCCGGCCACCGCGGGGCGGTCAGGAAGCGTGTTCCGCGCCGTTCGGCGCGGAACCGGGGAGGTGCGGGAGGCGTGCCCGGAGGAAACGCCTCCGGATGAACGAGCGGGGAGGCACGACCCGCGAGTGTGGGGCCACAATACTGCGGTTGCAGTTCCTGGAGGAATGAAAGGGCGAACCACGGTCGCAATCGCTCTGACCGGCACTATCCGAGCGGCGCGAGACTCGAACGTAGTGAGAGTCTCGGCCCGAGCGAACGGCGAAGCCATGAGCAGTGAGGATATCCGGCAGAGCGATTGCGAGCGGGGTAAGGGCTTTCGAAAAAGTGACTGCTGCAAGTATAGTGCCTAGCGAGAAACCGTAGTTGGTATGTCGCTCAATCGTCTCTGCTTCGGTAAGATGGTACACGTCAGCGTTATCGGCACCGGAAACATGGGCGGGGCCCTGGTGAAAGGGCTCGCCCGTGGGGGTAACCACCGGGTGACGGCGATCGACGCCGACCCCGACGCCCTCGACGCGATCGACGAACACAGCGAATCGACCACCACGGATCTCTCGGCCGCCAGAGACAGCCCGGTGGTCGTCCTCGCGGTCAAACCCGACACCGTCGCCGCCGTCCTCGAAGACCTCGATCTTGCTGCGGACCAGACGCTCGTGACGGTCGCGGCAGGCGTCTCGACCGACTTCGTGAGTGCGCGGACCGACGCCACGGTGGTTCGAATCATGCCCAACCTCGCCGCCGAGACCGGCGACATGGCCGCCGCGGTCACGCAGGGCGAACTCACTGACGACGTCCGTGCGTTGCTCGACGAGGTGGGCGAATTCGTCGAGATCGACGAGGACCTGATGGACATCTCGACCGCCGTCAACGGCTCCGGGCCCGCATTCGTCTTCTATCTCATCGGGGCCATGAAGGAAGCCGGCATCGAGGGCGGTCTCGACCCCGAACAGGCCGAGACTCTGGCGGCTCAGACGTTCAAAGGCGCTGCCGAAACAGTGCTGCGGGACGACCGCAGCGTCGACGAACTGATCGACGCGGTCTGCTCGCCCGGTGGAACGACCATCGAGGGCATGAAAGTCCTCCGGGACAGCGACGTCGAGGCGAAGGTAATCGAGGCCGTGCTGGCGGCCGAACAGCGCTCCGAAGAGATCGCCGAGGAGTTCCACGATGACTGAACAGGACACACAGGTCTCGACGGTCGACGCCGAGGAAGTGCAACGGGCACGACAACTGGCTGCCGACGCCCAGCGCGTCGTGGTCAAGGCCGGGACGAACTCCCTGACCGACGACGAATCGAATCTCGATCGGGCAAAACTCGACAAGCTCGTCGACGACATCATGGATCTGCGCGAACGTGGCAAAGAGGTCCTTCTCGTGTCATCGGGCGCTGTCGGGGCGGGCAAGGGTCGGGTCGATCAGGAAACCGACACCGTCGAGGCCTCCCAGGCGCTCTCGACGGTCGGACAGAGTCTCCTCATGGCAAGCTATACCGAGAGTTTCGAGCGCTACGGACAGCAGGTCGCCCAGATACTGCTGACCGAGCAGGACCTTGAGAACCCCGAGCGGTTCACCAACTTCCGCAACACCGTCGAGACGCTGTTCGAATGGGGTATCGTCCCGATCATCAACGAGAACGATGCCGTCGCCACCGAGGAACTCCAGATCGGTGACAACGACATGATCTCGGCGTCTATCGCCGTCGGGGTCGACGTCGACCTCCTCGTCACCCTGACAGACGTTGGTGGTGTCTACACTGGGAACCCAAAACAGGACCCAGACGCCGAGTTGATCGAGGCCGTTGGAACCAACTACGGCACAGTCCAGAAACTGATCGACGCCTCGACGAGTGCGGCGTTCGGCGGCATCCAGACCAAAGTCGAGGGTGCCCGCGACGCCAGCGAGCACGGCATCCCGGCGATCATCGCGAAGTCCACAGAACGGGACATCCTGAAGAAAATCGCTACTGCCAAACCGGTGGGAACGCTATTCGTCCCTATCAACGGTGAGTCCGATGAGTGAGACTGTCTACAATACCGAGAGTCAGGTGACGGAAGCACAGCAGGCGGCGCTACGACTGGCGAACGTCAGCGAGGACGACCGCAACGTCGCCCTCCAGTCGATCGCCGACGCCATCCGTTCGAACAGCGAGGCGATCCTGGACGCCAACGAGAAAGACGTCGCGCAAGCCGAGGAGATGCTGGTGAAGGGCGAGTACACACAGGCCCTTGTGGATCGGCTGAAGCTCGACGACGGAAAGCTCGAATCGATCGCCGAGATGGTCGAGAGTGTGGCCGAGCAGGAAGACCCACTCGGAGAGACTCTCGACGCACGGCAACTCGACGACGACCTCGAACTGTACAGGGTCGCCGTTCCCATCGGCGTCGTCGGAACCATCTTTGAGTCCCGGCCGGACGCACTCGTCCAGATCGCTGCGCTCTCGCTCAAATCCGGCAACGCCGTCATCCTGAAGGGGGGCAGCGAGGCCAGCGAATCGAACCGGATCCTCTACGAGACCATCGTCGAGGCCACTGCCGACGCCGCGACGCCTGAGGGCTGGGCACAGCTCATCGAGGCCCACGAGGAGGTCGACGCCCTGCTGGAGATGGACGACAAAGTAGACCTGCTCATGCCGCGTGGCTCCTCGGAGTTCGTCTCCTACATCCAGGACAACACCCAGATCCCCGTACTGGGCCACACGGAAGGTGTCTGTCACGTCTACGTCGATAGCGAGGCCGACCAGGAGATGGCTACGGACATCGCCTTCGACGCCAAGACCCAGTATCCTGCCGTCTGTAACGCAGTGGAGACGTTGCTGGTGAACGAGGACGTTGCCACAGACTTCCTGCCCGGGATGGTCGAACGCTACGAGGACGCAGGTGTGACCCTCCGGGGTTGTGAGCGCACGCGCGAGTACGTCGATATCGATCCTGCGGCTGACGACGACTGGGAGACGGAGTACGGCGATCTCGAACTCGCGATCAAAGTAGTCGAAGATGTCTACGACGCTGTCGACCACGCTAACACCTACGGGTCGAAACACACTGAGTCGATCGTCACCGAGGACAGCGAGGCCGCCGAAATCTTCATGACCGGGATCGACGCCGCCAGCGTCTTCCACAACGCCTCGACCCGGTTTGCTGATGGCTATCGCTACGGCCTGGGTGCCGAGGTTGGTATTTCGACCGGGAAGATTCACGCCCGTGGACCTGTCGGGCTGGCTGGGTTGACGACCTACAAATACTATCTGGAGGGTGACGGACAGCTCGTCGCGACCTACGCAGGTGAGGACGCAAAACCGTTCACGCACCGCGATTTCGAGGGTGACTGGCGTCCCGGATATCTCTCCGGCGAGTGAGTCTGCCAGCGACCTGCCCGAACGACAGTATCTTCTGGCCTCGTTACTTTTCTGTGTCGCCGTCCTCTCTCAGGACGTGACGGCAGCCCCAATCGAAGACGACGACGAACGTCGCGCAGTCGTCGTCGAACTCCACGAACACCTGGCAGCGACAGCAGAACGGCCGATCGAGCGAACCGCGAGCCGATGGATCGGTGAAGCCGAAGCGATAGCCGCAGACCTTGTGGAAGCGCCCAGCGATCCGGCACTGATTCGGGAACGTGTTGGCCATATCGCGTCGCTGCTGGCCGAGGTCGAGGACACCGAAGACGAGGCCGCTGACGAACACGTGGAAGCTGCAACACGGCTGGCAGACCGGCTCCGTGGCGAATGATCACCGTTAGAAGTGCGATGTGGGGCCTTTAAACTCGAAAGTAAATATCGAAGACAGTGAAAACAGCAGGATCGATATACGGATTGACAGAGGGGATACAGGACATGGAGGCTATAGTCAGCACACAGACTATATTCACCCTTCGGATCCTGAATTACCAGGCGAGGTGCTGTCGATTATTCATCATACCCCGAAAAATCGAAGGGCAACGAATGACACGTACGACAGAGCCGCCGCCACGGAGGGGCCGATTATCCAGAACGCGACGAACCGCGCGACAGCCGAGCGATCGAACAGCGCGGTCGCGTCCTGAACGTATTGTGGGTCTTCGTCTCCGGCACTCGCCACGTCTTCGGGGGTCTCGGCTGTCACCGCACCAACGGATACGTCTGCTTCAAGATCGCCTCTTAGCATATCGGTCGCCGCCGTTGGGCGTGTCGCTCGGCCCCAGCCGAGACCGACGATGCACATCACCGTCGAAAGCGCCAGACTCATCGGGATGCCCAGTGCCGATGCCACGGTTGTGATACTCGCGCCGACGATCATGACGATCATAGCCGCTAACAGCGGGAGGTCGGTGAGGTCGTTGCCGACTGATTCCATCGTCCGCCGAGCGATCGTGAACGCACCGATCCCGATGGCGATCGTCCCCAATCCGACTCCTGCCTCGACGCCGATCAATCCACCACCGACGAGCGGCGCGACTGCGTTCGCCACGTTACTCGCACCAGCGCTGAACGCCATGTAACAGGCAATCGCCACCACGAAACTCGTACTGACTACCTCCCGGGGAGTCGTCCCCGGCCCCAGTGTCGGCAAGGGAAGCGCTCTGGAGTGATCGAGCGTGAGGAGCGGCCCGCTAGACTGTTCGAGCGCAATGCGTTGATCGAGATACGCATAGAGATAGCGACCGATGATGAGCCCGAACCAGAAGCCGAGGACCGGTGCGACGACCCACCAGACCATGATCGAACCAATAACTGCGTAATCGAGTTGGCCAGTCGCGAGTCCCAGCCCAGCGATCGCACCCACAGCTGTCATTGATGTCGAAACCGGCACGCCGTAGAGATTGGCGAGCAACATCCCCAATCCAATAAAAGACAACACGATGATACTCGCCTCAGCAGAGAACGCCGATTTCGGCACGAGATCCCCACCGAGCGTGTCGATCACGTTCCGACCGACTGTCCAGCCACCGAGGAAGACGAAGAACGTCATCAGTGCCGCGGCGGCGGTTTTGTTGATGAGTTTGGCCCCGACAGGCGGCCCCCAGGCGACGCCCGTGGATGAACCGCCGATATTGAAGCCGACGAAAACCGCGGCCGCGAGGGCGACGAGGAGCAGTAGAGAAACCATGTGACAACTTAAATGGGTTCTACACAAATATGCCTCGGTAGTGTTGCCGACTCCGTCTCGACCGCCATCTTATTTCTCTGGCAACCGTAGTTGGGGTATGATTTCACGGGTACTGGTCCCGATGGACGACTCGAAGATGGCGGAACGGGCACTCGAATACGCGCTCGAAGCACATCCGGATGCGGAGATTACGGTTCTTCATATCGTCGGTGAGCCATCGTCAATGATGGGCAAGGCGATGTCGCTCGCACTGGAAGAGGATATAGAGAAAGCCGCAGAGAAACACGCGGCAGAAATATTCGAGCGGGCGCGTGAGATAGCGCAGCCTCACGGCATCGATATTTCGACGGATGTCGCGTGGGGGAGTCCAGCGAAGGTGATCATCAATCAGTCCGACTCGTTCGATACGGTCGTGATCGGCAGTCATAGTGGCTCACTGGCCGACCGGCTCTTCGTCGGCAACGTCGCCCAGACGGTGTTCCGCCGTTCGCCTGTTCCCGTGACCGTTGTTCGGTAGCCACGCCCCACGCTCCCGGTTAGCCCCCCATCAGACGGTCGGTTGTGGAAACGTCAGTGACCGATCCGCGCCCTGTATTTCACACGACAACCGCCATTATGTAAGGAATTTTTGTTATTTTTCGTGGGTGAGCCAAGAACCACACAGGTTCGCACTCCTGGCAGAATCCGGGCCCGCTTTCAGTCTGTAGCAACAACAGCGGATAATGCGAGACGTAACGGATCTGTATCAGGAGTTCGGCGAGGAACGACTCCCACCGGGCCAGAGCAAGCGCGACGATTTTCCCGTCCTCTCGAAGGGCGGCACTCCGAGAGTCGACACCGACGACTGGGAATTTACCGTCAGCGGAGCCGTCGAAAACGAACTCTCTTTCTCGTGGGCGGAATTCCTCGACCTCCCGAGCGAGACGCAGCTCCAGGATTTCCACTGTGTCACGGGCTGGAGCCGGTTCGACAACGAGTTTACGGGGATCCCCTTCCCCGAGATCGTCGAGCGAGCAGGTGTCGCCGAGGACGCCGTCCACGTCATGTTCGGCGCGGCCGATGACTACACGACCGACCTCTCCCTCGAAGCCTGCAACCGCCCGGAAGTCCTCTTTGCGTACGAACTCGACGGCGAACCCCTCCCCGCGGATCACGGCGGCCCCCTGCGAGTCGTCACACCGCACAAGTACGCCTGGAAGGGGGCCAAGTGGGTCGACAGCGTTACCTTCCTCACCGAGGCAGAACTGGGGTACTGGGAACAGCGCGGCTACTCCGATACCGCCAATCCCTGGGAGCAAGATCGGTATAGCTAATCGGACCGACGTTCCGACGACAGTACCAAAACCGCGAATCACACGTCCAGAACAGTCGAAATCGAGGAACGTTAGATCTCGCTCTCGAAGTCTTCGAGCGCGTAGGACGGCTCGGCACCGCGGCGGTCGAGCGTCTCGTTGGCCAGCAGCCAGTAGACGACGCTCAGTGCCTTTCGACCCTTGTTGTTCGTCGGGACGACGAGGTCAACGTTGCTGGTCTGGTTGTTGGAGTCACACATCGCGATAACCGGAATGCCGACGGTGATGGCCTCTTTGACGGCCTGGGCGTCGCCGATCGGGTCGGTCACGACCACGACGTCGGGCTCGATGTAGCCCTCGTAGTCGGGATTGGTGAGCGTCCCCGGAATGAATCGACCAGTGCGGGCGCGGGCACCGACGGCCGTCGCGAACTTTTCGGCCGGGAAGCGACCGTACTGGCGCGAGGACGCCACGAGGATCTGCTCGGGGTCGTAGTTCGACAGGAAGTCCGCTGCCGTCCGGATCCGCTTGTCGGTCATCGAGACGTCCAGCACGTACAGCCCGTCCGTGCGGACGCGGTGGATGAACCGCTCCATGTCCTTGGTCTTCTGCTGGGTCCCGATATGGACCCCAGCACCGAGGTAATCGTCGACCGGGATGAGGAGGTCGGCCTCCTCACCCTCCGGCATGACATCCTCGTCGAGCTGTGGCTCCTCCGCAGCAGCCTGCTCCTCGTCGGTGTCGGCCTCCTCGGCCGGTGTCTCGACGTCCTCGGCCGCCTCGGCCTCGGACGCGGGCGCTTCCTCAGCCTCGGCGACCGCGCCGGCCTCGCCGGCTGTCTCCGAAGCGTCGTCGATGTCTGCGTCGTCTTCGTCCTGACTCATGCTTGTTCTTCGATCCTGATCAGTTCGTTCAGCTTCGCCGTCCGCTCGCCGGCGACGGTCCCCGTCTTGATGTACGGAGCGGCCGCGCCAACTGCGAGGTGGGCGATAGTCGTGTCCTCGGTCTCGCCGGATCGGTGCGAGACGACAGACTGGATACCGTTCTTCGCGCCGAGTTCGATCGCGTCCACGGCGTCCGAGAGCGTCCCGATCTGGTTGGGCTTGATGAGGATCGAGTTCGACGATCCCTCGTCGATCCCGGTCTGCAGACGCTCGACGTTGGTCACGTAGAGGTCGTCCCCACAGATCAACGTCTCGTCGCCGACTTCGTCGGTCAGCTTCGCGTGAGCCTCGAAGGCGTTCTCGTCGAGCGGGTCCTCGACGTAGACAAGCCCGTACTCGCGAACCATCTCGGTCACGTACTCGATCTGCTCTTCAGTACTGCGATTGTCTTCGCCCTCGTAAACGTACTCTTCGGCCTCGTCGTCGTACATCTCGGCGGCGGCCATGTCCAGACCGAAGCCGATCTCGAAGCCGAGTTCGTCGGCGATTTCGCTGGTGGCCTGATCGACGATCTCGAACGCCGTGTCGTCGCCGATCGGCGGTGCCCAGGCACCCTCATCGCCTTTGTTCGTCGGCACGCCCTCTTCTTCGAGCAGTTCCTTGATCCGGGCGTGGACCTTCGCGTTCGCGAAGACCGCCTCGGTCACGCTCGGCGCGCCGACCGGTGCCGAAAGGAACTCCTGGATGTTGGTCGCCTCGGCGGCGTGTTCGCCACCGCCGACGACGTTCCCCAGCGGTGTCGGGAACTGATCGCCGCGGAAGGTCCCACCGAGGTGCTGGTACAGCGGTGCACCGAGCACGTCGGCACCGGCCTTGGCAGCGGCCATCGAGATGGCAACGGCCGAGTTCGCACCGATCTCGGAAAAGTTGTCCGTCCCGTCGGCCGCGCGAAGCACGGTGTCGACCTCTCGCTGGTCGCCAGCGTAGACTTCGCCGACGAGCCGCGGCACGGCGTGCTCGCGGGCGTTGGCGATTGCCTCGTTCGCTGGCAGCTCGATCGCTTCGTGTTCGCCCGTGCTCGCGCCGCTCGGGGCGGCTGCACGGCCGAAGCCACCACTCTCGGTGGTGACGTCGGCCTCGACAGTCGGGTTGCCTCGGGAATCCAGTACGCGTCGGAGTCGGATGTCGGTGATCAGCGTCATGTGTGTTTACCTCTGTTAACGGTGAACGGGAGCACCCCAGCGTCGAACTCCTCGGCCGCGATGAGGATCGGCTGGGTCTGGTCGGTCTCGACCAGCACCGGTGCGCCGTGTGCGATCTGCAGCGCTCGGGCACCGATGATGCGAGCTTTTTCGTAGCGATTGTACTGCTGTCCCATCATTGGTATGGTGAGACGATGTCGACGAGGTCCTTGTGGGAGACGAGCATCCGGCGGCAACAATGTCTCTCGACACCGAGGTCGTCGAGCACCTTCTCCGGGTCTTCGTCACCCTCTCGGGTCCGCGCTTTGAATTCTTCCCAGTGCCCGCCGATGACGTTTCCACAGGTGAAACACCTGACCGGTACCATCATAACTGTATCACCTTAGCGGTAGGACTTTTGATAACGCGCACGGGCACCAGGTCCGCCCCACTTCTTGGGCTCGGACTGGCGCACGTCGTTGACCAGTAGCGACCGGTCGAACTCCATAAACGCGTCGCGCAGTTCCGCATCGTTCGTGTGCTGGACTAGCCCGCGGGCGATGGCCGTCCGGGTGGCGTCTGCCTGCCCGGTCGTCCCGCCGCCCTCGACCGTGATGTCGACATCGACTTCCTCACGGAGGTCGGCGTCGGCGATACGGAAGGGCTCGAGCATCTTCAGCCGCGCCAGCTCCGGTTCCACCAGTTCGACGGGTCGGGAGTTGATCCGAACCCGACCACTGCCGTCGCTCACGGTCGCGCGAGCGATGGCAGTCTTCTTCTTGCCTGAGGTGTTCGTTACCATGTTTGCTTGGCTCCAAGGCTCTCTGACAGCTCGTCCAGCTGGACGAACTTGATGTTCGACAGTCGATCAAGCGAGGTCCCCTCGAGGATCTCGCCCTCGTCATCGTCGTAGGGGTTGCCCACGTACACGCGGACGTTCTCGAAGGCCTTGCGACCCTTCTGCTCCTTGTAGGGCACCATCCCGCGGATGGCGCGCTTGAAGATGCCGTCGGGTCGCTTGGGATAGGCCGGGCCGCGATCGGAGCCGAGGTCCCGCCGCTTGCGGAATTTCGACGTGACGTCGTCCTCACTACCGGTGATGACCGCGCGTTCGACGTTGACAACGGCGACCGACTCGCCGTCCATGGCGCGTTCCGCGACCTTGCTGGCCACGCGGCCCATGATGCAGTCACGCGCGTCGACGATCACGTCGGCGTCGATAGTGTCTGCGTTCATTTGATCACCCGCACGTTCGATCCGTCG
>Ga0207771_100243_pt1 | contig 37431 bp, 43 predicted proteins | sample A23M2SouthBayCA_2_FD_187731 | JGI IMG/M metagenome (GOLD analysis project Ga0207771, IMG submission 187731) | Aerobic enrichment media microbial communities from Eden Landing Ponds, California, USA - A23 M2 (2) (SPAdes) | ecosystem: Environmental > Aquatic > Marine > Unclassified | place... | reverse complement strand
TCGCCCGCAACGACCACGACAGACGCGGGCGGCGGCGACCCAGGCCGGTTCAGCAGGCCGACGACGAGACTGTCGCTGAGGCGATCAATAGCGTCGAGAGTCTATAGGTCGATCTGCTCCGTCGCGACCAGCAGTGGCGACACCTGGGCGGTAGGGTTTTCCCGCTCGCCTGACCATCCAGGTACGTGACACCCGAGGCCAGTCGTCGGTCGCCACTTGGATTGCCACGACTGCGGATCGCTTTCGGATTCGCGGGTGCACTCGCTGTCTTCGCGGCCCTGGCGCTGGCGGTCGACTGGGCCGAGATTCTGGCTGTCGTCTCGCGAGCCGACCCGTTCACGGCTGCGATCGCGGCTATTCCAGCGCTGCTGGCGTATCTCGCCTGGAGCGAGTCGCTCAGAGCGCTCTTTCGGGCATCGGGGGTCGAGCTCTCGGTGGGGTCGTGTCTCGGGGCGTACGGCTCTGCCACGTTCGTTCGGCTGATCGTCCCGGTCGGCCAGTCGCTCGGCCCGGCCGTGTTCGTCTATCTCGTGGGCCGACACACCGACCGCTCGTATAGCGCCGACCTCGCGCCGACGTCGATCGGTGAGGCGACCAACCACCTGTTGTCGGCACTGCTGGCGATCACTGGCGGACTGCTCGTGTTCGGGACCAGCGCTCCAGTTCGGCAGGTCCGGGTGCTTCAGATCGGGCTAGCGGTCGTCCTCGGTGGCGGCACGCTCGCTGTGGCACTGCTCTGGTATCGCCGCACGTCGATCAGGGAGTGGATCCTCGGTGGGGCGGCACTCCTCAGAGCGACGGTCGGACGCGTCTCTGAACGAGTCCGGCAGGCGCTCGCACCCGAGCGCGTCGACACAAGCGTCACGCACTACTACGAGACGGCGGCCGACCTCGCGGACGATCCGCGCCTGCTGGCCCGCGCGGTCGCATTCGCCGCGCTCGGGTGGGTGGCGACGGCACTGCCGCTGGTGCTCGCTGCCAGCGCGGTCGGCGTGTCGGTGTCGCTTCCACTGGCGCTGTTCGTCGTCCCACCGGTCGGCCTGCTTGGATTTCTCCCGTTGCCCGGCGCACTCGGTGGGGTCGAAGTCGCACTGACGGCACTGTTGGTCCACCTCGGCAGCCTCGGGCTGGCCGCTGCGGCGGCGGTCGTCCTGCTGTACCGGCTGTGTACGTACTGGCTCCCGCTAGTTGCGAGCGGACTGGTGTTCACGTGGCTGTGGACGGTCGGCTGGAAGCGAGCCGAGCGCGCGCGGTGACAATTGAAGTCTTTTTAAATGATGCGGTCGTAGCCGCGATCAAGATGTTCAACGCGATCGTCAGTGCTGACACGCTGCAGTCGACGCTCGACTCTATCAGCGTGCTAGTCGACGAATGCAAGATTCACCTGGAGGACGACGGGCTGGAGATACGCGCCGTCGACCCTGCAAACGTCGGGATGGTCGATCTCACGCTGAGTGCAGCCGCCTTCGAATCCTACGAGACTGACGGCGGTCTCATCGGTGTGAATCTCTCTCGACTCGAAGATATCGCCGGGATGGCCGACTCCGATCAACTCATCCACCTCGAACTGGACGAGGAGACGCGCAAACTCCACATCGCGATCGACGGACTGGAGTACACCCTCGCGCTGATCAACCCCGATTCGATCCGCCAGGAGCCCGACCTGCCTGATCTCGATTTACCCGCTCGAATCGTCCTCGAAGGCCGCGACATCGACCGCGCGGTCAAGGCCTCCGATATGGTCTCCGATCACATCGAACTGGGCGTCGACGACACCGACGAACTGTTCTACGTCGACGCCGAGGGCGACACCGACGACGTTCACCTCGAACTCACAGTCGAAGATCTGATCGACCTCACTCCCGGGAAAGCGAGTTCGCTGTTTTCACTCGATTACCTCAAGGACATGAACAAGGCCATCCCGAAAGACGCCGAGGTCACGATCGAACTCGGCGAGGAGTTCCCCGTCAAGCTCCACTTCGAGATCGCTGAAGGGCAGGGACAGGTCACGTACATGCTCGCCCCGCGCGTCCAGTCTGACTAGCTGACGACGACTTTTACGACCGCAAAGAGCACGACCACGCCCAGCACGTCACAGGTGTTGGTCACCACCGGGATGACCACGTCGTCGGGATCGAGCCCGCGCCGATAGGCCGCGTAGGTCGCGATCGCCGTGACGACGACTGCAAGGACTGCCAGCACGGCTCCGCTCAGGAGGGCCACGAGGACGACCGTCCCTGCCGTGAGTTTCGCACCGCCAGTCAGCACGGCCAGTCCCCAGGCCCCGACGCCGATCACGGGAAAGACCGTCAGCGCGAGCGCGACGGTCGCGAGTGCGTTGCCCGCGAGCATGTCGTCCTCGGGCGAAAACGAGAGGGTCCCGAGATGAAATGCCGTCGAGAGCCGCGCGGCGAGGATCGAGCCGAGATTGCCGGCCGTGCCGATCGTCACGGGGACGAGAATGAGGAGGGAAGGGTAGCGGAGGAGGTCACTCTCGAAGCTCCCGAGGACGAGGCCGCTGCCGATCTCGATCACGGTGAGGACGAGCAATACCGGGAGCATGGCCCGCGTAATCGCTCGAATTGTCCAGTCGGTCGGCACGCTACCCACCTCCCAGGACAGCGACGACACTCCGGACGGCGATCAGCAACGCGGCGATTCCAAAGACATCGCCGGCGGTGGTGACGATCGGCCCGACCAGCGTATCAGGATTGTACCCTCGGCGATAGCCCGCGAACACGACGAGAACGACCGTCGCCGATAGCGCGAGTCCCGATAGCAATCCGGCGACGACAGCGATCGTCACGAACGTCAGGAGGCCGGCGCTGGCCCGACCGAGTCCTGCGAGTGCGAGTGTCGCCACCACTGCGGCGAAGACACTCGCCAGCAGGCCGTTGGCGATCGCGGCGGCGACTGCCCGGAGCAGCTTGTCGTCGGATTCACTCACGCGGGGTTCGAGCAACCCCTGATGGAGAGCGGTCGCGAGCCGCGCCCCCAGCGAGCCGTAGACGTTCCCGCGCGTCGCCAGCAGTGCAGGGACGAGCACGAGCAGGCCATCGACCGTCTGCAGGTCGCTGCGCATCCCCCCCAGAACGACACCCGCGAGTAACCCACCGACGAGACTCGCCGACAGTGCTGGCAGTCCCTCTTTGTAGGCCTCGACGGCGACCGACCGACGCGTCATCGTCCGGGGAGAGTACCGCGAGGGCCAAAAAACCGCCCAAGACCGCACGATCCGTGCCCGACTTCCTTGCTGTTAGATACCACTCCACTCGTTCTCACTATCTTGGAAATGGTGTGCAATACTATAAACAGTGGTCACCTTCCATCAGGTGTGAACGACAGATGACTGGCTATGCAATCGTCCTCGCCTCCGGCGAGCTAGAACGGGTACAGGCAGTGAGTATGATCGGGTCCATCGCGGCAGCCTCGGACACGCCAGTCCAGGTGTTCGCGACGATGAACGGACTGACCACCTTCGAGAAAGGGACCGTCGAGAGCGGTGACTTCGAGGTGGCCGGGCCGGCCGGCTACGCGATGCTCGAATCGGAGGGTGATCAGGTCCCGCTGTTCACTGAACAGTTGACCCAGGCCAAGGATCTCGGCCCCCTCGAAGTGTACGCCTGCGAGATGGTGATGGACCTGATGGACAACGATATCGACGACTACGTGGACGTCTTCGACGGCGTTCTCGGCGTCTCGGGCTTCCTCCAGAAAGCCCAGGACAGGCAGGTGCTGTTCGTCTGAGGTGATCCAGAATGAGTGAATCCATCTCCCCAGACGTCGTGGTCGACTCCCGCGGCGCGACCTGCCCCGGTCCCCTGATGGACCTGATCGGCAAGATCAAGAAAGTCGACCCCGACACCGTGATCGAACTCCAGACCAGCGACAACGGCTCCAGGAGCGACGTGCCCGAGTGGATCGACGAGGCTGGCCACGAGATGCTCGATGTCGTCGAACACGACGACTACTGGAGCCTCTACGTGAAGACGACCACGTGATCCTGTGATGATTGTGCATTACTCTTCAGGTGGTGACAGACTGTGACCGAACGCATCGTGATCGTCGGCGGTGGTACCGGTGGCACAGTGCTCGCCAACCGACTGGCCGACCGTCTCGAACCCGAACTCGATTCGGATGACGTCGAGATCGTCCTGGTCAACGACGGCGACGAGCAGTTCTACAAGCCCGCGTACCTGTACGTCCCCTTCGGCAAGAAGGATGTCTCGGAAGCGACGAAGCCGCTCGCGGATCTGCTTCCCCGGGATGTCGAGTTCTGGAACGCCCGCGTGACCGAGGTCGACACCGACGCCGAGCAGGTCGTCCTCGACAACCATCGCGGGTTGGCCTACGACCACCTCGTGCTGGCAACCGGCGCGAATCTCGTGCCCGAGGAGGTGCCCGGCCTCGTAGAAGGGGGCCACCACTTCTACGGGCCCGAGGGTGCCGAGGCGCTGCGGGATGAACTGGCCGAGTTCCGCGAGGGCCACCTCGTGTTGAGCGTGATCGGCGTTCCCCACATGTGTCCGGCCGCGCCCGTCGAGTTCGTGCTGATGGTCGACGACTGGTTACGAAAGCGCGGACGCCGCGAGGACGTCGAGTTGACCTACACCTATCCGATCCAGCGTGCCCACGGTCTCCAGTCGGTGGCCGACTGGGTAGCCCCCATCTTCGAGGAGCGCGGGATTAATCTGGAGACGTTCTTCAACGTCGAATCGGTCGACCCCGACTCTCGGGTTCTCCACACCATGGAGGGCAAAGAGATGGACTACGATCTGCTCGTCGGGATCCCGCCGCACGACGGCAGCGACCTCGTACGCGAGGCTGGCCTCGGCGAGGACGGCTGGGTCGAAGTCGACGGCACTACCCTCGAAGCTGAACACGCCGAGGATGTCTACGCCGTCGGCGATATCGCGGACGTCCCCACCTCGAAAGCGGGCAGTGTCGCCCACTACGAGGCCGGGACGGTCGCCGACCGGATCGCCAGTCGCGTGCGGGGCCAGACGCCCACCGCGACCTACGACGGCAAGACGGTCTGCTTCATCGAGACCGGAATGGACGAGGCCACGTTCGTCGACTTCGAGTACGGCTCCGAGCCGACGATGCGAGACCCCTCTAAACCTATTCACTGGGCCAAGCTGGGCTACAACGAATCGTACTGGCTGACCGCCCGGGGGCTGATCTGAGATGAGCGACGCCCAGCAGGAACCGATCCCCGACGACCTGGACTTCGAGTCGCTGGTCGCCGAGAACCCCGAGGAGGTCGCGCGGCTGCTCGAACGGCTGGACGAGGTGAACGAACTGCTGGATGTCGCCTCGCTGGTGACCGCGGCCGCGGACGACGAGATGGTCCAGTCGGTGACGGAGACGGGCACGAACCTCGGAATGGCCGCCGACGGGATGGCCACCGAGGAGTTCGTCCAGCTGGGCGACGCCGTGGGCGAGAACGCCGACGACCTGGCCGAGGGGCTGGAAGCGCTGGCACAACTTCAGCGCACTGGCACGCTGGACGACCTGCTAGAACTGGCCCAGATTGCCTCGCTGCTGACGGCCGCGATGGACGACGAGATGGTGATGAGCCTCTCGAATCTGGGCTCGCAACTGGGCGGGGTCGCCGACACTGCTGCCGAAGAGGATGTCTCCCGCGGGCTGGAAGAGGTCCTGCACGCCGTCGGCGACGCCACCAGCGAGGAGGTCGAACCGGTCGGTGCGATCGGGCTCGCGAAGGCGATCCGCGACCCCGAGGTCAAGGCCGGGCTGGGGGTCGCCCTGTCGCTGCTGAAAGCGCTGGGACACAACGTCGACCAGTCCGCCCAGTGAGGACGAGGTCAAGGGGGTACTGGGGGAGGGACCCGGGTCGGCGCGATCTGCAATTACTCTTCGATACCTGATGTCATACGAACCGCTGTACCGATTTACCGCTACGACCGCACGACATCGTGCGGTCGATACGGAGCAGACCTATGCGGTCCGTATCAGAGCCACTCGCGAGCCTTGAGTCGGGCGGTCAGCTGGACGGTCTTGCGGATCCCGCGACGGATCAGTCCTCCGGAGTTGGGGGTCCCTTCGCCGTCCTCGTATTCGAGACCACGAACGACGACGACTGGGATCTGTTCGTCGGCCTGGCCGAGCAGGAGCGCCGACCCGGCGGTGAGTTCGTTGGCGATCATGTCCATGCCGCCGAACTTGGGTTCACCGTAGAGGTCAGTCCGGCCGAAGTTGGTGTCGACGGCCTGTATCCCGGAACAGCCTGTCGCCAGATCCATCGATCCCGCACCCAGAAGCTCCGAGTCGGCCAGCACCACTGCCAGGTCCCTGCCGGTCCTGGCTTCGAGTCCCTCGCGGATCCGGCGGGCACTGGCGTCGGGGTCCTCCGGGAGTAGCGTCATCATGCCCTCGGGAGCGTTCGACCAGTCGATCCCGGCGTTGGTGCAGATCCGGCCGTTCCGGTCGGTCACGAGGGCCGATGGTAGATTCTGGATCGCTTCCTGGGCGGCCTCGGGGTCGGCCGCGTGCTCCATGACGAGTTCCTCGCCGATGTCACCGACTGGAATCGCACCGATCACCTCACTCTCACGGTAGATGAGTTCGACTTCCCGCGGATCGATTCCCGTTACGTCTGCCACCCGCTCTGCCCGGTCGCTCACCTCGATCTCGTCGGCGTCGACCAGCCGCTCCTCGGCCATCGAGACGATCTTGGAGGTGATCACGACCACGTCCCCGTCCTCAAGGGGATACGTCTCAGCCGCGGCCTCGGCGATCAGATCGACGAGGTCGTCACCCGATTCGACCTTTCCAACGTCCAACCCGTGGAAAGTTAACTCGGCCATAGATGGCTGTTCGCCATCCCAGGCCCTAAATCTGTTGGACAGTGGGGGACAGGTTTTGATCGAACGATTCCTAACTGCTGGCCACCTTCCCGGCGGTATGAGCGACGACACCGAGGTCGTAGTCGTGGGTGGCGGAGTCGCCGGCCTGATGGCCGCGACCTACACCGCACGCCACGGCTTCCAGACGCGCGTGTTCGACACGAACGAATCGATCCTCCGGCGCAACGCCCATCTGGAGAACGTTCCCGGCTTCCCGGCGGGGATCAACGCCCGCCTCTGGCTCGATCTGCTGGCCGAACAGGCCACCGAGGCCGGCGCGACGATCATCGACGCCGAGGTGACAAGCGTCACCGACACGGAGAGAGGTGGGTTTCGGGTCGAGACGGCCGACGAGACCGTCGAGACTCCCCGTGTGGTCCTCGCGACCAAGAACGATGTCTCCTATCTCGACGTTGACGGCGTAGGTATCATCGACCGCGGGAAAGAGTTCGTCGACACCGACGAGCGCGGCCGCACCGGTGTCGAGGGCTGTTACGCCGCGGGTCGACTGGCCGAGAAGGCTCACCAGGCCGCGGTCTGTGCCGGCCACGGTGCGGAAGTGGCGGTGACGCTCCTGGAGGATGCCGACGTGGGCTTCTATCACGACTGGGTCGCCCCGGCGGGGTACTTCACCGAGCGCGATCGCGACGTCCCGCCCGGGTGCGAGGAGATCGACGCCGAGGAGTGGGAGCGCCGCGAGCAGCGATCGCTCGAAGCCATGCGTGAGCGCCTGTCTGACCCGGATCTCGAACGGCCGGAACAGCATCCGAGCGTGGCCGACGAGTAGGACTCGCTTTTTAGTGGGTACGTAGTGACGTGCTAACTATGTCCGACCCGGCTGCTGGTGGCGAACCCGTTGGCGAGAACGTCGCTGGCGAGTCACCCGAGACAGAGCCCGAGTCCGTCACCGACGAGACGACCGTCTACGAGGACGATGTCGAACTGGAGCGGACGATCGGGCTCGTCGGCGGGCTGGCGATCGGGATCGGGACGATGATCGGCGCGGGCATCTTCGTCTTCCCGGGGTTAGCCGCCACCGAAGCCGGTCCCGCGGCCGCGCTCTCGTTTGCCATCGGCGGCGTCATTGCGCTTCTGGTCGCACTACCGACCTCCGAACTGGCGACGGCGATGCCCCGCAGCGGCGGTGGCTACTACTTTGTCTCCCGGAGTATGGGGACGCCCTACGGCGCGATCGTCGGGCTCGGGCTGTGGCTTGGACTCGTCTTCGCGTCGGCGTTTTACCTCGTGGGACTGGGCCACTACATCGTCGCCGTCCTCGCGGAGGTCGGCGTCTCTCTATCCGGACTTCCGGTTCCTCCCCACGTTTTGCTCGGGCTGGTCTTCGCCGTCGCGCTCACAGTGCTCAGCGTCGGCGGGACCGAAAACACAGCCAAACTCCAGAACGTGATCGTGGTCGTCCTGCTGGCTATCCTCACGGCCTTTCTGACCTACGGCGTCCTCGACGCCGCCGGCGTGTTCGGCCGCGAATCCGTCCCCGGTGAGTTCTTCTCGCAGGGCCAGCTCCCCGTTCTGACGACTGCGGCGCTGGTGTTCACCTCCTATCTGGGGTTCGCCCAGGTCGCGACGGTCGCCGGCGAGATCAAGAACCCCAGTCGGAACCTTCCGCTGGCGATGGTCGGATCGGTGATCGTCGTCACGATCTTCTACGTCGTGACCATCTTCGTCGCGACCAGTTCCTTCGGAGCCGAGCGACTCGGCGAGTTCGGCGAGACGGCGATGGTCGAGGTCGCCCGCGACCTGCTGGGCTTCCCCGGTGCGGTGTTGATCCTCTTTGCCGGCTTGCTGGCGACGTTCTCCAGTGCGAACGCGTCGATCCTCAGCGCCTCTCGCTCGGTGTACGCGCTGAGCCGGGACGCGCTGCTCCCGCGATGGGCCAGCCGCATCAACCTCCGCTACGGCACGCCACACATCGCGCTGGGGATGGCTGGCGGCCCGATCTTCGTGCTCGTGGCCACTGATCAGGTCGAGATTCTCGCGGAGGTGGCCTCCTTCCTGCACCTCGTGCTCTATGCCCTGATCTGTGTGGCCTTGCTCGTGTTACGTCGGCGTGACCCGTCGTGGTACGACCCCGACTTCCGGATCCCCGGGTATCCGGTGATCCCGATCCTCGGCGCGCTCGCCAGCGCCGGACTGATCGTGTTCATGAACCGTGCCTCGATCGTGATCGGTGTCGCGATCATGGCCGGGTCGTATCTGTGGTTCCGCTACTACGCGGCCGACATCGAACTCAGAGGTGACGTCTAACCATGACAGACAGACCATCCGTACTCGTCCCGATCCGTGTCCTGGAGGGTGAATCGATCCCCGACGGTGTCCCGAAACTGCTGGCCGACGCGAACGTCGTCCTGCTGGGCTATCACGTCATCCCCGAACAGACCGCACCCGGCCAGGCCCGGATGCAGTTCGAGGAGCGTGCGACCGCTCGAATGGACGAACTCGAAGCCCTGTTCGAGAACGCCGGGGCGACCGTCGAGCGACGGCTCGTGTTCACACACAAGGCCCAGCAGACGATCAACCGCATCAGTCACGATGAAGGCTGTCTGGCCATCCTGATTCCCGATACGGTCGCCGAGATGGACGATGTCCTCGTGGCCGTCCGGGGGGCCGTCGGTATCGATCGCCTGGCCAGGGTCGTCAGTGGCGTCTTCGCCGGATCGGAGGCGTCGGTGACGCTGTATCACGTCGCTCGTGAAGGTGAGAGTGACGCCGACGCCCAGACACTGCTGGACGGACTCACAGACCGACTGACCGACAACGGCTTCGACGAGGGACGTATCGAGACACGGATCGGGCGCGAGCGCGATCCGGTCGACGCGATTATCGACGCCACAGTCGACTTCGACGCCCTCGTGATGGGCGAGTCTGACCCCTCGCTCGCGACGTTCGTCTTCGGACTGCCCGCGGATCAGGTGGCCGAGCAGTTCCTCGGGCCGGTGTTCGTCGTGCAACGAGAGCGGCCAGAAGAAGCCGACTGATGTGATGGTGCGACCGTACTCTGTCGTACGGTCGACCCTGAACAGACGTACAGGAATCACCCCCAGGTTTCGAGACTGGAAAGCACGTCGTCCTCCTCGTACGCGTCGAATCCACCTGCCTGCTCGAATCTGGATAGCGTTGCTTCAATACGCAGGCTCGAAATAGCACACGACGAGCGAAGACGAAACGCCGCCTGGGCTTGCGAATCCGGATCGTTTCCGATACTGTATCCGTTCCCGCGCTGGTAGCCGATATACGGCTCTCTGAGTAGTTCCTTGACGACCGCTTTTCCACGACCCTGATCTACGTCTTCCAGTGCCAGGCCGACGAGATCTTCCTTCGGAATCGGTGATCCCCACCCGTGTCGCCTGCAGAGCTTCCACAGGAGATCGCACTTCATTTCTCTCGGCAAATATTTCACCCGGTATTGGAGTAATAAATAGGGATGTTTATAAATAGTGTGCACTAATTTTACGTAGTCGTCAATTAGGAGTCGCTAAATTGTCCAACAGACTTAACAGCAGCAAGTCCCAGGTGATAGCTGAGGAGATGGTAGCGCTCGTTCGCTACCGTTCGAACGATGTCTGAGATAGACCACAGCGATCCGAGTGACGGAGCAGCACGGGAGGACCACCCAACTGGGTGGCTTGTGCTCACAAAACACGAGAGCGCCGCCAAGATTGTCGATGCTCTGCTGGACCTCCCGGCCTATCGAGAGTTCAATCAATCAGAACTGGCCGACATGGCAGACGTAAGTCGTCAGTCTGTGAGCCGACATCTGGACCTCCTGTTGGGTATCGACGTCATCGAACCGGTCGAAAACACGCGTCCACAGCGATATCGGTTTAATCCCGAGAGTGACGTGAGCGAGGCGATCATCCGACTCGACGCCGCGATGAACGCTGCCGGGCCGAACGCGTGACCACCCAGTGAGGGAGACGACCGCTCGACGATGTCGGTTTCACTTTTCGCGGATGTGCTCCCCGCGATAGAAAATAACACCGTCACTCAGAAATCCTTATACCGTCCAGTTGCGCAACGAAACGTATGCAACTCGAACTCCTGTTCATCAGGGCCTTGATTTTCGTGCTGGTTGTCCTCTTTCTCGTGTTGGTGGTCCGCGCATTCCGGGGTGATTTCTGGCCGGGACGACTGCTTCGTCTTTTCCGTGAGGGCAAACAGAGCGTGCAGTCTGATGAAGATTCGTAGATGAGATCCGCCAGCGACCACCCCTAATCCACGATATTGAATCTCTGAGAACTGTGTCCGTAGATATTGTAAAATCCACTGTGGACAGCATACTGCGGTCGGGGCCCCCAGTTCTGCCGGACGTGACTGAAAGGAGCGTCCGGCCTTTTTGGCTTCTAAAGTTTTTGCGTGAGAGGTGCAGTCACCATTGGGTCCACAGTATTTAACAATTGATGCCAGTATACCAGCTATATGGATACGGCTCGTCGTAGTTTTATTGCGAGTTCTGTGCTGTTGATCGCGGGATGTACTGGCCAAAACCCTATTGGGAGTCAACCGACGACCACAGAAACAACCGAACCATCCACAAATGCGTCTGGTGAGAGTGACTCTTTAGAGTGTAATCCAGAACGAGTTGAGGATAAAACTGACCGTACTGAGTATGCAGTCGAGGTATACGAACAGGCTTATGATGATTTGAGAAATGGCCAGGAAGCGATCGGGGCAATGATGGATAGCGAAGGCCTTTATTTAAAAAGAGAAGAGGGAGCGGATGCAAATGTTCCTGACGGCCTAATCATAGATAGGGAGGATGGGGGTGACGTTTTACTCACTTTGGTTGATTACAGCGGTAGTCCACTATCTGATATGAGGAATAGTCAATTTTATAACGCTCTTGAGGGATTTAGGGCTGCACAAGGGGTTTTAGAAACGAATATTGGGGGAGACGATTCTACAGTCTTACAAAGAAAGAACCCCGATGGTTGGAAATACGCCGACAAGTTCACCAACAGTTGCAGTATTGAAAATCGCGATCTATTTCCTGAACCGATTGAAAATGGAATTTCGACTGCTGAACATCTTATTGCCGCTGCCGAGAAATTCGCAGAGGAATGTACGGTGTATATCGATAATGATGCTGAATTTGAAGATGACATTCCAGAAGCTACTGAAATTCAGCAAGAGGCGGTTTCTGAACTGCAATCAGCCGCCAATAATTATCCCAGAACCCCAGATAGTTTAGAAAATGAAGTGTTGGTCTATCGGGGAGAATAGCATCTACTGATGACGACTGTGGCTAACTCGTTGCTGCCTTCCTTCCGCAGAGAGGGAGCAGGAGGGAGGTCTCCCCGCGGTGGCTGTGGCGGTCGCCATATCCCCGTACATGTGAGAGAATAAAACTGAATCCTCAAATACGTAGACTTGTGAGCAACCCTCAAACGGATAGGGGCACTCAAGGACCCCTTAGTGAGCCCACCGACCCCGACCCGTTGATGTAATTTTGACGGGGAGAGCCTAGCGGCACAGGTTCGTGAGGTCATCCACCGATGTATCAGATAGATAGAGTGGCTTTAGCCGAACGGCCCGCCGCCACCGCCGCCGGGCCCCATTCCGCCCATGCCGCCACCGCCGCCCTGCTGCATCTGTTTCATCATCCGCTCCATATCGGCGTCGCCCATACCCTGGAACTGCTTCAGAGTTCGTTCCATCATCTTGTGCTGCTCGAGGAGTTCGCGGATGCGCTCTTCTGGCTTGCCCGACCCGCGCGCGATGCGCTCGATCCGGGACTTGCCGACCACTCTCGGATTTTCCATCTCCCCGTCGGTCATCGAGTCCATGATGACCTGGAAGTCACGCATGCGCTCTTCGGTGACGTCCATGGCGTTGTCCGGCAACTGGTCCATGACGCCCCCGCCCATCCCGGGGATCATGTCCATGACCTGGCTGAGCGGGCCCATGTTGTTCATCGCCTCCATCTGCTTTTGCATGTCATAGAGGGTGAACTCCCCCTCCATCATGTCCTCGGGATCCCAGTCCTCGTCCTCGTCCTGGGTCGCCTCCATCGCGCGCTCGACGCGCTCGGTCAGCTGTTTCAGGTCGCCCATCCCGAGCAGCCGCGAGATAAAGCCGTCCGGCTCGAAGCGCTCGATATCCTGAACCGTTTCGCCGGTCCCGAGGAACGCGATTGTCGAGTCGGTTTCGTCGACCGCCGCGAGCGCGCCCCCACCCTTGGCTGTGCCGTCGAGTTTCGTGATGATCACGCCCTCGATGCCGATGGCCTCCTGAAAGTCGGCGGCCTGGCTCTTGGCGCTCTGGCCCATCGCGGCGTCCAGCACCAGCAGGTTGCGGTCGGGGTTGACTTCGCGTTCGATGCGCTCGATCTGTTCGATCAGCTCCTCGTTGAGGCCGTCCCGCCCGGCTGTGTCGACGATCCGGACGTCGGCATTCTGGGTCGCTTCCAGACCCTCGCGAGCGATCTTGACCGGATCGTCCTCGTCGGGATCGCCGTAGAAGTCGACCTCGGCGCGGTCGGCCATCTCTTTGGACTGATCGTACGCGCCGGGGCGGTCGGTGTCGGTCTGGATGATGGCGGGTCGCAGCCCTTTCGTGGAGAACCACCAGGCCATCTTCGCGGCCGTGGTCGTCTTCCCCGACCCGTAGAGGCCGGCGAGCATGATCGTCTGTGATTCCAGTGGGAGGTTCGTCGACTCCCCCACGAGTTCGACCAGCTCCTCGTAGACGATGCGGAGGACCCAGTCTCGGGCGGAGGTGCCCTGTGGTGGTTCTTCGTCCAGGGCGCGAGACTTGATGCTGTCAGAGAGGCTCATCACGAGGTCGACGTCGACGTCCGCCTGGAGCAGCGAGCGCTGTATCTCCTTGACGACGGCGTCGACGTCTTCCTCGTCGATGCGGGACTTGCCCCGGAGGTCGTCCAGGGCCCCGCGGAGAGATTTTCCGAGATCGTCGAGTACCATTTGCACCTTGATACGCGACTGGGCCGGTAAAGCCTTTTTGTCGCCAGTGCACCCACGGATATGGGCTACAGCGTCGTCGATCCCGACGCACTCGAACCGACCGCCGACTACCACTGCGACCGCCGCTCGATCACCGGCGCGTCCGGACTGACGAACCTTCACCTCGCGCGCTACGCGATGGACCCGGGTGAGCAACTGGCTCGGGAGTATCACTCTCACGAACTCCGTGAGGAAGCCTTCTACGTGCTCGACGGGACGCTCCACGTCGAGACACCCGATCGAGAGTACGTCGTCGAGGCAGACTCGGTATTCGTCGCCGAACCCGACAGTCCCCACCGGCCGTACAATCCTGACGACGCCGACGAACCGGTGACGGTCCTCGGAATCGGCGCACCCCGCTCTGACCCGGCGATACCGTACGACCCCGGTGTTCAGTAGGAGTTCGCGATCTATCGCGAGCGTGGCAGTCACCAACACGGCTTTGTCGCTCGCACCCTCTACGGTGGGTATGCGCCGGGCCGTGCTCGGGCTGGCGATCTTGCTCGTGTTGGGTGGCTGTACTACGCCGCTTGACGGCGACAGCGGCGGCGAGAGCGAGACGGTCACGCCGGCGTCCGTTCCATCGGGGTTCGACGGGCCGCCGGGGGTCGACCACGAGCGTGACATCCTCGACTCGACAGCGCTCGTCACGGCCCACGAGCACGCTCTCCGGAACGAGAGTGTCAGGGCCAGATTCGAGGCCCGGCGATGGGAAGTCTACAACCGGAGTACCGGCGTCAAGTCGCGGGATGAACCGGTCACCAGTGACGTGCGAATCGCCAACGAAACTACCGTCCGGATCGGGGAGCCGACGGTGTTCTATCGCTATACAAACGACTCTGTGGGATTCACGTACGGAACCTGGTCGAACGGGACCCACACCGTCGAATTCGCCGACGTTCCGAGGGGGATCGCACGGACTGTCTCGCCCTCGTCGTCGCGTCCTGACGACTCGCTCAATCTCGCACGGGCTTCCATACTGGGGGTCTGGTTCAACAACAGCCGGGTCCGGACGATCGACCGCATCGAGACGTCCGATGGCGTCCGCTATCGCGTCAGGGCGACCAGCGACGATAGAGGGTTGCTCGGGTCAAGTGCCGAGCGGACGCACAACGGCGTGACCAACGGGACACTCGTCGCGACGATTCGCCCGGACGGGCTGGTGACCGACCTCCGGCTGGAGTACACGTTGCTCACTCGCACCGGCAACTTCCGGACGACCTACCGCTATTCAGTCAGGACCGACGTCGAGGCGCTTCCGCGGCCGTCCTGGGTCGAACGGACCCTCGCTCGGGGGAACCAGTCGCTCGACTCGTAGGGACTTTTATTAGGTGGTCGCGCCCAGCACGAATCATGCGTACGCTCGATCGGCTGCTCGACAGCGGCGTCGTCGCAGTCCTGCGTGACATCGACCCGGACGACATGCCAGCTGTCGCCGAAGCGCTGCAGGCCGGTGGCGTGACCGCACTCGAAATCACCGCCGACGGCCACGACGCCAGCGGGACCATCGCCGAACTCGTTCCGACTGTGGACGACGAGGTGCTCGTCGGTGCTGGGACGGTCATGGACTCCGCGACTGCCTCCCGTGTCATCGAGGCCGGCGCGGAGTTCGTCGTCTCACCCCATCTCGACTGCGAGGTGATCGAGACGGCCAGCCGTCGCGGCGTCGTCGTCGGCCCGGGCGTGATGACGCCCACCGAAGCCGCCGACGCGATGGCTGCAGGTGCGGATCTGCTCAAGGTGTTCCCCGCTTCCACTGTGGGGCCGTCCCATCTCGCTGCGATTGCCGGCCCGCTCGGCGACGTTCCAATCATGCCCACCGGCGGCATCGGTCCGGACAACGTAGAGTCGTTCTTCGGCGCGGGCGCGGATGTCGTCGGTGCCGGTAGCGCACTCATTGACTACGACGCTATCGAACGTGGCGACTACGAGGCCGTCGAAGCACACGCCCGGGAGTTCGTCGCAGCCGTCGAAGACGCCCGGGAATAATCAGCCCGTCAACTGCTCAGGATCGACATCGCCGTCGACGTCTGGGCCGTCCTCGACCAGCTCCGGATCGAGATCCGCGTGGCGGTTCGCGTATCGAGTCATACCTGTGTGACCGACACCCACACACTTCAAGAGACTTCTCACGGCGAATACCGCCAGCCGTCCGACTTACCAGAAATTGTTGCTGGTTCGAGGTCAGTGATCGGCCTCGTGGGGATTCAGTTCGGTCCCGTAGTGCTCGGCGTGGTCGGCGTAGTCGATGAACCGCGGGGCGTCGGGATCGAAGGGGCGTTCGAGTGACTCGAAGGCCTTCTTCTTGTCCCAGCTCTGGAGGCCGCCGACCGCCGAGCGATCTTCCAGGTCGTGGTAGTCCAGGTCCGGTTCGGTCAACTCCCAGGCGTCCAGTCCCGCCTCAGTCCGGACGATGACACTGGAGTACTCGTCGCTCGACCCCACGGAGCCGACGGTCAGGTCCGCACAGTACCCGGTGAAATCGGCACACTCGTCACAGCCTTTGAGCGCAGCGTCGTGGAAGTTCTCGACGTCCTCCTCCAGCAGGAGGTTACCCTCGTAGTCATAGGCCATCATCTTCCCGTGGAGGACGTCCATCTTCTCGATTTCTTCCCTCTGGATCCCGCGTTCGTCCTCGATCATATCGCCCAGCAGCCGCCAGTAGTTGAAATTCTTCGTGCACATCAGCGCTATCGTGTAGTCGATAGCCCGGATACCCTCCTCCTGGCCGCCGTACTCCCACTGGAAGTCCTGTAAGGCACGAATACCCTCGATCTCACACGGCGTTCCGACGAGGGCAAGAGAGATCTTGTCGAGGGGCTTGTCCGGGAGTTTGTGTTCCCACTGTTCGAGATCGAGATTTCCCAGCGCCATCGTCTGGTTGTAGAAACTGCCTGCGCTGGCGATGCACTCTTCGGGCGTGGTCGCGAGGAAGCTCTCGGCTTTCCACTCCGCGTCGTCGCTCTCGGTGGCGATGAGCGCGCCGTCGATCTCGCCGGCGTCGAGCAGGTGGATCAGCACCGCGGTGACGAGTCCGCCGTCCTGGGAGTTCTCCCGCCAGTCCTCGGTGACCTTCGCCGAGAACTCGGTGATGGGATCGCCCGCGCCTTTGACGTTGTCCTCGCCGCCAGTGATCTTCCACTGGCGCTCGTAGCGGAGGCCACCGCGCGGGCAGTAGTCCCAGCACAGCGAACAGCCCGTGCACATCTTGACCAGTTCGGGGAGGTCGTCCTCGCCGATGCCAATCGAGTCGGAGGGACAGGCGGCCACGCAGGTCCCACACTGGATACATCGGTCGTCGTCGATGACCGCCTCGTCGAGCTCCATGAACCAGGTCTTGTCGTCGGGTTCTTCGATGTCGTTCATCTCCGCCCGGATGCCGTAGCCCGGGGTGTCGAGGTCGACGCCTTCGGGTGTATCGACGCGCTCGTCTGGCTGGCCCGACTCGACATCCTGGCTCGTTCCGTCGGCGGGTTTCGTGAACTCGACGTTCCGGAGGTTCCCCTCGCTGTCGACGTTAGCCGCCTGTGCACCACCGTCGGGGACAGCTTCGGTCTCGCTACTCCCACACCCACAACTGTCACAGCCGCAGTCGTTCCCGGTTCCGTTGTCGTCAGTGTCCTGCCCAACATCGGGGACGCCAGGCAGGGGACTCTCCCTAGTCATCGTCGGCCTCCGTGTCGCGACCGCCGGTATCGTGTGCGATGCCACCCGAAACGTTGGCGTTGGCTCCCTGCATGATCGACCGCAGCCGGTCGTTGCCGACCCGACGACACCACTCGTAGAACCGCTCGCTATCACTGCGTTCGTCACTGTAGGCTGCAAACAGCTCTTCCAGCGCAGGGATCACCGCGTCGGCCGGCACGGCGTGTTCGACCCAGTCGAGGAACTCGTTGTCCGCTCCCAGGGAGCCGCCGAGGCCGACGTCCATCCCCTCGACAATATCGACGGCTTCGCCGTCTGCCCGAGGCGTCTCCGACGCCTCGTTGTTATCGCCCTCCTCGTTCGTGGTTCCCTCGCCCTCGTCTATCTGGACTGTCTCACCCCGAAATCCGATGTCGGCGATCTGTGGCTGGGCACAGGAGGCCGAGCAACCCGACATGTGCATCCGGACGACGTCGAGGTCATCTGGCGTGTCGATCCGTCTATCGAGGGCCCTGGCCCACCGTCGCACGCGATTTTTGGTCTCGATGATGCCGTAGTTGCAGAACTCCGAGCCCGTGCAGCCGACCGCGCCGCGCGAGAACGGGCCCGGATCCGGACGGTACTTCCGTGCGAACGGCTCGTCCATGAGGTCGCCGACGTGTTCGGCTGGAACGTGCGTCACGAGGAAGTTCTGGTCGGTCGCCAGCCGAATCGAGGCGTCGTCGGTTCCGTACTGCTTGGCGGCCCGGGCCGCCTCGGCGAACTCCTCGCCGCCCATCCGGCCCGCGATGACGTTGCAGCCGACGTACTTCAGCCCCTCGCGCTTCTGGTCGTGGACGCCGACGTGGTCTCCTGTGTAGCCCTCCGTGAGGTCGGTCCCACGGGTCGGGAGGTCGACCGAGCAACGGTCTCGGACGGCCTCCTCGAACGTCTCGGGGCCCATCTGCTGGACGAGATAGCGCATCCGACAGACCCCGCGGTTGTTCCGGTCACCCAGTTCCTTGAACGTCTGGGCGACGGCGCGACAGAACTCGACGGCGTCCTCGGGCGGGACGAAGATGTCCAGCGGCGAGGCCATCCGCGGCCCATCGGAGAGGCCGCCCCCGACTTTCACGTGAAAGCCGTAGTAGCCCTCTCCGTCCACTTCTCGCCTGGCGGGCGTCAACCCCACGTCGTTGATCTGCGATTGGGAGCAGTCATCTCGACACCCAGTGATCGTGATCTTGAACTTCCGGGGGAGGTTGGCATACTCGCGATTGTTGGTGAAAAAGTCCGAGACGGCGTCGACCACTGGCTGAGCGTCGAAGCACTCGTGACCGTCCAGTCCCGCGGCAGGACAGCCCAGAACGTTTCGCGCCGAGTCGCCACAGCCCTGGATCGTCGTCAGGCCGACCTCGTCGTAGCGCTCCCAGATCGCGGGGACATCCTCGACCTCGATCCAGTGCATCTGGACGTCCTGACGAGTGGTGATATCGAGGAAGGCGTCGCCCCAGATCTCGTTTTGCTCTTCGCCACCGTACTCCGCCGGTGCGGTCGCGTACTCCTCGGCGACCTCGCCGATCACCTCGGCCTGCTCGGGCGTCAGATACCCACCCGGGACCTTCGTCCGCAGCATGAAATAGCCGTCCTGTCGGCCGTGGGCGTACAGCCCGGCCCACTTCAGGCGCTCCCACTCGCCGTCACCGGCGCGGGCTTCGATCTCTTCGAAACTCAGCTCCTCTGCCGCGTAGCGCTCGACGTCCTCGATGACATCCAGCGGGTGTTTCTCCTGTTTCCATCGTTCGACCGTGTTCATAGATACTCACGCACGGACCGTGGCGACCGCCACGCCAATCGTGCCTGTTCTTTCGACACAGACTGTCCCGACGTTTGTACCTCGCTCTCCCGGACAACCCTGCCTCCGACAGCAGAAACGACTAGAGTTTGCCGCTATGTGTGAGACAATATCACCCGATACGCCTGACCGATCTTCAGGCAGACGGTTCGCTATGCCGAGGTTTGTCTCGTGGCTCCTGACGGATTCTGCGTCAACACGCCCGACCGACCCTGAAACGAATGACAACTCTGCAATAGTGTGGTTTCCAGCAACGTGGGACGCCCATTGTGCCGGCAAAAATAGCCGTATTTCGCCAGCCCCGGAGAAGGGTGCTGGCGTGGCCGAGGCTTTATCGGGGCACCGACAAGGGGCGGATAGATGGTCGAGACACCCGAAGAAGCCGACGACAAACGTGCCACCGCAGACGACCACTTGCAGGACGTCGAGGACGGCTGTGGCTGTGCGGAAGTGTGGGAACACCTCTCGGAGGAGCGAGGACGAACGAAGTGATCGTGATTACTGTAGCGATTTACCGGTGCAACCGCATGAGATCGTGCGGTCGACCCGGAACAGACCTACAGTAATGACTATGAGCCCTCGGGAACCGAGAGCGGGGAGGGACGACCCGCGAACAGCGCGAAGAGTGAACGCCCGGCAGTGACCGAGCGGACTACTCGCCGAGCAGGCTGTCGACGATCGCCTCAGGGTCGAATCGTTCGAGGTCGGGATAGTCCTGACCGGTACCGAGAAAGAGGATCGGCTTGCCAGTGACGTGGGCGATCGAGATCGCCGCCCCGCCCTGTGGGTCGGCGTCGGCTTTCGTCAGGATCGAGCCGTCGACCTCCGCGGCCTCGTCGAACTCCCGCGCCCGGTTGACGGCGTCCTGTCCGGCGACGGCTTCGTCGACAAACAGCGTCATGTCCGGGCCGATAACGCGGTCGATCTTCTCCAGTTGGTCCATCAGGCCCTCGTTCGTGTGGAGCCGCCCTGCCGTATCGCCGAGGACGACGTCGACGTCGTTGGCTTCGGCGTACTCGACGGCGTCGTAGATGACCGCCGTCGGGTCACTGCCCTGCTCGTGGGAGATGAACTTCCGATCGAGGTTCTCGGCGTGCTTTTGGAGCTGCTCGTTCGCGCCGGCGCGGTAGGTGTCGCCGTTGGCCAGCACCGACGAGTAGCCCCGCTGGTCGAGATACCGCGAGAGCTTCGCGATCGAGGTCGTCTTGCCGACGCCGTTGACCCCGGTGAAGATGATCGTCACTGGTTTCTCGGCCTCGGCGATCCGCTGTTCGAAGTCGAACTGCCCGACGCTGATCACGTCGTACAGTGCTTCCCGTAGCGCGTCTCGCACGAGATTCCCAGTCGAGGAGAGTCGCTGCCGGGTCTGTCCAGTCAGGTTCTCCTCGACGCCGTCGAGAATCTCCTGGGCGACACCCATCTCGACATCGCTCTGCAGCAGTGCGATTTCGAGGTCGTCCAGATGTTTCTGGAGGTCCTCCTCGTCGATGACGGTCTTGCCCGTCGCGAACAGCTTGGCCTTCTCTGCGAGCCCGCGTCCGTCGTCCTCGTCTGTCTCTTCGGGCGACTCGTCGTCGGTTTCCTCGACCGACTGCTCTTCTGCGGTCGCCGTGTCAGCCGATTCCTCCGCAGCGGACGCTTCGGGCGCTGTCGCGGCCGCTGGCTCGTCTGCTGCGGTCGTCGCGCCAGACCCCACCGTCTCGGCTTCGGGCGGCTCGGTGGCCGTCCCTGCTTTGCCGGGCGTCTCCGCCGTGGCGGCTGACTCCGCTTCAGCGGCAGGTTCCTCGGGTGTCTCCTGTCGCTCGCCGTCGGCAGGAGTCGATTCCCGCGCTGGCTCGGCGGATTCAGCCTCGGCTTCTTCGACCGCTTCCTCGTCGACGTCGTCCTCGACGTCCTTGCTGAAGCGGCCGAGTTTCTCCTTCAGTCCGTCGAACATCTGCGCTCTACTCGTCGCCGCCCTCTTCTTCGGCCTGCTGTTGCTGCTGCATCATCTGCTGCATCTGCTGTTGTTGCATCTGCTGGGCGCGCTCTTCGAGCTGCTCGCTCTCGGACTCGACCTCGGCAATCTCCTCCTGAACGCCCTCGATTCGCTCGTCGATGGCTTCCTTTTTCGTTTCGAGTGTGGAGATGGCGTCGTCCTGCTCCTGCTCGGCCGCGTAGTCGGCACCGAGGCCGACGATAATCTCGTCGATGTCCTCGATCTCTGCGCGGACGTACGCGCCGCCGCCGATCGGGACCTGAACGGTCGAGCCGGTCTCGAGGGTTTCGATGGCCTCGATGGCCTCGTCGGTTTCGACCTTCTCGGTCTGGAGGTCCTGGACGTCTTGCTGGAGGGCCTCTTTCTCCTCTTCGAGTGCCTGCATCGCCTGCTGGATCTCCTGCATCTGGCCGCCGCCACCGCCACCGCCACCGCCGCCGCCCATCATGCTTTCACCTCGTCGATCTCGACCTGTGTGCGATTTAGCCCGTGTTTCGAACCGAACTCCGCAAGCGTGTGTTCGGTCGCGACATTCTCGTTCGGTGCCTCGATCTCCTTCTCGAAGGACTGCGGTCCGTCCCGCGCCTGGAACGAGCCGCGAACAGTGAACGTGCTCATGTCCGGACGGTGGAGCACGAGCGGGAAGAATCTTCCCATCCACCTTTTTCCGGGGTGGGGTTTCCTCGCGCCGCGGGCGCTGCGGGAACCCCACCCGCAAAAACGTGGGCGAAAAAGGCTGCGAGCGAGGCTTCGCCGCGCTCGCGGGGAGTCCACGGAGTGCAACGACGTGGACGTTGTCAGAGCACTGCTCTGACAGAAAACGCGGCGCTCTGCGCCGCGTATGCCGGTGACTGTGTTGCTGCTTCGGCAGTTCACAAAACGGAATGATTTATCAAAGGTCTCTGAAACTTTATTTCATGGACGAGAATCGTGTTATCGCGGCTGGTATCGCCGCTGCGATCGTGCTGTCCGGGATCGTGATGGCGGTCGTCCGTGGGCCGTCACTCTCGGGGCTGACACCCGTCGAGACAGCGATATTCGCCATCATCGGTGTCGCCATTCCACAGTCGATCCTCGCCCGCGAGAACCAGTCTCGCCCCCGCTGGGCCGTAGCTGGTCTCGCGTTCTGTGGTGGCGTCGGCGCGCTCGGTTATGGCTTCGTTCGGGACTCGCTTTTGACGCCCCGACTGAACGTCTTCATGGGACTGCTTCTGGTGGGTGTCGTCGCCGCGTGGCTCGTCGGCGTCGGCCGGGCATTCTTCTTCGGGTATCGAGCGGCGGCTGAGTGACTGCTCAGGGCCCGGATTGCTGACTGTCGTCCGGTTGTCTCCCGCCGCTTTGCTGTCTGCGGGACTGTTGACCCGGCTGGTTCGGTTGTCTGTTCGCTTGCTGACGTTGCTGTGGTGGTGGTTGCTGGCCTCGCGCAGTTCCCTGGCGTGCGGGCTGCTGTGCCTGCCGCCCGCTGCTCGGCTGCCTGCTCCAGTACCAGTTCGCGAGGAACGCGCCGATGAAGGCCCCGACCGCGGCGATTACACCGACCAGCACCATCGTCTCCAGCGGCACCTCGACGTCCGGTGGGTTGGTCTGTTGCATCTGAGCTGTTACGGCCGTAGTGCTGACTGCGAGCAATCCGACGAGCAGCCCGCTCCGTGCCACTATCGAGTAAATCGACCGTCTATCGTCTGCCATCAGGGACTGTGTTCCCCGGAAGTCACTTTGGTCTTGTGACGGAGGGATAGGCGATCGCGGTCAGGAAGCCAGCGCGCGGAGTTCGTTCCGCTCCCCGGGGAAGGGCAGGCCTGCCGCTCGCAATCTTGCGAGCGGCTACAGAAAGCGTCGGCGTAACCCTACCGAGCGGCCGGCGACCGCCGGCCGTCTCGCTGCGGGCCTTAGCGAGAGCGAAGCTCTCGCGGCGGTCTGCGCGAATGAAATGAGCGCAGAGCACGAGAGAGCAAAGCTCTCTCGGCGGACATGCAAAGGGCGAACGCGGCCCCCCAGGGCCGCGTGAGGGCTTTCTTAGTCGTCAGCAGGCTTCAGCGGCTTGCCCTCGCCGTCGGTCGGCGCGGGTGAGGCCTCCATGGAGTCGTCGCCCTCGGCGTAGGGGTACCACGTCTGCTTGGTGTTGTGCATGTACGGATCGTCGTAGCTGGTCTCTTCGGGCTCGATGAATTCCGCAAGCTGATCCTCGTCGTGGCGCGCGACGAAGTCACGGAAGGTTTCGCCCTCGTTGCGCTCGTCCTCGAAGTTGGCGATCAGGTTCTTGATCGCACCGGGGACCTCGTCGGCAGGGACGCGCATCTCGACCCAGTCCGCAAAGCGGGGCTCGTCGCCGAGGCCGCCGCCCAGACCGATGTCCAGCGCTTCGACCGGTTCGCCGTCCTTGCGGGTCTTCATGCCGCGCAGGGAGATATCGGCGATCTGGGGCTGGGCACAGGAGGCGGTACAGCCCGACAGATGGATGTGGAACTCCTCGTGGTCGTCGGGAAGGTCGACGTTGTCGCGCAGCCAGCGCGCGTAGCGCACCTGCCGATTCTTCGTCTCGACGATCGACAGCGAACAGTATTCGGTCCCGGTACAGGCAATCGAGCCGCGCATGAACGGGCTCGGGTCCGGGGAGTAATCCTTCAGCAGATCCTCGTCGAGGAAGTCGTCGAGGTTCTCTTCGGGGATGTCCGTGACGATGATGTTCTGGCGCTGGGTCAGGCGAACTTCGCCCGAACCGTATTCGTCGGCCAGATCGGCCAGTTCGAGGACGTCGTCGGCACCCTGACGACCCACGAGGACGTTCAGGCCGACGTAGTACTTCCCGTCGTTCTGTTCGTGGACGCCGACGTGATCGTTGTGACCGTCCTGCGTCCCCGTGTTGTAGGTATACTCCTCACGCATGTCCTCGCCGGCAGTCGGGAGTTCGAAGTCGACGTACTCCTCTTGCAGGGTCTCTCGAACCTTCTCGGGGCCCCACTCGTCGACGAGGAACTTGATCCGGGCGTTGAAGCGGTCGTCCCGATTGCCGTAATCGCGGAAGAGTGCCGAGAGGCCGCCGGCGACCTCGGCAGTCTTTTCTTCGGGAACCCAGACGTCGATGTCCCGGGCGAAGCGCGGTTCCTTCCGGGCGAGGCCGCCGCCGACCCGGACGTTGAAGCCGATTTCGCCGTCTTTCTTGGCGGGCTCGAAGGCCAGATCGTTGATGTCGCCCTGCGCACAGCCTTCGTCACAGCCGGCGACGGCGACCTTCCACTTCCGGGGGAGGTTGACGTGATCGTCGTCACCTTTGAACGTGTTGTGGAGATTCTCCGCAACGTCCCAGGCGTCGACATGCTCGTGTTTGTCCTTGCCAGCGACCGGACAGCCCACGATGTTCCGCCAGGAGTCACCGCAGGCTTGCTGGGTCGAGAGCCCGTTCGCTTCGAGTTTCTCGAAGATTTCGGGAACGTCTTCGATCTTGATCCAGTGCAGCTGGATCGACTGGCGAGTCGTCCAGTCACAGTAGGCGTCGCCGAACTCGGGGTTGTCGGCGGGGCCAGTCGCGTACTCTTTGGCTATTTCGCCGATCACGCGGAGCTGGCCCGGCTCGATGACACCGTTCGGTGTCCCGATCCGCATCATGAAGTACGATTCCTGTCCGGAGCGCTGGTGGTACAGGCCCCACCACTTGAACCGCTCGAACCACGCGTCGTGCTCGTCGTCGGGAATGGCGTCCCAGCCGTCCTCGGCGAACCGCATGAGGTGGTCACGGATCTCGTTTCCGTAGACCTCGTCTTTCCACTTCTCGACCTTCGTTGGCATTCGTACTTTCGCTTCTAGAGCCCTACCCATATACCACCCGTCTTGGCGTCAATCCTCCCCACCTCTCGCCGAAGGAGACAGATATTGCCGCTACTCTGCGTCGGCCAGTCGGGTCCGTTTTCGTGGTACGTGGGCGCTCTCGAAGGTGACGGGATAGAATTCACCGGTTTCGGGGTCGATGACGCGGCCAACCGTCAGCCAGTCGCTCACGCCGTTCGTACCACACGAGATACACATGCCGGCGATTCGCGCTTCGATATTTGGATAGTCGATCCCGACTTCGACGAAGCCCTCGGCGAGGAAATCAGTCGGCTCACACCCGCAGAAGTCGCTTCGCGCCAGCAGCCAGAGGTCGCTGACGTTCACCTCCCGCGAGTCGTTGACGCTGATCCAGGCCCCGTCGTCGAGCTGGTGAACGTCCGTCGTCATTACATCTCATTAGATTCTCCGGGCAGGTGAGTCCTTCGACCTGCCCACGTTTCGCCGGATCACCTCGAATCGTTCTCCGTCGCGCGGTGCATGTGTCGGACTAACGCGGGACGTGCGACGGCGGCTCATAGTCACTGGTACCGGCAATACAAGCCCCAAAGAAGGAGTGGGGGACAGGATTACGGGGGAAGGCGGCCTTAAGAGGGGCGGGCGTATAGAGAGCGATGACAGCAGATCGAGACAGCGACGGAGTGTACGCCGGTCTCTCTCGGCGTCGCGGTCCGCCGTACTCGATTGTGGAGGAACGACAAGATGAGCGAGAACACACAGGTCCACGACGAGACCCAGACCCAGGACGAACAAGTAGACGAACACCTCGAAGATGTCGAGGACGGATGCGGCTGCACGGAGATCTGGGAGCACCTCTCGGATCGCCGCGAGGCGGCGGACGACTGATACGGTCGGTTGTACGTCTGTTCCGGATCGATCACACATAACATGCGATCGTCCCGGTAACTCGTTACAACCGACCGTATGATCGAGTCCACGGCGAGGTACTTTTAGTAACTGGACGCTATATCACGAGTAATGCCTTCTGAGGGGCCAGACGACCTGCCGCCGGCCGATCGCGAGTCACCAGTCGGACAGCCCGTGATCCGCGGTGACCCGCGTATCACTGGCCAGAAACCCGATGAGGCCGTTCGGTTCGACCCCGACGACCCAGACAGCGTGGCCGAGGCCGCCGAGACGGTACGAGCGTTCGCCGAGAACACCGCTGGTGATGCCGACAACGTCTACATGCTTCGCGGGGCGGCCGCCTGTGCGGCGCTGGTCCGCGGTGAGGGATCGTACAAGGCGGCCGCAGAGCGAGCCGGGGGCGAGGCGACAGTCGCGTTCATCCGCAAGTGGTCGCGGGTCCACGATCTCCCGCGATCGATTCGCCGGCACGTCGCTCGGGGTGAGATCGCACCCACAGCAGCCAAGCACATCGCTCGCGTCGCCGGCGAGTCGCGATTCTTGCTCGCCTGGGCCGCGCTCGACCACGGGCTGACGGTCAGACAGGTCCGGTCGGTCGCCAGTCGCGTCAACGAGGGCGACAGCGTCGAGCGCGCGCTCAGAGATGTCACCGGCGAGACGCTGGGTCGACTCTCGCTCGATCTACCACCGAGTACGTATCTCGAACTTCGCCGGCGGGCGTCGACCGAGGATACCGATCCCGGGACGATCGTCGCCGAGGCGTTGCGGTCGGACGACGACCGATCGTAAGGTCTTAAGCGGTGACCGTCCCACTCCTTGGTGAGGGCCGGTAGCTCAGTTAGGCAGAGCGTCTGGCTTTTAACCAGACGGTCATGGGTTCAATTCCCATCCGGCCCGTGAGTACTCCGCGAGCGACAGCGAGCGGTGTCGAACGAAACGGTGGGAATTGAATCAGGGAGTGAGAGGTGAGCGAGCAGTTCGCGGTTCGGAACGAAGTGAGAACCGCGATTGCGAACGGTGGAGCCGGAGCAGTGCGAGTGAACGGGAACGACCGTGGTTCAATTCCCTCCCGGCCCGTTTTCCTGCGAACGACAGTGAACAGTGACAACGCCACTGGGAATGTCTTCCTCCGGTTCAATTCCCGACCGGCCCGCGAGCACTCGTTGGGCCCGACCGTTTCTGCGAAGTATCAAACCGGTTCCTTTAGGAGTCCGTGCGCCGAGAACGAGGATATGAGCAACAGCGAATCACGATTCGCAGACACACTCGAACCACTCGGGACTGTCGTCGGCGGGCTGCTCGTGTTGATCGGGATCGGGACCATCGTCGGGATGCCGTGGGCAACCAACGGCGATATGGCGGCATCGGTCGTCCAGATTCTCGGCATTCTGGCGACGATGGGCGTCGGTGCCGGGCTGATCTGGTTGAGTCGATACACCGAGTAGAAGAGCGCTTTTTCGGATCTCAGTCTCTAACTGGCAGGTACGCCGTCGCGAGAAGGATCAGACCCGCGAGCAGGCTGATGATGACGACGGCCCAGAGACCGGCCTTGCGCTCGTTGTACTCGCTGATTCGGTCCTGGTCGGCCTGGTAGGCCTCGTAGTTCTCGGTGGTGTTTTCGAGGATCTTCACCGTCGAATCGCTCGGGAAGTGCGCCAGGAACGTCTCGTTGTTCAGATCGACCGTGCCCCCTTCACTGATATCGACGGTGAACGTCTTCGGGCCCCTCCATTCGAGGGGAACCTCGTCGGTCGTGATGTTGCCGACTGTCGTCTCGTTACCCTCGAACTGCAGCGTCCCACCTTCTTCGATCGCCTCGGTCTCGGGTTCGGGGAGATACTCGCTCAGCAGGGCCGTCGAGCCGTTCCGGTACTGGACGAACTGCGACCCATCGGCGTTCGTTCCGAGGCTGTTTTCGACCTCGGTATCGAGCACGAGCTGTCGTGTGACGTTCTGCTGTTCGACTATGTTGGCCGAGGTTGGATCGGTCACGTTGGGGATCACGACCAGATACTCGCTCCCCCAGGAGAGTGTCGCTTCGTCTGCGGAGACTTCGGTGAGCGTCGCGTCGGGAATTGGCTGTCCATCGACCGTCACCGTGACCGTTCCACCACGCTCGACGGTCGAAACCATCGACCGGTTGGACGTGTTCACCAGCCGCATCGTCGGCGGATCGGCACTGACGTTCATCAGGATCTGATGTTCGCTGTCGTCGAACTCGACAATCGACTCGTTGGCGAGCGTCGTCGAGTCGACTCGCTGACCCTCCCAGGAGACGGCTTGCCAGGAAACCGTCGAGTTATTGGCGAGCGTCGCCGTATATTTCGCGTCGGATTTACTCCACGTCAGGCTGCCGGAACCGTTGTCGATCGAGTCGACCGTGTAGGTCCGGTCACCGACGGTGATCTGGTCGTCGACCGCGTGGGTCTCGCCGGGCACGTCGATCGTCGGCCGCTCCGCCATCCCGAGATAGGCGTACGCGCCCGCGCTGATGACCATGAAGAGGACGAAATAGGCCGCCGCAGCGCGTCGTTGCATGTTCGTGTCGTCGGAAGCGCCGGCCTATAACCGTTACCTTTCGGTAGTGAAATTACTCCCCGTGCCCGCCGCCCGCGACGAGCGTTTCGACGTCCGCTGCGGTCGGCAACCCCGCCATCGCTCCCGTGACCGTCGTCGCGAGGCCGCCGACCGCACTGGCGTACCGGAGCGCCTCCGCCAGCCCGGCCTGCTGGAGTCCCAGCGCAGTGATCGTGCCCGCGACGAAGGCGTCGCCCGCGCCAGTCGTCTCGACGACATCGACGTCGTATCCCTCGAACGCGGCCTCGGCAGGCCCCCAGGGTGCGTCCGCACTCGCCCGCGCCATCGCACCCTCGCTGCCGCGCGTAAGCAGGACGGTGTGGGGGCCCATGTCGAGGACGGCCTCGGCGAGCGCGTCTTCGTCAGTGGCGTCGACCAGCACCGACAGGTCCTCCTGATCGGTCTTGACGACATCCGAGAGGGAGATGGCGCGTTCGAGCGTCTCGATTAGTACTGTGCCGTCCGGCCAGCGATCCGGGCGCGTGTTCGGGTCGAACGAGACGGTGCAGCCGTACTCGTTGGCGCGCTCTAGCAGGTCGAACGTCGCCGAGCGAGCAGGCTCGGTGAACAGCGACACGCCGCCAGCGTGGGCCCACTCGACCTCGGCCAGCGTCTCGTCGTCGACGGTGCCGGGCTCCATCGCGAAGGTCGCAGTCCCGTCGGCGAAGAAGGTAAAGGACTGGTCGCCCTCCTCGTCCTGCCCGACGAGCGTGTGCGCCGTCTTTCGGTCGTTGTCCCACTCCAGCAAGTCCTCGCGGATTCCCTCCTCGGTCAGGACTGATTGGAGATGGTCCCCGAACGGATCGTCCCCGAGTCGCGCCCATAGCAGCGGTGGGTGGTCGAGTCGCGCCAGTGCCACGGCGACATTGGCCGGTGCGCCGCCGGCTTCTCGCTGCAGTGTCCTGGCTTCGGTGACTGGCCCCCCACTCGTCGGAAACAGGTCGACCAGAGCCTCTCCAGCCACCAGTACACGCGGATCGCTCATACCCGTGCTTCGGTGATTCGAACAATAGACCTTGCCCTAGAGCCCGCTGACGAAGATCGCGATCGACTCGCTCAGGTCGCGGTTCCGACTGACACGGACCTCTTCGACCCACTTGACCCACTGGTAGCCCCGGCGGTCCGGTGCGACGAGTCGCAGCGGGAAGCCGTGGCCGTGGGTGAGTCGCTCACCGTCGACGTGGGTCGCCAGCAGGGCGTCGCGGGCGTCGTCGATCGGGAGGCTCCACCTGTAGCCGGTCACTGAGCGGAACCGAACCCAGCCGGCGTCTCCCTTCACCTCGGCCGCGTCGAGCAGGTCGGCGACGGCCAGCCCCTGCCAGTCGCGCTCGGCGTACCAGCCGCTGGTACAATCGAGCAAGGCGCGCGTCTCGCTCTCGGGAGCGAGGTCGTCGCTATCGAGCGAGAAGGGCTCGTCGACCCGCCCCGTCACGCGTAGCGACCAGGTGTCGAGGTCGACCCGATCGGGGTCGTCAGCGGCCCACATCGTCACGGGAAAGTTGTTACCGGACTCGCCCTCGACGGGGCGTGAGCCGGTGAATCGCCGCCGCGCACCGGCGGTGTCGAGGACGCGATTCAGCGACTGCTGGGCTCGCCAGACGACCGCGCCGCCGACGAGCAGCCCGCTCACCTGCAGGGCCGTCCGACGGTCGGTCACCGTCTCCCGATCGGGGAGCGCGAAGCGTCGCCAGAGGTGGGCCAGCAAGACCGGTACGATCAGCAGTCCCAGTACGATGTGAACGTTGAGAAGTCCCCAGTATCCCAGATCGAGTTCGAGTCCGAACACCCATGCAATCCCGGTCGCGAGTGCGGCCAGCGCGAGGGCAGCCAGTGCCAGGGAGGTCCAGACGCCGGTCGGTTTCGCACGGACACGGCGGCGGACCCGCCAGAGTTTCAGCGCGACGAATCCGACGAGCGTCACGCCGACGACACCGTGGGTGACGTACACCCACGCGGTGCTCGGCGTGGCCGCAAACATGCTCGCGATCCCCGTCGACAGCAGGACGACGATGGACACGAGAATGCCCAGGTCGACCACTCGTGCGGGCGGCGTCGCGGCGTCGAGTCGCCCCATTGTCGGTATTTCGGACTCCACGCGCTTGACTGATACGGTCGGTTGTAACGATTTACCGCTTCGACCGCACCAGGGCGTCCTGCTGAGTGACACGAAGCAGGGTCGTCGGAAATCGAAGATTTCCGGGATGCAGCGAACGCGCAGCGTTCGCCACCACTCGTGGAACTGTGTTCCACGGCGTCCTCGGGAGGTCACGACCGAGGGCTCGGAAGGGCTTGCTCTTCCGGCGTGCGGTCGATGCGGAACAGACGTACAACCGACCGTATGACAGGGTCGCGGATACGTTCTTTTTCCTGGCCGCCGAAGTCCCGGTATGTTCGTTCCAGTTGTCCGAGAGGTCATGTCCAGCCCTGTCGCGACAGTCACAGTCGACGTGAGCACACGCGAGGCGGCGACCCAGCTTCGCGACCGCGACATCGGGTCGCTTGTCGTCGTCGACGGCGACCAACCAACTGGGATCGTCACCCGGACGGACGTCGTCGCGCTGTTCGCTGCGGGTCGTGACGGCGCTGCTGTCTCCGTCGGCGAGATGATGAGCGAGAACCCGGTGACGATCGGGCCGGAAGCGACGGTCGTCGCCGCTGCGTCGACGCTGGCCGAACACGGGATCACGAAGTTGCCAGTCATCGAGGACGGACGACTCGTCGGCATCATCACCTCGACGGATCTGGCCAACTACGTCTCGACGGGTGCGATGGAACCTGCGGCGTCAGTCGAGCCGCAGCGCCACCGCTATCGGCCGGATACGGCCTACGAGCTGGACGACTGGAACTTCCAGAGCTACGGGACTGAAGACGGACTGAGTGTGGGCGACCGAGCCACCTTCGCGAAGACGATCACCGACGAAGACATCCAGGCCTTCGCCGACGCCAGCGGCGACACCAATCGCATCCACCTCGAAGCCGACTTCGCCGCGAAGACTCGCTTCGGCGAGCGAATCGCCCACGGTGCGCTCGTCACCGGGCTCATAAGCGCCGCGCTGGCTCGCCTGCCGGGGCTCATCATCTACCTCTCCCAGCAAGTGACCTTCCGTGGCCCCGTGGCCCTGGGCGAGCGCGCGACCGCCCACTGCACCGTCGTCGAGGACCTGGGACGGAGTCGATATCGCCTCGAAACCAGCGTTGAGACCGACGCCGGCGAGACTGTCATCGAGGGGCAGGCGACGGTGTTGGCCGATCCACTGCCCGACGAGAATTGACGGTGGCGGTGGCCGAGAGGGAGTGATAGTGGCCGGAAGGTGGCCAAGAGGGAGTGATAGTGGCCGGAAGAGAGTGTCGCGCGCAGATCCGCGCGCGACCAGACCGTGCCGGGAGACTCCGTCTCCCGTACCCTGCGGCGCAGCCGCAGGAACCCGGGGAAAGGCAGGGCTGCTGTGCGGAGACAGCACGGTTGCGGAGGCAGTGCTGTGCGGTCGTGACCAGCATACGGTGACCGCAGGGAGCCGTTTCACTCGACCGAACGAAGTGAGGTCGAGGGTGTTTTTCCCCACGTTTTTGCGAGCCGAGCGGGACCGACGGTCCCGCTGGCCGTGCGAACGGGCGGCTCGCCGCCCGTGAGCAGAGAACGGTCGCCTTCGGCGACTCGACGAAGTAAAAAGTGGGTGCCGGGTTGTCTTGCATCCGTCTGACGGGTGATTTTGTAGGTAGATGTCGTCTCACCTCATATGACGAGTCTCGGGGAGGCCTACGGGGACGACCGCTGGAACGGCCGGGATCCGCGCTGGATTGCGATCGGCGCGGGATCGTTCGTCGCCGGCGTCGTCGCCATCGTGCTGGCGATCGGGCTGGTCGCGACGCCGCTCGGCGACATCCTCGGACTTACCGGTACCTACGAAGCCCGCGAGCCAGCCGGCGTTCTCGCTGGACTTGGCGTCCCCGCGATGTTGCTCGGCGTGGTCGCAGTCCTGCCGTCGAGTCGTCGCCAGGGCGTCGGCGTCGTCGTCGGGGCGCTGGTCTGCCTGGCCGGTGTCGGGCTGTTCACTTACGCGTATCCCTGGCTGTGGCCGCCCGCAGAGCCGGCAATGGCCTTCGAGACGACGATGACCTACTTCGCCGGCGCTGTGCTGGCGTTTGGCTCGGTGTTCTCGACGGTCGCAAGCTACCGGGTCCGGAACAACCCCCAGGGGACGGTGCGGATGGAGCTGAAACGCCAGGGCGAGACGAAGACAGTGAAGGTTTCGCGGGATCAGTACCGCCAGTACAGGCAGGCGATGCGTGGCGACGGTGGTGAGCAGACCCGGGTTATTCGGGAGATCGAATCGCGGTTCGAAGAGTAGCGCGGTTCCGAACAACATGAGGAACCGCGAACGCGAGCGGGAGCGAAGCGACACGCGAGTAGCGAGACTCCGACCGAAGGGAGGAGTCTCGAAGCGGAACGGGAAGCTTGCGACCCGTGGAGCGGTAGCAAGATTCTGAACAGCGAAGCCGCGAGCGGTGCCCACCGTACTGTCGCGACCGTCGGGTTTATTCGAGCGCGCACGCAACCGAGCACCGATGAAGCCGCTGCACGCGCGCTACCCGTTCATGCAGGCGGCCAGAGACGCCGTCGACGCCGCCGAGATCGATCTGGCGGCGGTCGTCCAGCGCGGGGATCCGGCCGTCGAGCGGGGGCTCGCCCGCGTCGAGGCCGCCCTCGAAGATGGTTCGGTCGGCCAGCCCCACCGCCAGACGCGCGTGGAGTTACTCTCCTATCCCATCGCTCGCGTGCTCGTCTCGATCGTCGACGAAGCAGTGTTGACGCGGTCGTACGCCCGGGCGGAAGCCGCCAGCGCCCACGACCGGTTCAGCGAAGAACTGGCCTCGACCACAGAACTAAAATCGACCAGTGGCGACTCGCTGACGCTGCGAGATCTGTTGGCGGAGTTCGATCTTCTCGGACACGTTCGTGCCGAAGGCGGTCCGCTGGACGAAGCCGAGCAATACTGGATCGAAGTCGGATCGTATCTCGAACTGGCGGCTGGCCAGTGGGGCGACGAGTGGCGGCTGGTCAATCGCACGCTCACAGGAGGAGAAGTCCCGGTCGACCACGACGAGTTGCTCGTACTCTGCCGGCGTGCCGTCGAGCGTCGCGTCGAGTCAGGGCTGCCTCTGAACGTGCCGGACGCCATCGCCGACCCCCTCGAAGACGAAGTCGCACAGTTGCGCGAGACGCTGGCCGAACTCGATCTCACGCGGGATATCGACACCGTTGTTCCGGATTTGTTCCCGCCGTGTATGCGCGCGCTGCTGGACAAGATCCAGAAGGGCGAACATCTCGAACACCACTCACGATTCGCGATCACGGCCTTCCTGACCTCGATCGGGATGAGTACCGACGAGATCGTCGAACTCTACGAGATCAACCCCGGATTCGGCGAGGAGATGACGCGCTATCAGACCGATCACATCCGCGGGGAGACCAGTCCCACCGAATACTCGACACCGTCGTGTGCGACCATGCAGTCCTACGGCGACTGTGTCAACATGGACGACCGCTGTGAGCGCATCTCCCATCCGATGGCCTACTACGAGGACGCGCTGGACGAGACTGACGACGACGAGGTCACCGACTGGCGTGAGGCCCAAGAAAGCTAGTTCAGAACGAGCGACGCCCGCTCATACTGCCGGCTGTAACAAACTGGCGGACTTCGCCACCCGGGATGGCGAAAATCTGTACGAACGAACAGCCGGTAGTATCAGGAGTCCTGGCCCGCCAGATACAGACCGGCGAGCGCCATCACGACGACGAACAGCACGAGCGCCCCGACTAGCGGCAGCGCCCCGTCGGCGGTGATACTGTTGTCGGTCCCGTACATCGAGCCGACGACCGCGAGCGCAGCGACGAATAGTCCGACGGATCCGAGGGCGATCCCGATCTCGACGACGTCTGAACGCTCCATTACCGGGAGAATCTGATGCGCCACCGGAAAAGCGTGTCGAAGCGCTCGGTCGCCGCCCTGTCATGCGATTGCCCCTCTCTGGCCGATTGATTTACCCGTCTGGAGGACCTACGTTTCAACTGGACGCAGTCGTGAAATCAGCCGCGTCCGATGTGCTATGTCCGATCCATTCCCGACCCCCTCCAGCAAAAAGACTGCACTCGCACCCGACCCGCGGACGATGGACGAGCGGGCGGCCCGCGCCTGGACCGAACGGATGGCCGTCCGCCCGCTCGGCGGCGGCCGCTACGCCGTCGACAGCCAGAGCGGCGCGACGTACGTCGTCGACCTTCCCGAGAGTCGCTGTTCTTGCCCCGACCATGAGATCCGTCACGAGCGGTGCAAACACCTTCGTCGTGTCGCCATCGAAGTGACCAGCCACCGCGTCCCGCCGCCCGGCAAGCGACGGGCGATCTGTGCACAGTGTGGCGTCGAGACGTTCGTCGCGGAGGGGACCCAGGCCCCAGAGCTTTGTTCGACCTGTTCGTTCGAGCCTGGCGACATCGTCCTCGACCGCGAGAGCGGCGACCGCCTCGTCGTCGCCGGTGTCACGACTGCCCGTGCCGACGAGCACGTCGTCGAGAGCGCCGGCTGCACCGTTTCGGAGTACGAGACCAACGCCGGCTACCCGAGTGACGATCTGGTGGTCGAAGCGAGCTATCTCGGCGATACGGTTCGACGGGAGACGCCGCGTACCTATGCATTCCCCCACTCGCGGCTGGCCAAGACGGACGAGCGACTGCTGGATATCTGACGAAGCAGCTGCTGGAGATCTACCGTCTTGATACGGAGCAGTCGCTCCGGGGTTGCGTCCCAGGAAGGCTCACTATCAGCCATTACGACGAGAAGCACTTAAAGGCGGAGTTGTACTTCTCGCGTTCACTCCAGCATCGCCGCGGCCTCGTCGATGTCGAGATCACCGCGTTCGAACGCCGAGAGCACGTCCAGCACGCTCTGGTCCGGCCCGTCGTCTTCCTCCTGCAGGTCGTCCAGCGTCACCTTCTCGGAGTGGCCGACGAACTCCGCGAAGTCGACGCCGTCCGCGAGGGCAGTCTCCTTCTTCACTCGATAGTTGCCCCCGTCGGTCGTGTAGAGGTCTCCAGGGTGGAAGAAGTACCAGTCCTCCCGGTCGAACCGGACGCCGATACGGGGTTTCGCCCCGAAGTTTTGCGAGAAGTAGACGAGGGCTTCGATCTCCTCGCCCGAGAGATAGATGGGGTCACCGCTACTCGATTTCGCTTCGACCGCGTAGAAGTCGCCGCCGTCGCCCGCCAGCACGTCCGGAAGTTCGCGCTCGGTCGCGCTCCCGCTGGCAGGCGCTCGCATGACGGCGAATCCTGCCTCGTCAAGCGCGTTGACGAGTTCGCGCTCCCGCCGGTCTCCCTTCTCGTTCGAGACTACCATTAGCTCTCTGTCGGCACGCCCCGGTGTTAAGCCCTCCCTCCGATACTCGACCACCCGCCGTGTGAGTGGGTGTGTGCCATTGTGCCGTGCGACCAGAAGGTATTTGACTAACTGGTCAGTCAGTATCGGTACGTTCAGTGATGGTCCCCGGAGTCGTAACTCGCGCAATTGCGCGAGTGTGTGTGGAGGTGTCAGCATGAGCGTCGCGACCAGACTCGGCGGGTTCCGCGATCGCGTCGGCCAGCTATTCAAAGATCCCGACGAGCTGGATCTCACCAGTGGCGGGATCGGCTGGCCGCTGTTCTATCTCTCGTTGCCGATCGTCGTGACGAACCTGCTGCAGACAGCGTACAACCTCGCCGATACGTTCTGGGTCGGCCGCTACAGCACGACTGCGCTGACGGCGATCACGTTCTCGTTCCCGCTGGTCTTCCTGATGTTCGCGATGGCGATGGGACTGGCGATTGCCGGGAGCGTGCTCGTCGCCCAGAACATCGGTGCCGACGACGAGTCTCAGGCACAGTTCGCGGCCTCCCAGACGGTGGTGTTCTCGCTCACTATCTCGCTTGCCCTGGGTCTGGCGGGATACACCGTCGTCGAGCCTGTCCTGGGGCTGCTCGGAGCCGATGCGAGCGTCCAGATGCTGGCGGCCGACTACATGCGTGTGATCGCGCTCGGCATGCCCTTCATGTTCGGCTTCGCGGTGTTCATCTCGCTGATGCGGGGCTACGGCGACACCGTCACGCCGATGCTCGTCATGCTGGGGTCGGTCGTGCTCAACATCGCTATCGACCCGTTCATCATCTTCGGCTGGGGACCGTTCCCCGAACTCGGGATCACCGGCGCGGCTATCGCGACCGTGTTCTCCCGGGCGCTGGCGATGGTCGCCGGGCTGGCGATCATGTTCCGGGGCAGCTATGGCGTCGAGATCCACCTCTCACAGATGCGTCCTGACTTCGAGTACTGGGGTAAACTGCTGCGGATCGGCGTCCCCGGTTCGGTCGAGGTTACGGGCCGCGCACTGTCGGTGACGGTCATGCTGTTCATCGTCGGCCAGTTCACCAACGAGGTCGTCGCCGGCTTCGGCGTCGTCGCCCGCGTGAACTCGATCGTCTTCCTGCCCGCCATCGCCGTCTCCCAGGGTGTGGAGACGATGACCGGTCAAAACGTCGGTGCCGACTGCTCCGAGCGAGCCGAGCGAACCAACAACTTCGCTGCGAAGATCCTCTTTGTCGTGCTCGCGGCGATGGGCGTGTTCGCCTTCATCTTCGCCGAGTCGATCATCGGCGTCTTCACCAGCGACCCGAAAGTGATCGAACCCGGGGCGACATTCCTGCGTTATGCCGCACCTTCTTTCGGGTTTATCGGCATCATGCGGGCGTACATCGGCGGCTTCCGTGGCACGGGCGGGACGCTCACCGCGGCGGCGATCACGGTCGTTATGCTGTGGTTAGTCCGCCTG